>Ga0247764_1000181_pt1 | contig 23246 bp, 19 predicted proteins | sample UWRJL051202B4_FD_179932 | JGI IMG/M metagenome (GOLD analysis project Ga0247764, IMG submission 179932) | Plant litter microbial communities from Arlington Agricultural Research Station in Wisconsin, United States - UWRJ-L051-202B-4 | ecosystem: Environmental > Terrestrial > Plant litter >...
CCGAGCTGCTCACCCACGCCTTCGCCGACGCCGCCCGCTTCGGCTGCCGGGTGGCTTGGGGAGCCGCCGATCAGCTCGGCTCCCGCGTACCGCTGCAGGTCCTGTCCCGGGCCTTAGGGCTGGAGAACGCGTCGCGGCGGCCGGAAGGCCCCGAGGCGGAGCCGGCCGACGACCGCATCGTGGCGGCGGTGCGGTCGGCCTGCGTCCGGTCACCGCTGGTGCTGGTCGTCGACGACATGCAATGGGCCGACAGCGCGACCGTGCGGGTCTGGGAACGACTGCTCGGCCTGGTGGAGAAGTTGCCGCTGCTGCTGGTCGCCTCGGCCCGGCCCGACGCGCACCAGGCCGGTCTGCGCGGCCGGGTCCGCGCGCGGCAGACGATACCGCTCGACCTCGGCCCGCTCGCCCCGGCAGACCTCGACCGCCTGGTGACCGCCCTCGTCGGCGCCCCGCCCGGCCCCAACCTGCGTGCGCTGGCCGCCCGCTCCGGCGGCAATCCGCTCTTCGCCCGTGAACTGGTCACGGCGTTGCGGCAGCGCGACGCCCTCGAGATCGATGGCGGCCGCGCCGAGATCGGCCCCGAGGTGACGGTCGACCCACCGCAGACGCTGCTCGACGCGGTATTCGCGGCGCTCGACGTTCTCTCCCCGGAGACCCGGGAGGTGCTGCGGCTGGCCGCCCTGCTCGGCTCGGAGTTCTCGGTGAGCGAGGTTGTCGCGGTGACCGGGCGTTCGGCGCTCGACCTAGTCGGCGCGCTCGAGGAGGCACTCGCCGCGACGGTGCTGGTCGACAGCGGCACCGACCTGGCGTTCCGGCATCCGTTCCTGCGCCAGGCCCTGGTCGCGAGCGTGCCGCCGGCGCTGCGTGCGGGGTTGCACCGGCACGCCGCCGAGGTGCTGGCGGCCGGTGGCAGCCCGCTGGTCCGGGTGGCCGAACAGCTCAACGCCGCGGCCCCGCACGCCGACTCCTGGGTGCTGAACTGGCTGGTCGAGCACCACTCGGCGGTGGTCCGCCGGGCCCCGCAGATCGCCGGCGACCTGATCCGGCGCACCCTCGGCACCGACCTGCCCTCGGCCGAACAGCGGGGCATGCTGCTGGTCGCGCTCGTACGGCTCGAGTTCCGGCACGGACGGGCGCCGCTGCAGCAGGCTGAGGAGGCGATGAGCCTCGCGGCCGACCCCGGTGACCGGGCCGAGATGCGCCAGTTGCTGGCCACCATGCGGCACCGGAGCGGCCGGACAGCGGAGGCCGAGGCGATGCTGCGCGACGCCGTCGAGGACGACCGGGTGCCGTGGATCTGGCGCTCGCGGCACCGGGTACTGCTGGCTAACTTCCGCCGCGGAGATCTCGACGACCTCGACGCGGCCGAGCGGCGGGCGCGGGCCGTGCACGACGAGGCGGTGACAGCCGGCCAGCCGTACGAGGCGGCTTTCGCCCTGCAGACGATCTGGCTGACCAGTTCGATCCGGCGCGATCACGAACGGGCTCTGGAACACGTGGACCGCGCGCTGGACGTGGTGCGCGGCCACCCCGGGCTGGCCGGGACGTATTTCGACCTGCTCGACAACCGGATGTTCTCGCTGCAGAACCTCGACCGGCTCGACGAGGCGCAGCAGACGCTGAGCACCGCCGCCGCCTTCGCCGCCGAGCAGCGCCTTCCGGCCGGTCTGCAGGTGGCGACCGCGGTGCAGGACTATTGGCTGGGCCGGTGGGACGAGGCGCTGGCCGAGATCGGCGCGATCACCGAGGACGGTCCGGGCATCACCTTCCACGGCCAGCGCGAGCCGGGCGCGGTGACCATGCTGCTGCACGGGGTCGCCGCGTTGATCGCCCTGCACCGGGACGCGCGCGACCTGGCCACGGCCCACCTGGGCGCCGCCGACGCCGTGCCGGCCAGCGAGGCGGAGCGCGAAAACTGCGACTTCCTGCTGGTGGCGCGGGCGCTCGCGGCCGAGCAGCGGAACCGGCCGGAGGAGGCGCTCGACCTGCTCGGGCCGCTGCTGCAGCCGGCGTACGCCCCGCTGATGCTGCGCCACCAGTGGCTGCCCGACGTGCTGCGGCTCGCCCGCCGGCACGAGCGTCCGGAGGTCGCCGAGCGGGCCGCCGCGATCTGCGCCACCGAGGCCGCCCGCGAGGTCCGGCCGGCCCGGGCGTACGCGGCGAACCTGCGCTGTCAGGCCCTGCTGCACGGCGATCCGGCCCCGGCGCTGGCCGCGGCCGCCCACTATCGCAAGGTGGGCCGGGTCTTCGAGCTGGCCGGCGCGCTCGAGGACGCCGCGGTGCTCAGCGGCGAGTGCCCGGAGGAAGCCCGGCGCCTCTACGCGTCGATGTCGGCGCACTGGGACGTCGCGCGGACATCGACTCCCATGATATGACTAAAAGGACAATCTTCAGTCGGCCAACCACCCCGGCGCGACGCATGGCGCTGCTCGAGGTAGCTGACGGGGCCAAGACCATTCCTGATCCGGGAGGGCTCAGTTCACCTCGGCCGTGCCGAGTACATGACCGTCGTGGTCCTGGACCTCGATCCGGCTGACGTTGGGCATCTGGATCGAGGTCGCGCCGATCACCTTGGCGTTGCCGCTCGGCGTCGTGCCCCAGACCATGGCCTGCTCGATCTGGCCGGACGACCCGCGCACCTGGCAGTGGAACGGGCCCTCGCCGCCCAGCCGGCTCACGTCGAGCGCCACCGAGACGCCCCACGTCTTGGGGGTCAGCACGGCCTGGCCGCCCATGCCGCTGCCCTGGGCCGGCTCGAACTGCGCCGTCACCAGCCCGGGGCTGGGCAGCACGGTCGGTTGCCGGTCCTCGCGGTTACCGCGCACGACGCTGATCCCGACCGCCACCGCGACCAGCACCACCGCGGCGGCGGCCAGCCAACGGACGCCGGCCTTGCGGCTCTGCCGGAAGCGGTCGGCCCGCATCCGGCGCAGCAGGCCGTCGATGTTCTCCTGGCTGGGCCGGGCCGACATGCTGACCGGCGCCGAGGTGGTGCCCGGCTCGGCCCGCTCGGCGTCGGGCAGCCGGCGCAGCAGCTCGGGCACTGCGGCAAGGCGGTCGAGTTCCTCGCGGCAGCGGTCGCAGTCGCGCAGGTGGGCGTCGAGCCGCTCGGTGTCGGCCTCGTCGAGGCCGCCGAGCAGATAGCCACCGAGCAGGCGGTGCAGTTCGTCGTGGTCGGTGCTCACCGCAGCACCCCCATTTCCTCGAACACGGTGCGCAGAGCCCGTACCGCGTAGTAGGCCCGAGACTTCACGGTGCCCTCGGGAACGGAGAGCCGGCGAGCCGCGTCGGCCACGCTCTGCCCCTCGTAATACATGGCCCGCACTACCGCCTGGTGGTCGGCCGAAAGCCGTTCGAGCGCCTCGGCCACCAGCCAGCCCTCGACCATCCGGTCGACGTTGTCGGCCGACGGCATGGCGTTCACCGCGGCCTCGTCGGCCACCAGGTGCGGGCGGCGCTGCTCGGCCCGCCACGCGTTGGTGACCACGTTGCGGGCGATGGTCAGCAGGTAGGAGCGGGTACGGCCGGGGTCGGTGTCGAGGTGGTCGATGTGCTTCCAGGCCCGCAGCAAGGTCTCCTGCACGAGGTCCTCGGCCCGGTGCCGGTCATGGACATAACGCAGGACGAAGCTGAGCAGGACCGCGTAGTGCTCCGTGTAGAGCGCGGTCATCAGCTCCTCGTCGGGGTTCACCCGTCGCCTCATCCGCGCCTGCCTTCTCGAACGCCGGTTCGCCACCACGTTGTACACCGTGATGATGAACTCGGTTCGACGAGACGCGCGGAGAACCAGCCAGAATAGGGACGATGCCCGGTCCCTCTCGCCGGGACCGGGCATCGTGTCATTCGCGGGACAGACGCCTCAACAGGCGCCCGGTCCGCCGTATCGGAAGGAACGGCCCGACACCCTCGCCACGTCGTAGACGTCGGTCGTCGAGCGGATGCTCATCTCGACCGTCGGGCCCTCGAGGAACGAGACGCTCGAGGCGCGGGCCGCGTTGTCCTTGATCGCCAAGGTGCCGTTGCCCATCTCGGTGCAGGGCTGTGGGCTGGACGCGGCGACCTCGCCGAAAACCTGGACGAAGCCGGAACGGTTGAACGTCGTACCCCGGTCGCTCCAGATCTTCGCGGGGAAGTAGCCGACCCACTCGGTGTCGTAGGCGATCCACCAGGCGCCCTGGTAGAACTGGATGCCGAACTTCTTGGTGACGCCGTAGGTCAGCGTCGAGCCGGGCTTGACGTTTTCGCTGGACTGCTCGAAGCCGCAGTCGTTGTAGCAGGTCGGCTCGCCGTTGACCCAGTGGAAGACGAACAGGTGCGGGTCGTCGTCGCCATTAACCAGACGATCGACCGTCCAGCCGACCTCGACGATCTGCTTGCCATCGGCCGACTGCAACGCGATCTCGGCCAGGGTATGGAAGTCATTCCGGTCGAGCTCGGGCTTGCCGATCGTCAGGTTGGAATAGATGCCCGCGGTGTCGGCGGTCTGCGAGCCGACGTTGTAGAGGTAGCTCACTTCGCTCTCGGCGGCAGCCTTCACCCCCAGCGGCTTCGGCGGCACGGCCTCGGTCTCCTCGGAGCGCAGCACGCTGGTCAGGTCGCTGCGGCCCTTCGGACCGTATTTCGCGTCCGGGGCCAGCGAATCGCTTTCGTCGGGCGGGGCCGCGGAAAGGCCCTGGGCCCGCAGCGTCGTGCTGGTGTCGCCGCCGTCTCCACTCTTGATGTCCTGTTCCTCGTCGCCCCACGGCAGGCGGGGCGGCTCGACGCTCGCCACGTCGGCGGCGGCGGCGGTATCAGCGGCGTCCGGTGAGTCGGGGGCGTCGTCGTCGGCGACCGTGGGCGCGGAGCTCGCCTCAGGCGGGCTCGCGATCTGGTCGGCGCCCGCGTTCACCGTGGAGACGACGCCAATAGCGCCGACGACGGCAATTGCGAGGCCGGCGGCTAGGAGACCGCGGCGTGACTTCAACACGTGTCCGTCCTCGTTGATCGGGGGAATCGGAGGGTCGGGCGAGGTGGCCTCCGGCACCGGTTCTCGGCGGCTGAGTCACCATATAGCTTTCTCGATTGCCGAGAACCTGCTCAGCTTCATTTCCGACTTAACGGCTGACGCGCTGAGCCGATCCGGTGAGGCATCGGCGCATTTCGTTTACAGAGCGTATCGATACGACTGCGGAGGGCCGAGATTCGCGCTCGATCGGAAAGAGGCTAACCGCCATGAGGTTCTTTCGGCTACCGCTCTCCAGCAGGTCTTGATCATGGTGGTGCCCGCTTCGTCCTCACCGGATGGACATAGTGGAATACACCGGCCCGCAGCCCCGGACAATGGTCATCTACCCGCCGCATTGCCGCGGCCACTAAGCAGTGGCGACCTGTCCGGATTTATCCCATGCGGAGCATCGCCGGCGCCCCGGACCAGGAATACGCAACCGGTTACTCAATAAGACTAAAAGTAACGACGCTCTCAGATCTTGGAAGTGGTTTGACGATCGGCCCGGCCCCGCGCCAGCATGGTGACCATGCAGCGGAAGGGCATCCCTCTCATCGCCGACCTGGCGATCGATCTGGCACGGCACGCCAGCGCCTGCTGTCCGAGCTGACCAGCGCTTCGCCCGCGGCCTCGCACGCCGCGCGACCCTGATCGGCCAACTTCCCGCCACCCGAGTGCGCGCACCGCTATCCTTGATCGCGTTGTGGCGTTAAACCTATAGGACTGATAGGCAATGTATGCAAAGCGAGGAGCTCCCGTGACCGTCGTCGATACCCGCCTCGACCATCTCGCCATCGCCACGCGCTTCGCCGCCGCGCCCGAGCAGTGGCCGGTCGCCCCCCGGTTCAACCCGGTCGACCGCTGGTACCACCGGCTTCGCGTGGCCGACGACCACGAGGTCTGGCTCCTGACCTGGCTGCCCGGACAGGGCACGGACTGGCACGACCACGGCGGCTCGGCCGGCGCGTTCCACGTCTTCGGCGGCACGCTCACCGAGGACGCAGTCACGCTCACCGACGGCCGTCCGCCCCGCCGCACCTCCCGCGAGCTGGGCGAGGGCGCCGGCCGCCGCTTCGGCAGCCACCACGTCCACCGGATGACCAACCGGTCGCCCCGGCCCGCGATCAGCGTCCACGTCTACGGACCGGCGCTCACCACGATGACCAAGTACCGCCTCGGGGCCGACGCTCTCGAGGTGCTCACGGTCGAACGGGCCGGCGCCCAGTGGTGACCGCGGCGCCGCCCGGCTCCCTGGGCATCGACGAGATCCTGGCCAACGCACGCACCCGACTCACCCGGGTCGGCCCGCTCGAGGTGGCCGCCGCGATGGCCCGCGGCGCGATCCTGGTGGACATCCGCCCGGCCGCCCAGCGGGCCGAGTTCGGCGAGATCCCCGGCGCGGTGGTCATCGAGCGCAACGTCCTGGAGTGGCGGCTCGACCCGCGCAGCGACGCCCGACTGGCCTTCGCCAGCCGGTACGACCTTGAGGTGATCGTGACCTGCCAGGAGGGCTACACCAGCAGCCTGGCCGCGGCCGCCCTGCAGGACCTGGGCCTCTGGCGCGCGACCGACCTCGACGGCGGCTACGCCGCCTGGCGCGACGCCGGCCTCCCGACGGTCTGACCCTCGGCGGCGACGCCGGTGCGCCGCCGCCGATCGGGCTCAGTGGCCTTCGGCCTCCGGGCCCGCCCGCTGGGCAGCAGGAACCGTTCCGGCCTCCTTCAAGCAACTTCCGGCCGAGGTCTGTCCGTACGTCGTCCGGCACGCCGATGCCTTGGTCGGCGCCAGCCACGAGGCCCGTTTCGATCTGGGTCTGGAGCTGCTCGTGGACGGTTTGGACAAGTAGGCGACAGGACCATCCTTCCGATCGGGGGATATCGGCCCAGATTGATGGCTTAAGTCCGGTTCAGGACGGGGGGAGGGGTGGTTGGACGGCTGGTTCCTAGTGTTGATACTGGGACCATGGACGGTGAGATCCAGACGGGTGCCCGGTTGCCGGCGCAGATCACCGCGTTCGGTCCGCTGCACCTGCTCGCGTTGCGGGCGCACCGGCTGGCGACCACCGGCCGCGGCCACGAGGCGCTCGACGCGGCCGACGCTTACCACGCCATCGCGAACGCGGTCGGCGACCACCGCACCGTTCCCTTCCTGGTTCAGAGCCAGATGTATGCCAACCTCCACATGGGACGGCTCTCCGAGGCGGCCGATCTCGGCGAGCACCTGCTCCTGCTGCACCGGACGGCCGGCTCGGTGCTCGGCGAGGCCAAGACCCTCTGCGACCTGGCCCAAGTCGACGTCCTGCGGGGACGCTACTTCCTCACCATGCGCAACCTGGCCCGCGCCGCCGTCCTGCTCGACCTGCCCTACACCGACCGTGAGCGCCGCGTCTCGGCCCTCTGCTCGTTCGCCGAGGCAGCGACCGCGGCCGAGATGTACGAGATCGCCGCCACGACCTACGAGCAGCTCAGCGTCGTGCACGCCGGCTTCGGCCTGGTGCACGCGGCCACCCTGCTGCACTGGGGCCTGCGGCTCAGCCACGTCGGCCGGCACGACGAGGCCGCCACCCGGCTGCGGCGCAGCGCCGAGATCACCCGCCGCCGGGTCGAGCAGCGCCCGGACGACGTCGTCTCCACCGCGATGCTCGCGCTCGCCCTGGCCAAGCTCGGCGACGTCATCCCGGCCGAGAAACTGGCCCGCGAGGCGGTGATGCCACTGCGCGAGGCCGAGAACTACCGCAACGCGCGGATGGCCCACCTGGCCCTCGGGATCAGCCTGCGCGCGCAGGGATCGCTCGCCGGCGCCCGCACCGAACTGGTCGCCGCCCGGGAGCTCTGCGCCTTCGGCGCCGCCTTCCCGGACGAGAAGCCGATCATCAGGTTCGAGATGGCGCTGACCGCCCTCGCCACCGAGGACGGCCAGGTCGTCCGCGACATGTTCGAAGCGGTCGAGGGTCAGACCCGTGAGTTGTGGCGGCTCCGCCAGCAACGGCTGGCCATGCTGCGCCAGGCCCGCCAGCGCGAGGAGTCCGAGGCAGCCAGGGCTCGGGCTGAGCGTGAGGTGCTGCGCGACCCGCTCACCGGCCTGGACAACCGGCGCCGTTTCGACCTGCTGATGGAGCACATCGACTCCGGCCTGATCACCAACCCGCTGGTCCTGCTGATCGTCGATGTCGATCACTTCAAGGCGATCAACGACGCGTACTCGCACGCCACCGGCGACCGCGCGTTACGCGAGGTGGCCCGCATCCTGCGCGCCCACTGCCGCGCCGAGGACGTTCCCGTGCGGTACGCGGGCGACGAGTTCGCGGTCTTCCTGCGGGGCGACCTGACCGTCGGACGCGAGGTGGCCGAACGCATCCGGGCGGCGGTGGCCCGCACCGACATCCTGCCCGGGGTGCGCCTCACGGTGAGTGTCGGCCTGGCCGCCCTGGCCGAGGGCATGTCCGGCGAGACCCTGTTCCGCGAGGCCGACGACCGCCTCTACGCCGCCAAGTGGAGCGGCCGCAACACCATCGCCGCCTAGCCGATCTTGATGATCTCGGACCGGCCGCTGTAGAGGCCGCGCGAGTTGTCCGGGCCGCGGGGCGTGTCCGGGGCGTCGAGCCAGACGACGTACGCGGCTCCGGATCTCAGCCCGCTGATGGTGGCGCTGCCGGTGCACTCGGCTCCGGTGGTCACCGTCTGCCAGACGGGCTCGGGCTGGGCACCGGTCACGATCTCCTGGTTGACGGCGGCCACCCGATAGCGATGGCCGTACCGGTTGGGCCACTGCACCTTCAGCGACCCCTCTCCCGACGTCACGATCATCGGAATGAACACCTTGCCGAGGTCCTCGTTCCACAGGTTCGCACAGGCCGAGCTCTGCGGCAGGAAGGACACGGGCGGCAGGCCGGGCCGGGGAGTACCGGTGGACCGGCTTGTCGCGCTCGTGGTCGGCTTGCCGGGTTCGACGTTCACCCAGGCCTTGCCGTCGCCCGTGGGGCTCGCGCTCGCCGACGGTTCCGTGGCACCGCCGCAGGCGCCGAGCAGCAACGGGAGCGCCGCCAGGGCCGGGGAGAATCTCCTCACCTCCTCCGATCGGCGCGCGCCGCGGGTGACTTAGGCGACCGGGCCGGTCGTCCCCCGCACGACCAGGCGTGGCGGGATCACCACCTCGCGGTGGGCGATCTGCGCCTCGTCGATGCGCTCCACCGCCCGGGCCACCGCCAGCGTCGTCATGGTCTCGATGTCCTGCGCGACCGTGGTCAGGTCGATGTGCGCGAGCCGGCTGAAGCTGCTGTCGTCGTAACCCACCACGCTGATATCCCCCGGGACCGACAGCCCGCCGCGGCGCAGCACGTCGAGCAGCCCCGTGGCGCTCAGATCGTTGAAGACGGTCACCGCCGTCGGCGGATCGATCAGCAGTTCGCGTCCCGCCCGAGCCCCGTCCTCCTCCCCGAAACCCCCGTTCACGACCCGGGCGTACGCCTCCAGCCCGTGCCGCCGCATGGCATCGCGATAGCCCTGCCGCCGTTCCGCCGACGCGAGCCACCGCCCGCCGTCGACGTGCGCGATGGTCCGGTGCCCCAGCGCCACCAGATGATCGACCGCCAGGTGCAGACCCCGCGCATCGTCGGTGCGCACCACGTCGACCTGCCGGTGTCGCACCGGGCGCATCATCGCCACCACCGGCAGCCGAGCGGCCAGGGTCCCGAGCTCGGCGGTCGGCACCTGTGGCCCGAGCAGCACCAGCGCCGCGCACCGGTCCTGGAGGAGGCCCGAGATCGCCGTACGCTCGTCGCGCCGCGGAGTCACCGCGCTGAGCGTCAGTTCGTACCCGATCCGTTCGGCCGCGTCGTAAAGCCCGGTCAACATGTCGTCGTGGAACGGATGCTGTACGCCGAAGACGACTCCCAGCAGCCGGCTGTGCCCGCTCCGCAGCAGCCGCGCCCGACTGTCCGGCTGGTAGTCGAGCCGCCGGGCGACCTCGAGCACCCGCTCCCGGGTTGCCGCGCTGGCTCCTGGCGCGTCCCGCATCACGATCGATACCAATGCCACCGAGACTCCGGCCTCGGCCGCGACGTCCGCCAACGTAGGTCGCCCCATGCCCGGAAATTTACCTGTGATGACTAGAACGTTCTAACGCGCCACGCACTAGAACGTTCTAGGGTCGATCAAGTGGAGAACCTCACCGCCGGCCGCCGCTGGGCGGCCCTGCTGGCCCTGGCCCTGGGCGGCTTCGGGCTGGGCCTGACCGAGTTCGTGGCCATGGGTCTGCTTCCCGACCTGGCCCGCGACCTGTTGCCGGCGGCCTATGCCCGCTCGGCCGAGGACGCGGTCGCCCAGGCGGGTTGGATGATCACCTGCTACGCCCTGGGTGTGGTCGTCGGCGCCCCCACGATCGCCGCGCTGACCGCCCGCATGCCCCGCCGCCGCCTGGTCATCGCGCTGCTCTCGCTCTTCGTGCTCGGCACGGTGGCCTCCGCGCTGGCCCCCACGTTCGACCTGGTGCTGACCGCCCGGTTCGTGGCCGGCCTGGCCCACGGCGCCTACTTCGGCGCGGCGGGCCTGCTGGCCGCCGCCATGCTCGGCCCCGGCAGCCAGGGCAAGGGGTTCGCCATCGTCCTGGGCGGCCTGACCGCCGCGAACGTCTTCGGCGTGCCGCTGATCACCAGCCTCGGTCAGGCCGCGGGCTGGCGAGCGGCCTACCTCGCGGTGGCCGGTGTCTTCCTCGTGACGCTGCTCTTCGTCCTGGTCACCGTCCCCGAGATGAGGGCGGCCCCCGGCGGCTCCCCGCGAGCGGAGTTGTCCGCCTTCCGGTCGCCCCAGGTCTGGCTGGCCGCCGCGGTGGCCGCGGTCGGCTTCGGCGGCTTCTTCGCCGTGAACAGCTACATCGCCCCCGTGACGACACACGTGGCGGGCCTGCCGGAGTCGTACGTCCCGTGGGTCCTGGCGGTCATGGGCACGGGCATGACCGTCGGCAACGCCCTGGGAGGCATCGCCGCCGACCGCAACCTCCGCCGCAGTGTCCTGCTGGGCTTCACCGCGATGATCACCACGATCGCCCTTTTCGCTCTGGTCGCGAGGACCCCGATCGGCCTCTTCGTGGCGGCGTTCCTGGTCGGCACCGCGGCCCTCTTCATCGGCCCGGCTCTGCAGGCACGCCTCATCGCCGTGGCCCCGCGCGCGCAACTGATGGGTGCCGCAGTGAACCAGTCGGCCTCCAACATCGCCAACAGTGCCGGCGCGGCCCTGGGCGGCGTCGTCATCGCCGCGGGCCTCGGCTACCTCTCCGCCGCCTGGATCGGCGTCCTGCTGGCCCTGACAGGCCTGGCTCTGGCCTTCGTCAGCTTCCGCCGGGACAAGACCGATCCGGAACCCCGCCGGCCCGCCGCGGATCGGGAGTCCGCGACGGTCTGATCATCCGGCCCGGCCGCTTGCGCCCCACGACCTCGCCCGCGTACGTTTCGTCCCGTCTTGATGTCAAGACGAACCGTCCCGTCCGCGCTGTGCCAGGGCCCCGACCGGTACCGGGACCGCGATCCCCGGCGGCTTGCCTCCGCCCGATCCGGCCCGTTGTGCCGACCGGCCGCCGACCACCAGCGCGACCAGCGCCGCAGCGTCCAGAACGGTGGTGTCGACGTGCCGATCGGCCAGGGTTCGCACGGCAACTGCTTCGGGGAGTGGAACGACCGAGCCCCCGCCTTCGGCAGGACCCGTGCCGGGCCGCACCGCTCCGTGGGTGCAATTCGGTTGCGATCAGTCGGCGGTGCTGCGCAGGGCGGCCGTGACCGCCGCCCTCAGCTTGTCGAGATAGTCGGCGTCGGGTTTGGTCCGCGACACGGCCAGCCGCCAATAGAGCGGGCCCAGGATCAGGTCGACGGCCAGGTCGGGGTCGGTGCCGGACGGCAGCTCGCCGCGGGCCACGGCCTGCCCGACCAGCTTCTCCCCGACGGCCTGCTGATGGGTGCGCAGCGCCTTCTGCAGCGTCTCGGCGATCTGCGGATTACGGGCGGCCTCGGCCATCAGGTCAGGAATGATTTGAGACGCGATACGGTGTTGGAGAGCCTTGCTGACGATCATCATGATCAGCTGCAGGTCGCCGGCGAAACTGCCGGTGTCGGGCAACGGTACGCTGCGTCCCGCCACGTCGGAGACGATCTCGAGCACCATCTCGAGCTTGTTGCTCCAGCGCCGGTAAATCGCGGTCTTGCCGACGCCCGCCCGGCGTGCCACGGCTTCGATGGAAAGCCGGCCGTAACCTACTTCGGCCAGCTCTTTCATCACCGCGTCGCGAATCGCCACGGTGATGTCGCTTCGGAGCACCGCCGCTCCGGCTGGTGCCCGCTTACCTGTCGCCACCCGGTCACTATACGCCAGGACGTAACGGTTGCGTTCCGCCCTTTGGTCGGATAACCTTCCCGGCACGTCGATACGAAGCCGTTCCATCGGCTGAGGCTTGACATGCTTCTTGAGTGTTCTCGCCAAAGGAATCCGGGCCCGGTACCCCTAGCGGGCCGACGAGATCGGAGCACCACCCCATGGCTCAGACGGCGGTCGCCGAATCCGATACCGGGCCATCGCTCACCGAGCTGGCCCGGCGGCACGGCCTGACCAAGGCAGGGCGTCTGCCCAGCCTGCCGGAATACACCAGGTATCTCTGGTCGTATCGGCACTTCATAGCCGCGTTCGCCAATGCGAAGGTCAGCGCGTCGCTGGGCAGCACCCGGCTGGGCGTGATCTGGCAGCTTCTCACTCCGCTGATCAACGCCGGCGTCTACTACGTCATCTTCGGCGTGCTGATCAACACCAAGCAGGGCGTCGACAACTTCATCGCGTACCTCTGTGCCGGTGTTTTCATCTTCGGGTTCACCCAGTCGGTGGTCCAGGCCGGTTCCCAGTCGATCACGTCGAACATGGCACTGATCCGGGCGCTGCACTTCCCGCGGGCCAGCCTGCCGATCGCGGTCACCCTGGTCGAGGTGCGCAACATGATCGCCTCGATGATCGTGCTGGTCGCGATCGTGCTGCTCACCGGTGAGCCGATCACCGTCGAGTGGCTGCTGGTCCTGCCGGCCCTGCTGCTCCAGGCGGTCTTCAACACCGGGCTCGCCCTGTTCGTGTCGCGCCTCGTCTCCAAGGTCACCGACATCCGGCAGCTCATCCCCTATCTCATGCGGATCTGGATGTACGGCTCGGCCGTGCTCTACCCGGTCACGTTCTTCGCCGAGCGGCTGCACGGCTGGCAGCTCACCCTGATCGAGGCCAACCCGATGCTCATCTTCATCGAGCTCATGCGACACGCGCTGATGGAGAACGTCGAGCTCGCCCAGCCCGCGGGTCTGCTGTGGATCCAGGCGATCGTCTGGACCGTGCTCGTCGGTCTCGGTGGTTATGTCTACTTCTGGCGCGGAGAGAAAGGCTACGGCCGTGGCTGACATCGAGCGGGAACCCACCGTCATCGCGGACAACGCGCACATCGTCTATCGCATCTACGGCTCGGTCGCTCCGGGCGCGAACTCGCCGCTGGCCAGCCTCAAGCGCATCGTCACCGGCAAGAAAAGCGCGGCGGTGCGCGAGGTGCACGCCGTCAAGGGCGCCAGCTTCGTGGCCTACAAGGGCGAGGCGATCGGTCTGATCGGCAGCAACGGCTCCGGCAAGTCGACGCTGCTGCGGGCGATCGCCGGCCTGCTCCCGGTGGAGCGCGGCGGCGGGATCTTCGCGGCGGGCCAGCCGTCCCTCCTGGGGGTGAACGCGGCCCTGATGAACGATCTTTCCGGCGAACGCAACGTCGAGCTGGGCTGCCTCGCGATGGGCATGTCGCCCGACGAGGTCAAGGAGCAGGCGCCGGGCATCATCGACTTCTCCGGCATCAACGAACGGGGCGACTTCAGCTCATTGCCGATGAAGACGTACTCGTCCGGCATGGCCGCCCGGCTGCGGTTCTCGATCGCCGCGGCCAAGAAGCACGACGTGCTGCTGATCGACGAGGCGCTGGCCACCGGTGACGCGAAATTCCGCAAGCGCAGCGAGCAGCGGGTCCGTGACCTGCGCAAGGACGCCGGCACGGTGTTCCTGGTGAGCCACAGCGAGCAGTCCATCCGGGACACCTGCGAGCGCAGCATCTGGCTCGAGTCCGGCGCCATCCGGGCGGACGGCCCGACCGACGACGTGCTGAAGGAGTACGAGTCCTTCGTCAACAAATAGGTCTTGGTGAACAAGCGCAGGCCCCGCTCTTTCGAGCGGGGCCTGCGCTTGTTCTACCGCATGGACAGGTGCACGTGGTTCGTGTGGTTGCTGGAGGGATCTCCGTTACCGCGGGTGTACGCCTTCCAGCCACTGCTCGGCAGCCAGATGCGCTTGAACCAGATGACGTAGAGCACGCCCAGCCGATCCGAGTTGCCGATGAAGTAATTCGCCAGGCGGTTGCCGTAGGCCTTGTCGGCACCCGACGCGACCCCGCCGAAGCCCTTCTTCTCGGCCGCGTAGTCGCAGGCCTTCCCCTTGGGGTGCTCACCGCTGTTCTGCTCGCGGAAGCACGCCGTGTACCGGGTGAAGCCGTCCTTCCTGGCTTCCCGCAGGGCGTGCAGCGTGCGCGGCGAGATGCAGCCGCTGGTGGTGGGGTCGTCGGCGGTGCAGCTCTCGGAGGGTAGCGAGCCGTCCGAGTTTCGCGGCGCCGCACTGGCCCGGGCGTTCGAACCGCCGCCGCTGCTGCTGCCGCTACCGCCGCTGCTACTGCCGCCGCTGCTGCCGCTACCGCTGGTGCTGCTGCTGCCGCTACCGCTGGTGCTGCTGTCACCCGGCTCGTCGGCGTCCTCGCCGGCATTGGCCGCCTTCAGCGCCTGCTCGGCCTGCACCTTGCGCTTGGCCATCAGGTTCACTTGCCTCTGCTGGTTACGCACCTCGGCGTCGATGGCCAGCTTGGCCCGCTGCTGCCCGTCCCGGGTCGCCTTGAGTTCGGCCACGACGGCGTTCTCCTTGACCGCGACGGTCTCCAGAGTCTCGGCGCGGTCGAGGAAGTTCCCGGACGAGTTCGCCGCGAGCAGCGCGCTCATCGGCCCGAGCCGGCCGGTCCGGTACGACTGCTGGATGATCTCGTCGATCGCCGCTTGCCGCGGCGCGAGCTGGTCGTCGAGTTCCTTGACCTTCGCGACGAGCTGGGTCTGCCGTTTGCGGGAGTGAGCCAACGCCTCCTTGGCCTCGACGAAGCCCTTGGAGGCCGCCTCGAGCTGCTGGACCAGCGACTTGGAGGCGCCTTCGCCGTCGTCGCCGTCGTCGCCGGGGGCCGCGGCGGCCGGACCCGCCACCGCCATCGCGAGACCGGAGATCGCGACGAGCAGCGCGAGCATGAACGCTGATCGCCGCCGAACAGTCTTGTGCCGCACACCTGTTCCTTCCGTCGGCCGCCGACCGGGTTAGCTGACGGGTTCGGGATGGAAGTGATCCCTACCGCGGACGCGGATTCACCCCGGGGGGAATTGGTTCCCCGGTTCGTCCGAAGACGATTAGGCGGCGGTCTCCGGGGGAGTGGAGACCGCCCCGACCATACCCACTCCATCGAATGATCGATAGTTTTCATACACAGCGCAATACACTCACGACGGCCCGTCACCGTAATAACTGAATGTGCTCGAGCGATTACGAATTTGCCATTCCGCGTGGCCTGAAGGGACACGAACTCTCGGGTAAAGTGGATGCCGGTTCTGCCACCGTGGTACCGCCCCCGAGGTGCCGGCAGGCCACCGCCCAATTGCCGCGAGGCGAGCCGGGGAACCAGGTCAGTGGGGTGCATCCGCGCACGCGGTAGGGATCGCTTCCGTCCCGAACCCGTCAGCTAACCCGGTCGGCGGTTTACCGGAAGGAACTGCGTTGACGGTACGACCCCGCCGGTGGCTGACCCTGGTCCTGACGCCGCTCGTGGCCCTGTCTTTCCTGGCCGCACCCGCTTCCCCGGCGAGCGCCGAGCCAGGCGGCGGCTCCTCGACCGCCCCCGACGAGTCGACCGGCGCCACGACCGGCAAAAATGTCCTCCTCGACGACGTGCTGGAATCGTCGAACCGGCGCTTCGTCCAGGCCAAGGCGGCCGTCGCGAAGTCAACCGCCGCGCAGAAAAAACTGGCCGCCGGCATCAAGATCGCCGAGGGTCGACGCCTCGCGCTGCTGCCCGAGGTCAACGCGATCGCCGCGCAGCAGTACCGCACCGGTCAGCTCAGCACCGTCGGCTTCCTGCTCGGCAGCCAGGGCTCCACCGACTTCCTGGCCAAGGCGGTCTCCCTTGAGGAGCTCAACGCGCTGCAGGACCGCAAGCTCGCCGAGTTGAACAAGGCGATCGACGAGGTCAGCTCCAAGAAGGCCGCGCTCGACGCCGAGGTCCGCAAGCAGCAGAACAGCCTGGTCGCGATGAAGAAGCAGAAGGAGGCCGCGGACAAGGCGCTCGCGCTGGTCGGCGGCCAGAGCCTCACGGCCGGCCTGGTGCTCGCCAAGTCTCCGATCGCCGCACCGGCGCCGCGCAATTCCGACGGCGGTTTCTCGGCCGAGCGCTGCACGGTGGATGATCCGACGACCGGCAGCTGTATCACCGCGCGTACCCTTCATCTTTACCGAGAGACGAAGAAGGCCGGCTTCAACAGATTCGTCGGCTGTTACCGCCCCGGTGGGCCGTTCGAGCACCCCAAGGGCCGGGCCTGCGACTGGTCCCTGCAGAGCAAGGGTTTCTCGGTCGCGCACAACGACGACATGCGCCGTTACGGCAACAATCTGATGGCATTCCTTGTGCGCAATGCCGACCGGCTCGGCATCTATTACGTCATCTGGTTCAAACAGATCTGGTTCCCGGCCAGCGGCTGGAAGAGTTACCACGGACCGAGTGCGCACACCGACCACGTCCACGTGTCGCTACTCTGACCACGCTAGTACGACTCTGACCACGCTAGTACGACAAAGGGGGCCCCGGGGAAACCCGGGGCCCCCTTTTCGTCGGCCTTCGTCAGCTCGTCAGGCGCCGCACCGGGGCGCGACCGGCGGGCTGGGTCGGCGCCGGGCCGACCGGGTGCGCCGGCGGGATCGGCATGACGACCGGCTTGACCTGAGTGACCTCGACCTCCTTGCCGTGGTGCGAGATCACCAGGCGGGCCGAGCCACCGCCGTTGCGCAGCGAGTAAGTGACGTCGTCGGCGGTCACGTTCACTCGCAGCCGCAGCCCTCGCCAGAGCAGTGAGAACTCCAGGGCGTTGATGCGGCTGGGCAGGCGCGGCGCGAACGAGAGCTGCCCGTTGAAGTCCCGCATGCCACCCAGACCGGCGACCAGCGAGATCCAGGTGCCGGCGAGCGACGCTACGTGCACGCCGTCGCGGGCGTTCTGGTGCAGGTCGTGCAGGTCCATCAGGGCGGCCTCGCCCAGATAGTCGTGCGCGAGCTCCAGGTGGCCGGTCTCGGCGGCGAGAACCGCCTGGACGCACGCCGACAGCGACGAGTCCCGGACCGTCCGTGCGTCGTAGTAGGCGAAGTTGCGCGCCTTCTCCTCAGGGGTGAACGCGTCCCCGCGGAGGTACATCGCCATGACTAGGTCGGCCTGCTTGACGACCTGCTTGCGGTACAGGTCGAAGTACGGATAATTCAGCAGCAACGGGTACGCCTCGGGCGGAGTGTTCTCGAAGTCCCACTCCTGCAACCGGGTGAAGCCCTCGGACTGCTGGTGCACGCCCAGTTCCTTGTCGAACGGGATGTGCACCGAGGCAGCCGCGTCCCGCCAGCTCGCCGTCTCCTCGTCGTCCACGCCCAGCTTGCGGGCGAGATCGGGGTGACGCTTGGCCGCGTCGGCCGCCGCCAGCAGGTTCTGCTGGGCCATGAGGTTGGTGTAGATGTTGTCGTCGACGACGGCCGTGTACTCGTCGGGGCCGGTCACACCGTCGATGTGGAAGCGCCCGTGCCGGTCGTGGTGGCCCAGCGAACGCCAGAGCCGCGCGGTCTCGACCAGCAGCTCGAGGCCGACCTCCCGTTCGAAGTCGTAGTCGCCGGTGGCCTGCACGTAGCGGCGGACCGCGTCGGCGATGTCGGCGCCGATGTGGAAGCCCGCCGTGCCGGCCGGCCAGTACGCCGAGCACTCCTGCCCACGGATGGTGCGCCACGGGAACGCGGCACCCTGCAGGCCCAGGGTCTGAGCCCGCTCCCGCGCCAGGTCGAGCGTCGAGTGCCGCCAGCGCAGCACGTCGGCCGCCGCGGCCGGCTGGGTGTAGGTCAGGGCGGGCAGCACGAAGGTCTCGGAGTCCCAGAACGTGTGGCCGTCGTAACCGGGGCCGGTCAGGCCCTTGGAACCGATCGGGCGCTGCTCGGCCCGGGCACCGGCCTGGAGCGTGTGGAAGAGACCGAAGCGGACCGCCTGCTGCACCTCGGGGTCGCCGTCGACGCGCACGTCGGAGTGGTCCCAGAAGGCGTCCAGGTAGTCGCGCTGAGCCTCGACCAGGCCCTCCCAGCCGTCCAGGCGGGCACTGGCGAGCGCCGCGCCGACCTGGTCACGCACGGCGGGCAATGAGCGGTGGCTGGACCAGCCGTACGCGGCCAGCTTGACCACGCGCAGCTTCTGTCCCGGCTCGAGCTTGCAGGCCACGGTCGTCCGCAGCCAGTCGGGGTGGCCCTCGGTGGTCACCGCGTGCTTGCCGGACGCCTCGACCAGGTGCTCCATCGCCGCGGCCATCCGCAGGTCACTCGCCTTGGTGCCGTGCACCAGCAGGCCGCCGGTGCGCTGCTCGAGCACCTCCTCGGACTGCAGCGGGTGATCGAGCACCGCGGCGACACGCGGGTCCTTGCTCATCGGCGGGAGTTGCTCGTTGGCGACCAGCTCGGACTGCAGGATCAGCCGGGTAGCGGCGTCGAGCGCCTCGACCTCGTACAGGAACGCGACGACGGCGCGCTGGGTGAACGAGACCAGCCGTACGGTGCGGACCCGGATCGCCTGGCCGGACGGCGAGACCCACTCGACGTTGCGCTCCAGCGTGCCGGCCCGCAGGTCGAGCACGCGCTCGTGGGACCGCAGCTCGCCGTAGCGGACGTCGAAGGGCTCGTCGTCGACCAGCAGCCGCATCAGCTTGGCGTTGGTGACGTTGACCATCGTCTGGCCCGACTCGGGGAAGCCGTAGCCGGCCTCGGCGTACGGCAGCGGGCGGAGCTCGTAGAACGAGTTCAGGTAGGTGCCCGGCAGGCCGTGCGGCTCGCCCTCGTCCAGGTTCCCGCGTATCCCGATGTGACCGTTGGCCAGCGCGAAAACGGACTCGGACTGAGCCAGCAGGTCCAGGTCGAGGCGGGTCTCCCGGATGTGCCAGGGATCGACGGGATATGCCCGTTCACGGATCACGGTGGTGCCTTTCAAATGAGAAAGGAGAAAGTCTTGAAGATATAAACGCTGATACGGGTTCAGCGCGTCAGGAGTTCGGACAGGTCCTCGACGACGATGTCGGCGCCGTTGTCCCGAAGTGCCTGAGCCTGAGCCGGACCGATGCGGTCGACCCCGATCACGATCCCGAACCCGCCCGCGCGGCCGGCTGCGACTCCGGCCTGGGCGTCCTCGTAGACGGCACAGCTCTCCGGCGGTAGACCGAGCTGCTGAGCGGCGTAGAGGAACGTGTCTGGTGCGGGCTTGCCAGGCAAGTTTCGCTCACGGGCGGTGACGCCGTCCACGCGTACCTCTATGAGGTCCGCGATACCCGCGGCCTCGAGGACGTCCTTGCAGTTGGCACTGGCGGACACGACGGCGCGGCGCAGGCCGGCTTCCTTCGCGGCAGTCAGATAGTCGACCGAACCCGCATAGACCTGGACAGCGCCCTCTTGGATCTTCTGGAGGACGAGCAGGTTCTTGCGGTTGCCGATGCCGTTCACGGTCTGCAGGTCGGGACCGTCGTCCGGGCTGCCCTCGGGGAGGATGATGTTGCGAGAGGCCAGGAAGGTGCGAACGCCATCGGCGCGTGGGCGGCCGTCGACATATCGGTGGTAGTCGGCGTCGGAGTCGAACGGCACGAATTCTTGCCCGTGCTGTGCCGACCACGTCTCGAGGAACGTGTCGAACGTCTGCTTCCACGCAGCATTGTGCACAAGTGCGGTCTGCGTGAGCACGCCGTCAAGATCGAAGAGGCATGCCGTTACATGAGGAGGTAGTCCGAGCACGCGCCCAATGTAGTCGCCCCTGGACACCGGTGAGTCCGGAAGGGCGGCTTCACGTTCTGACGGCGGGTTTACGCCCAGTTCAACGCACTATTGCCGGCTCGTGTCGCCCGGCGTGGCGAGCGAGATCCGCAACCCGATCGTGGTACCGATCGGACCGGTCGCCACGGTGACCTCGTCGCAGAGCCGGTGGGCGAGCCAGATGCCGCGGCCGCCGAGCTCGAAGGCCTCGGGAACGTCGGGGGGCGCGAGGTACCGCGCCGGGATGCCGGGGCCGGAGTCGGTCACCAGGCACCAGGCCGAACCGGCGGCCAGCCAGAGCAGCACCCGCCCGTGACCACCGGCGTGCAGCACGACGTTGGTGACCACCTCGTTGACCGCGAGGACGTAGCCGTGCAGGCGGTCACCCGTGAGCCCGGCCGAACCGAGCCGGGCCGTCACCTCGTGCCGGACCAGGGTGATCTCGTCGCGGCCGAAACGGCGGTCGAGCAGCCGGCCGGCGCCTCCCGGCACGGGCTCGGCGAGGACCGCCGGGAAGACACCAGACTCCACCGGCCCCGCGCCCGGAGCTGGCCGCACACCCTGCTTCACTGTCTCCTCCACCGACGAGCAGCCTACGCGGTGTGCCACCTCGGTGGCACCGCGCGTCCATGATCCCCGGTCGACCGCCTTGCGCGCCACCCGTACGAGGACTGAAGGAATTTCTAGAAGAGATCCGCGATGGTCCGGAAGATCTCCGCGTAGAAATTGCCGTCGATGTCCCGGTAGAGGCTGAACGGCTTGTCCGGGCTGCCGAAGAAGGGCCGCAGCGTCCAGGCCAGTTGGGTGCCGACGAAGCCGAACAGCAGGATCCAGATGTAGAGCAGCGTCATGCTGGGCGGCGTCGGCTGCGCGGGCTGATGCGGGCGCGGGCGCGGCTGCAGGTGCGGGTTCGACGCGAAGCCGGGCGGGGGGATCTGCAGGGTCGCGGCCGGCGGGATGCCGTTGGCGGCGGGCACGGCGGCACTCTCAGCGGGCGCCCCGGCGGTAACGAGCTCCTTGGCGGGCTCGGCGGGAACGCCGACCACTACCTCGGGGGCGAGCAGGCCGTGGTCGTTGAGCACCCGCATGCCGCCGGTCAGGAACCGCAGGCCGACCAGGGCCGAGAGGGCGAGGATGGCCACGTTGAGCAGCTTGAAGAAGGAGTAGTCCGGTGCGGTGATCCGGAAGAACAGGCTGATCGGCGCGAAGGCCACCGCGAGCATGGCGGTGACGGTCAGCGCGACCATCACCAGTGCGAGTGACTGCCGGATCGACAACCGGGCGCCGAACACCAGGTTGAAGAGGTAGAGCGTCGGCAAGCAGATGGTGAGCGTGATCAGGAACAGCAGCGGAAGCTTCGCCGCCGAGGTGAGGGCCATCAGTACGCCGTGGAAGGAGCCCAGCACCGCGCCGTAGACGGCCAGGGCCACCATCGAGCTGACCAGCATTTGCCTGGTCAGGCTGGGTAATGCTCGATCCTCCACGACCTGCTGCCAGATGCCCTGCCGGTCGCGCAAAATGCGTTCGATAACCAAGAGTCCGGACGCGTTCGCCACGTGCCTACCCCCAAGGTCGGGTCGGTATCGTCGATACGCCATCGCACCGACGTGTGGGCGGAACGGTACGGCATGGCAGCACACGGGGGAAGTCCCTCGGTCAGCGCCAACCGACGTCGATACGATCGCCCCGCTCGTCGAAGAAGTGCAGGGCGTCCATGCGTACCGCCACGGAGAGCGGATGCCCGGCGGTGATCGGCGGATAGGGCGCCAGCCGTACTCCCAACTCTGCCGGGCGCCGGTGATGCCGTCCGGGATCGTTGAGCACGCTCTGCCGCTCCTGCTCACGGTGATGCACTGCCCCGCCGTTGGAGCGGCCGGCGAGCCGCTGGAGGGCCCCGCCGATCCGCTTCAGCGGGCCGCCCGAAGGCTCCTGCTCGTCGCGTGCCCGGCCGCCCATCTCGTCGATGACGATCGCGGTCGCGCCGATGTCCAGGAACGCCAACGACTCGTGCCCGTGGTGCTCCAGGTGGCGGATGCGGCCGCGCAGCACGTCACCCGGCACGTCCGGAGCAACCGGGGTGAGCGCCTCGGCCCGCATGCCGACCACGATCCGCTCACCGTGATAGTGCGACACCGCGCGCGCCCGGATGTCGTTCCAGGGCAGATAGAGCGCCTGCGCGCCGAAGTTGAGCTCGATGTAGCGCTCGAGGTGCACAAAGACCACGGCCTCGAGCAGGTTCATCCGCGGGGCGCCGAGGAAGGCCGCCACGTAGAGGGTGGCCGGGCGCCCGTACACCTCGGTCGGGGTGCCGACGTCCTGGAGCACGCCCTTGCGCATGATCGCGACCCGGTCGGCCATGGTGAGCGCCTCGGCCTGGTCATGCGTCACGTACATGGTGGTGACGCCGAGCTCCCGGGTCAGGCTGGTGATCTCCGTACGCAGCTCGGCCCGCAGCCCGCTGTCCAGGTTGGAAAGCGGCTCGTCCATGAGGAACAGGCCTGGCCGGCGCACGATCGCCCGACCCATCGCGACCCGCTGCCGCTGGCCGCCGGAGAGCTGGCTCGGCTTGCGGCGCAACACGTCGCCGATGCCGAGCGCGGTCGCCACGTCGCCGACCCGCTCGACGCGCGGACCCGGGTCGACCTTGGAGAGCTTGAGCGGAAAGCCGATGTTGTCGCCGACCGTCATGTGCGGATAGAGCGCGAAGTCCTGAAAGACCATCGCGATGCTGCGGTCCCGCGGCGCCAGCTCGAGCACCGGGTCGCCGTTGAGCAGAATGTCGCCGGCGGACGGGTCCTCCAGGCCGGCGATCATCCGGAGGACCGTCGACTTTCCACAGCCCGACGGGCCGAGCAGGACCATGAACTCACCGTCGTCGACGTCCAGGTTGACCCGGTCGACGGCCACGGTGCCGTCCGGCCACACCTTGGTGACGTCCTTGAGCGAGACGGTCGACACCGCCTACCTCCCCTGCCGGGCAACATCAATGTGACCCCGGTCCTACGGCCGATGATCGGCCCTATTTGACGAGGAGTATCGATGTCACACCATCGGGTGAACGTGCCATTTGCGCTGTGTGACCGTGTAGTTACGGATTCCCGTCGAGGAAG
>Ga0247764_1000182_pt1 | contig 23121 bp, 36 predicted proteins | sample UWRJL051202B4_FD_179932 | JGI IMG/M metagenome (GOLD analysis project Ga0247764, IMG submission 179932) | Plant litter microbial communities from Arlington Agricultural Research Station in Wisconsin, United States - UWRJ-L051-202B-4 | ecosystem: Environmental > Terrestrial > Plant litter >...
CAAGGAGGACGATTGACTTACTGGCCTTCGTCCCGCTTAACCACCCTCTGAATTCTGTAACTCGAACGCGGCCTCCCGAATTTTGAAGCCTTACTTGGTGTGGCATTCTTGATCCTTTCCAGCTGCTCAGGTGTCTTATGACCAGCGAAGAGCGGCTTCTTTTTTTTGAGTTTCGCCCGCGGGAGAAGAACGTCGTCAGACACCTTCACTGGCTTGGAACCAGTGATCGCCTCATGAAGCAGAATTGCTCGCTGATCCTGGTCTAGGTACCAGGCAACGATCCCGGAAATCGTTGCTCCGTTGGCCATGTCGACGTGAATCTCCCTGCCCCCCCAGCGAGCGGTCCACAGGACGAGCACTGGCTTGTGTGATTCCAAAGGATGCGAGTCCCACCGTACAAACTTCGCCCAGATCTTTACAGCTCGGCGCCGAAGAAGGATCTGGTTTCCAGGGGCCCCGAGCGTCTCCCCCCTTCCGTGCCCCTTCCGTGCCATCAGATCCTCCCGGCGAGCAGCTCGGCGGCGGTGAGTGGCTTGACCGGCCTCGCTCTACGCAGACGGTCAATGGCGAGCTTTGCGGTGTGGACTTCCTCCCGCTCGGTGTCAGTGAGCCAATGATTCCATGGGATCCCGGTGAGGTATTCGATCTTGAGCCATTCAATCCACTTTGGCCGACAGTACCCAGCGACAAACCTCGCAACCACCGAGGGTTTGTAGCCAACGAGCTGCCCGAATAGTGCGTAGGTAATGTTGTGTGTGTCGAGCCAGGAGCGAAGTTCCTTGCCGGCCGGGGCCGAGGAGAACGGTTTCGGGGTCTTTGACTGAACTCCTTTTACGTAGGCCATGTAAGAATACAATAATCAAAAGCTTTCAAATCTGTCAACACAGTTGCATATGGTATAGGTATGGTATATAATACGAAAACTAGGAAAGAGCCTGGTTTTTACTGAGGAAAAAGATGAACAACGAATCTCCAATCATTGCAATTATCGACGTGTCACACATCTTTCGCTCCATCTGGCACGCCAGTGGCGACGCGGAATTGAACCATGCCTTCAATGAGACTGTTCAGATTATCCACAAGATCATGAGCAACAGGTATCACTCAGTGGCCTGTTGCTTCGACAAGGGGCCCTACAAGCGAAACGAGGTCTACCCTCAATACAAGGCAAATCGGGAAGGGAAGAGCCCGGAGATGGTCGACCAGTACAAGCGGCTGGCTGTCTACGTCAACAAGAACTACCCAAGCTTCTTCTGTCAGGGATACGAGGCTGATGACGTGATTGCTTCGCTCGTGGCTGACGAGCGTATCCGTGGGAAGTTCAGTGTCGACATCTACACAAACGACAAGGACCTGATGCAGCTCGTAAACGACGCTGACAGGGTCTCCATTGTGTCCACAGCCAGCGGGGACACCTACATGGCGGGAGATGTGTTTGCCAAGTTCGGCGTGGTGCCGGAGACCATGGTCGGATTCTTGGCCATCCAGGGCGACAAGGCTGACAACATCCCAGGGCTGCCAGGATTCGGCCCAAAGCGGGCGGCACAGCTGATCAACGAACACATCACAGTCGACCGAATTCTAGCCGCCGCTAAGGATGACATCTCGCTGCTTCGCCTTACCCCAAAACTGGAGGAGGCATTTATGGCAAACTCGGCAAACTTGAAGCTAGCAGAGTCGCTCATCAAACTGAGTACCGACGTGCCTCTTGACCCACTGCGATTGGAGCGTCTATTGGTTCCGGTCAAGGTCCTGTCGGAGAAGCAACCTCCGGTGGCCGACTCTCCCGAGAAACCCGATCCTGGGGAGGTTGCCGATCCTGGCCACGCTGAGGAATGCCACTCGCCAGAGACCTCTGTTCCGGCTGAGCCAACTGAGCCTCCCGTTCCACACCGGGAGGAGTCGGTGTCCGACATGTCAATCGAGTTGCGCCCGGGGGTGTTCATGACGCCTGGCAAGTTTCGGATGCTCCGCGCCATGTCGGAGAAGTTCTGGGAGTCGGGGATGTACCGAAAGTTCAACAATGCAGCTGGCTGCTTCACTGTGCTCGAACTCGGCCAAGAACTCGGCCTGCCTCCGCAGGTTGCCATGGCAAATTTCCATGTGATTCAGGGTCGCCTGTCTCCGCAGGCCCATCTCATTATCGCAATGGCAAAGCGTCACCCAGACTGCTCGTATCTTGAATGCATCGAGCATGATTCAGATCATGCGACCTATGTCACGAAAAAGAAGGCAATCGGTCGTGAGTTACCACCATTCACGTACACCATCGACGACGCGAAGCGGGACGGACACGCCTGGGCCAAGAAAGATGGGAAGAATCTCGGGGCGATGATCAGAAAGACCGCTGGCTGCCAAGCGTCTCGCCTGTGGTACCCAGAGGCGATTTGCGGAATGTACGCGGCGGAAGAACTAGGCGCGGAGATCGTTGAAGATGAGTAATGTCGTAAGCATCGCCGACCGTATAAAGCTCCATGCAGCAAATGGACTCAGTGGCCAGTCTCCAAAAAGCGTCGAGCTTGTGATCGGCGAAGAGTGGATCGTGCCACTACTAAGGAATCACGCGGCCGCCCTCGCCCACAATCTGCTTTGCTTTGCAAACGGGTGGCCAGTGAAGGCAAGGGCGGGCGGCTTCCTCCTGCGGGCCCACATGGACATTCTATGGGTGTCTGCCGTGCCCAGTTGGGGGATCGCCAGGTTCGCTATCAGCAGAGAAACGGCCCACAGGGTAGCCACTGAACTCTCTGTTCGGATTGGTCGAAGTTTTGAAGTGAAAGAAGCTGGAGGGCTAGATGGAGAATAGGCCATCAAAGTTCCGTGACTGGCAAGAGCGAGAAGACACGGACGATCCGTTTGGCGCTCACCTTCGGGAACTCCGTCAGCGAGCTGGGTACACCCAGGTTGAGCTTGCCGCGGCTACCGGACTCAAGCAGTCACACATCTCTGCAATGGAACACGGGACTCTTCCGGTCGGAATGAAGCGAGCCGAACGGTTAGCAAATGCTCTCAATGTCGAGCCAGACACGGTAAACAGCTATCGCTGGTTCCGCGTCTACGCCAACGAGATCGCGAAACTGCAAGAGGAAGACGACAAAAGGAGAGAGAATGGGCAGACACAAATACCAGGGTAGCAACTGGATAAGGAAGAAAAAGAGAGAGCAGATCTACAACAGGGACAACTATCGGTGCCAGTATTGCGGTTCGGGCAAGAGTCTCACACTGGACCATGTGATTCACACTGGCAGCCATGAACCGACCAACCTGCTCACATGTTGCTCCGATTGCAACAGGCGAAAGGGGCGCAAGTCAGTCCGAGACTGGTACCAGATCTGCCGGAGCAGAGGCATCTCGATTGATTCCAGAATGCTCTACCAACAGCGACACATAACACTCAGATAACAAAGGAAAAAGGGAAATATCATGCAAGAATCTAAAAGAATGACACACAGCGAACGCGCTGTCGCCGAGAACAAAGCAAAGCGCCTGCCAAAGAAACTCTGGGCCCTAATCGAGATTGCGCTTGCCGACCTCCGGAAGGTCGAGGCCGACGATAGATACCGGGTCGATATGATGTTTTTTCACGGGACTACCTATGATGAGCGATGTCTGGTTTGCCTCGGCGGCAGCGTAATGAGCGGCAGTTGTGCCGTTGCTCATGATGTTAATGTTGACCCCGAGGACTTCGGTTCTCAGAGTTGGAAATTCATGGCTCTAGACCATCTCCGTCTCGGAGATGTCCATGGCGCACTCTCGCTTTTAATGAACAACAAGTATAAGGGGTTTAATGTATGCCCATCGCACGTATCATCCCTGCTGCGGTCTCTGAACATCAGCGAAAGGTACGTCATGACTCCGTATGACATGAATCGTCGCGCTTTCTTTAGAGAGATGCGAGCGCTCGCAAGGCGGCTGAAGAAGGTGAACCTGTGACCGCTACCAACCGTAGCGACAAGCGGGCCAAGGCCGACTTCTACCGAACGCCAGACTACATCTGTGAGAAGATGGTGGACCTGGCCATCTATGAAATCTACCAACGTAGACTCCATCTCTGGGGGGACCGCGAATCCAACATGAGGCTCAGCGTGCTTGAGCCTTCAAGTGGAGATGGCGCTTTTCTAGCGGCGCTCGCTGAGCGGTTTGGTCCCATCGGCTCAATTCAGGGCGTGGAACCGTTTGAGTCAATCTCACACAGGAGCCTGATTCGGATAATCGACGCCATTAGCGTCGACAAAATGCACCAGGTGCCCAAGGTATTCAAGGGAAACCTTGAAGACTTCCAAGGTCAAAGGTTCGATCTGGTGATCGGCAATCCCCCGTTCAAGCACGCTACGGAGCACATAGCAAAGATTCTCCGTGGCCTCCTTTACGAAGGCGGTGACCTGTATTTTCTTCTTCGCCTCGGCTTCACTGGTTCAAGGGGGCGCTTCCAATTTTTCCAGGAATACCCACCTGTAGAAATCACAATGCTCTCATATCGGCCAAGCTTCACGGCTGACGGACTGACAGACATGAGCGAGTACGCCGTGTTCCACTGGATCAAGGGACACACCGGAGGCACCCATTTCAGCTGGGCCGACTGGCAACCACCAAAGGTGACGACATGACACCAGCGCAATTGCAATACGTGAGAGAGTGGCGGAGAGATGGGAACAACTACAGGTTCGCCACTCGGGTAGAGGACAGCATCGTCGGCCACGAAACGAGCGGAGTCGAGGACGAGCTACCTCAGTACGCGTGGGAGATGCTTGACAGGGACGAGGACACGTTCTGTCAACTGTCTCCCGCTGGCCTCCTCATCGCCAAACTAGCCAACGCGCTTGAGGAAGCGAATGAGACCGTCGAGTATTTGAGGGCTTGCACAACGTTTGAATCCCAAAGGTCGTTCCGTGAAGGCTCTGCATTGATCGCCGCTGCGCGTGCCAACCTGAAGGAGTTGCTGGGGAGATGACACCCGGCGACTTCATCGCCCGACGCGGCCCACAAGGAGACGACATGACACCGGAGCGGCAAGACGAGATACAGGAGATCTTCGACAGAGTAGCGTGTCACCTAATGGCGCAAGGAAGAAGGTCCCAAAAGTCCATTGGATGTCTGTACCGCGCCCCGAATGGAGACAAGTGCGCGATTGGCTGCTTGATTTCTGATGAAAATTACTCGCCAGGGCTAGAATTAGAGCCCCTGGACAGCCCCATGGTGATCAACGCGCTCATGGCTAGTGGTGTAAGCGTAGATGATCCACGCATCCTTCGACTGCTGGAGAACCTACAGTGCCTGCATGACAACTACCGGGTAGACGTGTGGGAAGAGCAGCTCAGGGGAATAGCCAAGCGCTGTGACCTTAAATTCACTGGTGGCTCGGGGAGAAAGGTGGACTTGGAGGCGTAGTCGAGCAAATATGGCCCATGGGCGCTGCTCTCAAGTTCACACAAGAAGAATGGACAAGCCTCTGGGAAACGAATCGTCCGCTGGCGCTGGAGATACATTCACGGCTCAAAGCAGACAAAGAGCAGCGAGAGGACCCTTCCTATGTGAAGGCGCTATTTGGCCCACAATATCGATTCTTCCGTGACCCATCCAAGAAAAAGGCAGCACTCTGCTCCCGCCGAGCAGGAAAGACCGAGGCGGTGGCCGCCTGGCTCTTGGATGGGGCAGAGGACACCCCTGGAGGCCTAAGCGTCTACGTCGCGCTTACCCGTAACAACTGTCGCCTGATCCTTTGGGCGACCCTCCAGGCCATTGAGAAGCGTCACAAGATTGGGCTCAAGTTCAAGGAGATCGACAACCAGCTGATGGTCGTAACCAAAAACGGTCACGCTATCTGGCTGGCCGGTTGCAAGGATGCTGGAGAGGTCGACAAGTTCCGAGGCCTCAAGATTCGCCGCGCAGCAATCGACGAAGGGGCCAGCTATGGCCCGTACCTCAAGACGCTGGTCGATGACGTTCTTGAGCCAGCCTTACTCGATCTCGACGGTGAGCTGGCCATGATCGGCACCCCTGGCGTAGTTCCAACCGGGTACTTTTTCGAGATCACGACTGGAGCCGGCACTGCGCCTGACTCGGCTGCAATGTGGAGCACTCACAGCTGGACGTGTGTGCAAAACCCACACATTCAGCTCGACAAAAAGGTGCTCGTCGAAAGCGCTCGCCTGCTCGAAATCGAAGCAGCGAACGACAACGGATACGTTAACCCGCGCGCTCGGGAATGGCTCGACGAGAAACTCCGAGTCAACAAATGGAAGGAAGACCACCCAACCTACCTGCGCGAATGGATGGGGATGTGGGTACGAGACGACGGCGCCCTCTGCTACCCGATTGACCCAGGTCTCAACTACTACCGAACGCTTCCAGCGGCCGAGCCGAACGAATGGACCTACGCCATCGGATGTGACGTTGGGTATGAAGACGACACATCCTTCGTGGTCGGTTGCTACCGGGCAGGGCACCCTGAGATTTACATCGTCCACGTAGAAAAGCGTGGACACATGATTCCCTCGGCTGTGGCGGCCCGCCTAGAGATGCTTCAAAGAAAGTACAACGCCCTTGAGATCGTCATGGATACGGGCGGCATCGGCAAGGGCTACGCTGAGGAGTGTTCCCAGCGCTATGGGCTTTTCATTACCCCGGCCAAGAAGAGCCAGAAGCGCGCCTTCATGGAGATCGTCCGAGGCGAGATCCTGGTGGGAAACATCAAGTTCAACCCGGACAGCTGCTACCCACTCTTGGAAGAGGCCTCACGTCTCGTGTGGAACGAAGACGGATCAGCTCCAGACGACAGGTTCCCCGACCACGCCTGCGACGCACTGACCTATCTGTGCCGCTGGCTCATGCCGAGCTATGATCCGAAGCTAGAGAAGGACCCACCAACCGACGTTGAGAGGGCTCAGAGCATCAACGACAGCCATCGCGCACGGGTAGCTGCTCGCATTCGAGCGAAGGTGAAGTCGAAGTCTCACCAACGCAGGGTGATCCAGGATCTTCTCCGGAAGGGGAATGAATACTATTGACAATTGTCAGGGCAGCAAGCGTCAGTCTTGGGTTTTTTTCAATCAGTTCCCGCTCCAACCATTCGCGCTGACGGAAAAGATCCAGCATTTCTTCGGCTGAAGCAGGTGGCATGCTCTTCAGTTCGATGTATCGCTGAAGCTTGTCACGCCAAAGCGAAATCACTGGCCGCCTCCTTCGCCACCCAGGGCACATGCGTTTTCGACACACCCGTACCAGCAGTCGGCGTAGTACGTCTCCCCATTCGAAAGTTCCTGTACGAGCCAACTCTCATCGAGGCACCAATTCGTCTGTGTCAAAACAGGATCCCCATCCCCTTCGGTCTCGGTGCAGGAAGTTTGGAAGAATAGGGGCGCGATGGCGAAGATCACGGCGGAGCTGAATGAACCCTTCAGCCTGGAAAGGATCAGGAATTTCCGATTTTTTGGATTTTGGGGGATTTTGTCCGTGGTGAACAGGGCCTCATTTAGGAGCCGCTTGCGACGATACTGAAGCATAGCCCTCCCCAAGTCTCCGGAGCAGCTAAGCTCCTCTGCAAAGCCTCGCCATTGGGTATCCCCCATAGACAATACTACAGTGGCCTGCGCGCCTACTGCGTCAGATTCATATTTTGTGTCTAATAACATTGTGCTCATATTTTTACCCCTAGCTTTTCGCGAAGCTTGTCGATATTGGCTTTGAATCTGGCCATCTCTGCGGCGTTCTCCCGGCAGCACTGGCAGGATTTGTCACTGCACCAGTGCATGGCCGCGTACCAGCGTTCGCCCTGTGCCTCGACTTCGTTGATTAGTTCTGAGCGTGTCATTTTTTCTCCTGTGTGATTGCGACCATGCGGCCGAGCTGTTCAACTGTAAGAGCGCGCCAGCAGTTCCACGCTGCTGTTCTGAGTTGCACGACAAGCTCTCTCCTAGTCGATTCTTCTTCATGCTGCGCCTCTGTCTCACACTGCCCGGAGTACCCGCCAGCCAGTCGCCCAGTGTGGACGTCAAACTGATGACCGTACACATGAAGGTATTTGCGCCCCACTTTTTCTACGTGATGCTTCCCGCAATGCTTGCCCCAGAGGCTCACCCAAACAGGATCCCCCACCTTCACCCCCTTCAGACTCACAACTTCCCCCCGTCTTGGCCCATATGCGCTCTGGTTTTGTGCTCTGCTTTTGTCATTTTGGTCTCTTCTGGGCTCAGGAAATTTCCGATTTTTTGGATTTTGGGGGTTTGAGTTTGGTCGGCATGGCGAGCACCGGGTTTCGATACACTGGACACTATGTGACACTATGTGACACTACGTTACTATACATCCAGTTGTATCGAAAAAGTTCCTCCCGGTGCTCGCCATGGGGCCGTAAAATTCGCGTCGATTGTTTCCAATCGCTCATCTCGTTCGAGGCGGTAGGCCGCACAGTCCAGACAGAGCAGCGCCCGCATTTCTGGACGGTATACCCGGCGCACATGCGGGCAGTAATCAATTGTCAGCAATATGTTAGCAGCGGACATCAGTAGCCAACCCACCAAAAAAACGCCCACACCGCCCAGAGCATCAACAGGACACCAAGCGTCGCCATCATCGGACCCATGTCCCTTCAGCATGCCGGTCGGTTTCAGTGACCTCAAGTTCATCGGCCATAATGTCATCGAGTTGCAAAAACGAGCAAGCTGATTTCGCAGCTTCCGGCCCGTCGCACGAATGGCGAATCGACGGGAAAAAAGAACTGCCCTTCATGATCAACCGAAAGCAAGTCGGGAACCTCGCGTCAGCTTGCCAGATCGCCACTGCCATGCGTCGCCTGCCGTGGCGATCCTCTTGATTGCAGTCCCAGAATTGGAGCCTGAAATGGGCGCCGCTCATAGGGCAGTGCAGATCGTACATCTCAGCGCGCGTTAGGTTGAGGCGTTTCATCCCGCTACCTCCGCCTGTGTTTCGGGCTCGGCATAGGCCGACTCAATTCGACACGAGCAAGCATCGCAGTCCAGATCCGGATCCTCCCGATTGACCTGCTCTGCCAGATCGGGCAATTCATCGCGCTCTTCTTCGGCGCAAGATTGGCAAAGACACTCAGACTCTTTGAGTGAGAAGTAAAACAACGGGTAGCTTCCAAAAGACGTGTACTTTGGAAGCGGCTCTCGGTTGGTCATATGTTAGTCCCTTCTTTTTTTTTGCGGCCGAAGTGACCTCAAAGCGCCACCCATGAGCTGTTCATGAGTGGAGTTTGAGATCAGTCGGCTAAGTACAGCTCAATGCAAAGTCGTTCCCTGTCGAGCTTTCCTTCGATTTCGACTGATACATAGACGGAAAACATTACAGTGGGGCGCTCATCGGGCTGGCCGTAGAACTCGTGAGTGGGGTCATCGTACTGATAGACTGGCGAGACCTTCAACGCGTCTTTATGTGCCAGAAAAGCAAGATACTCCTCTTCCGACAGTGTCTTCCTTCTCGACTCGGATCCATCGATATCGCGCGCAGCAAGTTCGGGCCCAAACACTACAGCCTTGAGCGCCGAGAGCTTTGCGCTTGTGGGGAGCACTCCCATTTCATGGCGCTCTAGTGTTGAGTGTCCGTAGGCCTTGAGGGCCTCAATCAGGTTGATCGTCTTAAATTCGCTCATGTTTTTTTCTTCCTTTTCCACAGCTGAAAACGCTGCATTCAACCCACCAAGTGTGCCTAGTGGGCTGTGTGCAATGTGTTAGCGAAACGAGTCTGAGATCTGCTTCGCCGCTTCCGCGATCTCCCTCAGCTGATCGAATTGCCATGACTCTAGGTTGCCTCGAATCATCATCTCGTTGGCCATTGCCTCGATATGGTTCCCCGCCCGACGCGGCCCGTCTGGATCTGCGAACCGATAGATCGAATATCCTCGGAAACTCCTGCCGTTGGCCACGAATTCCAGAACCCACCCAATCGACCTGAGAGCAGAAATGAGAGCGGGCACCCCTGCTCCGGAGCATGCGCCGATCTTGTGCTCATCTGTTTTGGTGTCCGCAAGATAGCGAAGCACGTCAGCAAGGACGGCGGACTCTTTATCGTATCCGTACCCCCCGGCGCGGTGAATTGTCGGTCCGCCATTTGGCCAGGTCAGATTAGGGCACCAACCCCACATTTGCGAACGGGTAAACTCCAGGTTGACTGGATAACTGCCGGATGCCGTCTTGATTGTCGCGCAAAATTCGCGCGCCTCTTTTTCACTCTTGTTCATTTTGCACTCCCTTTTTCACGTTCCCGACGACGATTTCTTGATGGTTTGCGTAGCTGACACAATCAGCCTTCAACCGCTCAAACACGGACTCTGCGCCATCCCAGAACTTCCGCGTGATGTAGGCCGCCTCGTCGCACCAGCGGAACGACTCATCTTCCCAGATCCCCAAAAGATCCGTCTCTTCGTCGCGGTCAAGTTGGACTTCTCCACAGATCACTGATTCGACTTCCGCATGGCTTTCAAGCCAGCAAATCCGGAAATTGACGGTCATATACTCCGGACAATAGTCGGAGCAGGTGATCTCAGGCCTCATGCTGCCTCGAATCGGATCAAAACTTCATCGGTCCCGTCTGACCACTGAACAATGATTGCAAGGTAGCGGCTCAGCTGAGCGCGGTAGAATTCAACTACAGAGCTGCGGGGACCAGCGCAACGAACTTCGACAGTGAGCACGCCCTGATGGGCGGAGGATCGGATCACGCGGTGGGTGGCAATTGGAGCTGAAGTGGTCATGGTTTTTTCCTTTGAGCGAACATATGGTCAAAATTGAGAGTCTATCGCTACCGCTCCGCCGTGCCGAGCAGTAGGGGAGAGCCTCAGGCTGCCCGTTCGTCGATCATGGCCATCCAAGCGATGTAGTCCCGGGGTTCCGAGACACGGATAGCGGCCAAAGCGCGCTCATCTCCACCAACGTCTTCTGAGGTCAGATCAGAGTCAGAGAGGGCAGCAAAAACGTCCTCTTCAGCGTCAACGCAAGCGTCCAGGAACGCGACATCGAATTCAGCGTCAGAGAACTCAAAGCGGTCAGAAAGTGCGGCAGAGATGAGAGCAGAAACGCGGTCGGATGAATAGTTGGTCATGATCGTACATTCCTTGGGGATTGAGTTGAGGCGAGAGGACAAGAACCCTTTTTCGTGTCCCCCAACCTTCTGAGTTCACTATACTGTATCTAGTATAGAGATGCAAACCAACGGAGAAGAAAAACCAAGCCAGCTAGCAGGTATTATTTTTCGTGCCAACTATCAGCAAAAGTCACCCGGAAGCCAACCTTACACCGTAAGTCACTTCATCAACCGAGGTTAACTATCAACCTCCCTCAATCATCAACCCTGGTTCTCGTTAAGTGGTCGCTTAACACAATGGCCATACGTGACAACGTTCTTTTCTTCAGCCCGAAACCAACTCGGATGACCGTAGCTACTTGACAGGGAGGAAGAAGCTTTGGTGGGGTGCCGATCTCATTCGTCTTGTCAAGCTACTTTTTTTATCAACCAAGGTTAACAATCTCTAACGGTTAACCACTACTACCCCTCCCCCTAAAGACGGCCTATCAAACTGCTAACAACTAACAATCAGCTAATACATCTCGAGACACCACCTCGAGAGAGGGTTGAAAAGTGAAAGGGACTCAAAGTGGAACGATGCGTCAAAGCCGAACGTAGTGAGGATAACCCTCGTACACCATCAGCTACTCCAGTCGTTCGGACGATTCCAAAATCGCTCACCAGCAATTTTTTTCGTCTATTCGTTTGGCTCATCTACTTCCAACTGGAACCCTGGGCCACCCAAGGCCCGAAGGGTTTCCTTTTCAGCCAGCCTCTAAGACTACTCTGGCCGGTCAAAACCCATCTGGGCTCCGGAGGGCCCATGGGTTTGCTTTCTGAAGCAGGGGAAGAAGGAACTAATCACTGGCAATGACCAGGACTTCAGCTACTCTCTTCTTCTCCTCGTTGCCTTTACTTCGACCAGAGTAGAGCGAAACAACGAAAGGGATTTATTCTTATGTCATGGTATTGAACTGCATGTCAATACACCAAGATCTGTGCCTGTTCGCAATTATGTATGGTCATTTGTGAAGTGAATGATTGCGGGTACTTACGTTTTGACAGTTTGTCGGAGCTTCTGGTTTCTTGCCAATCTGTCACTGTGTGCCGCAATGTTTGCGTTTGGTGCATTTAAATCCAAGCAGGCTAGCCGGCTATGATATAATAGGGCTACACCGACCGAGAGAATCGATGGAGCTGTTCCTTAGCTCGCTTGGCTCTCTCCGTTGGCCAATGGGTACCATTCCGGTGATGGCATGTTGGATTCTGCCGGAACCTGGATTCAGCTTCCTTTCCGTGTTCCGGGAGCTGGCACAGTTGTGGAACTGTGGGTGAACGCGGCCGGCCATCAAACGCAACCGGGAGGTTCCCCCAACTTACTCCCGGTTGCGTGTCCGCGCATAGTGCAACGTATGGTCACAGAACGGATTGAAGAGTGAAAATCACAAGCAAAGAACAGGCGGTTGAGGAATTCGTAAGGGTAGATCCCAGCGACCCGCAGATGGTGGAGAGTCTAGCTCGGCGCCTCTGGTTCGAGGGAAAGGTTGACAAGTTCCATTGGCGCGGCGTCGACTTCGAATTCATCCGCACGCCAAAGCCGGTGGTGATGTACACGGGGCATCAACTGGCCGGGATTGTTGAACCAGACTCGCACGGTAGTGTTATGCAGGTAACAGTCAAAGAGCTTGAGCACCTCCGCGATCTCATCCTCACCCGTCGCGCGGAGATGCTGCGAGCGGTGGGGGACGACCGACTGCTCGGTGAGCTTGAGCGCGCATATGAGGAGTTCTATCCAGGCCCGGCCAATGGTGACGGCATCCTAGCTGTCTATGCTCTAGTCACCGAGCACATCGAAGCGAACCGGCCGGAGTTGACGGATGAGGTGATTGATGGGTGGTTGAAAGAATTCAAAGGCCATGGACCAGATGCTGCCTTGTCATCACTGGGCAGTTTCATCGCCCACCGCACAGCAGAGTACAAGAGCAACACAGACGCCCTCAGGATCAAGCACGGGACAGAGCTAGGCGCACTTGATGCTGAGTACAAGAAACGGGTTGCAGAGTTCAACAGCGTGACGAACACCTGTGATGCTGAAGTGAAAGAACTGCGGGCGGAGAATGAGCGGTTGAAGAGTGAGCTGGCTACAGCAAGAGAGACTCATGGTGTTGCGTATGCTCTTTTGCGAGGCAACAGGGACGAGCTGGGTGAGGAATGCGACCGGCTGAAGAACACGATTGGAAGCATGACTATTGAGCAGGAAGAGCGAGAGAAAGCCGGGCGAGAAGCTGGAATCACCGCCCGATGGCTCCGCGGTCAACTGCGCGAGCTGATCTATGGAAACCTCTCAGAGTCAATGTTCCTGGAAGGGATCCGTGAGAAGTGTTTGTCGCCCCAACCCGTCGACGACTCTGACTACTGGGGAATCGCCGTGCACGTCGGATCAGTGTCTCTAGTCCACCGCAATCACAACGGATGGGAACTGAAGCAATGTGTGCAAGGCAGCTGGCTGGTCGAAAAAAAGCCAATCACACTAGACCCATCCCGCATCTTCAAAGTCACCAGCCAGCCGCGCGGGCCGCTGAAGGTGCCGAGTGAAGAGACAGCCGGCGATCTGGTTGCTGAGTGGCATGCCGATTTCAAAAAAGTAGAGACGACAGCAAACCAGCAAGCATTTGCTAGGTACTGCGTCCAGCGGGCCATCGACTGGATCAAGAAAGCGAACGAACGACGTGATGAGTTTGAGAGAATGTGGGTATGAGTAAACCAGTGAATCTGAAAAAGTGTCGACATCGCGACAGTGTTACGTTTTTTGACAACGCAGAAGACTTAAACACGTACGTTAACCTTGCGGATGTGACACAACTCACAACACACTGGTGCCCAGCCTGCGGGGCATTGCGCTGTAGAGCTGTCTCCCGCTTTATTTGGAAACTCCCGGCTCTCGCTAAGATTGCGAGGTCAAGACCATGACCAAGCGACCGCCTGAGATGGTTGAGCTGGACAGGTTCACACCCGTTCACAGGTACGGACTCCCCAGTATGGGTGAGAGTGCGATTGGCGCATATGTCAGCGCCGAACAGGCAGAGTCCGCCATCCGCTCCCTGCGCGTGAAGCTGTTTCGGGAGCGGGCACGGAACCACGGGATCAAGGTGCTTCGACTGAACGAAATTTTAGTGGATCCTCGGTTGGCTAGGCATCGAGCGGCGGACATAAAACAGAAGAACTTTCACATGCGTGCAGCTCGGCGATTCGCGTCCATCGCCGACGCCATCGAACGGGGGGAGCAGTGACACCACACGAAGCGAGCAGATGCACAGAGAGTCCAGCAGATCTATTCTGGCACAAATGCGAAAACTGTCCGGGATACTGGTTTGACCACGGTGGAGGCGACTGGAGCCAGTGTTCTGAGTTTGACCGGTTGGATGGAGGGCGCGATGGCTTACGTTAAAAATATTGACCGACCAGTCTGCCGATGCGGGAAGACCGCAACCAGGTGCCTATTCAATAGATTCAACGCCCCGCTCAAAAACCTCTGCGCATCGTGCGCCCCGCGGGCGCTTAAAGCACAGAAGAAGCTGGAGGAGGGAGAATGAGTAGCGGTAAATCGGTTGGGTTCACGCCATGGAGAGCCAGGGAAGCAGCGGTTTTCGTTAGAAAACTCCAAATAGAGGTTCAGAAAGTAGGCTGGCATACCGGAATCACCGGGTCAGTGCTCCAGAAGGGAAATTCTGACAATGATCTCGACCTGATCCTGTACCCACACGTTCAAACGGCGGGAGATTATGACGGACTTGTAGGGTGCCTTGGGACTTTTGGCCTAGTCCGGCTCTTTACAAGCGAAGACGTTGCTCGCCACTGGAAGGAGAAGGGTAGCCTCGACACGAAACATGTAGAGGTATGGGTGGATAGAGACAAACACAAGATTGACATGTTCATTTTGAAGTGAACTTAGGAGAAAAAAGGAAAATGAAGAAACCAGTCGTCATCGAATCGCCATTTGCTGGAAACGTGCCTCTCAACCGTGCTTACCTTCAGGCATGCATTCGCGACTGTCTAGGTCGAGGGGAGACCCCTTACGCATCTCATCAGATGCTGACATGGGCCCTTGATGACCTAAAGCCAGAGGAGCGTGAGCTTGGCATTTCGTCCGGCTTGGAGATGAGGGACTTTATCCGGGCGAACGGCGGCAAGTCGGTCTACTACGTTGACTTGGGCTGGTCGGCTGGGATGACTCTGGCGAAGGGCTCATTGTCTAACGCTGAAGAGCGCGTCATACTTGCCGCTGACGAGTGGCCCAGAGTCTTTCATGACGCGATCTCATTCGGCGGAGATCCTGACCAGTTACTCAAGGCGCTCTATGCGGCAATGGTGGCGAGGGCCAATCCAATGGATCAGGCCTGGACAGTTGGCTGGGTTCCCATCTTAAATGCAGCAGTTGTTCACAGTAGGAACGGCCTGGTATGGATCATCAAAGAGGCCAATGATGTCATGACTCTGCCTTTCGATGTTCCTGGTTTCATCCTAGACCAGATCGGAGATTTACTGAAGGCCGCCGAGAGAGAAGCCGCTGGTCTAGACGCAGACCAGCGACGGATATGGCGGGTCATTTCATGAGCACCGTTATTGGATCAGCACTCGTGGTGTGGAATGTCACCCTCTCTCTGCTGTTGATGATTGGACTGTGATGGGAGTGAGACGACTAACGCCAAAGCACATGGCGGCGCTGCACTCGGCGCGTGATCGGGGAGCAGTACGCCGCGCGATGCTTAAGAGCTGGTCTCTCACCGGTAGCCTGTACCCGACGCTTGGTGAAGAAGAGCGACTGTATAACGAAATCATGAGTGATCTAGTTGACGAGTTTGGGCCGGTGAGAGAATGGGCGACTGGAACGACATTGACCGAGGAAGCCCATGTCGGGATCGTTCGACCGGCCCTCGAAGTGAATGAAGAAAGGTTGACGTTTTGGTGAGAGAATTGTTTGGATCGGTGGCGTGGACAAGGACTAGTCGTGGGTTTGAGTGTATGGTGGCCCATCACTTCTACTGCCGCATCATCTTAGGAGATAACGGGATTCCGATCACCGCTCAGCTGAATGACAAATTCTCTCCGGAGATGCCTTCTGTTGATGATCTCGTGAACTGGGTAGAGTCGGAGCTATGGAGAACCAAGTGTGAGCTTGCGGCAGTCATAGACCTCTCGAAGAAAGATGAGAATGGCCAGAATTCAGCTGAACATCAGCGTTGATGTTGATACGTCAGAAAAAATAGACCTCTATCGAGCGAAGCTGCTGCTCACCAAGAGCGGTGACCTTTCTAGGTCTGAGGTCGGCAATCTTGCCATCGTCGAGTTTCTAAAGGACAAGCTTGACGGTGTTGAGGTCCGTTACCTGTCAGGGGCAAGCGGGCAATTTGTGGTTCACACAGAAAATCAGGAAGAACAATGTCAAGACTCCAAGCAGTGATCAAAATCAAGGATGTGGAAGTAAAGAACATCAACGACAGCACCAAGCTCTACACTATCACCGGGTTCGAACGGTGCTTCTCGAAAAACCGAAAGCACGCCCAAGAGAAGTACGACATTCCAAAGGAGAAAAAGGATGGCGTGTACTTCATGTGGCACACGATCAAGGTCTTCGTGACGCGCGACGTTGGGCTCATGAGCAAGATGGAATCCGGTGCCGTGATCGACTTCTCTGGACGACTAGAAGAAGAGGTCTGGATCGACAAAGATGGCGAGGTGCGAAAAAAGCCGATGATCATCAACCCAGACATCAACGTGGTTCAGTTCGCTGACAATGGGCGTGAGCGCGGGGAGCGCAGAGAGGACCGCTCGCTTAAGAGCGACGACAGTCTCGACGATGATGACCTTCCGTTCTGATAGCCAACAGCCACACCAGTTTTCTAGCAGGTGTGGCTGTTTTGATTTGCGATTGCTGTTGACCTGATGCACCATCTGTGCCGTGGAACAGAAAGAATACTGGTGGCAATCGGAGAACATTGGGCGCGATGCGTGGTGTACCGCTATCGCCCTGGCTAGCGCCCAGGAGTGGCGCAAGCTCCAGTTTGTTACCATGCTCAACTTGTTTGAGCAGCGGCCAAACGGGGTACTTTTCGATGACTCTGAGGATGAGCTTAAGTACAACCTGAGCCGAGCAGCCGTAGACACTGTCCACGCGGAGATCGCTGGCCGCCAGAAACCTGTCCCAAAGTTTCAGACTCAGGGAGCAGACTGGAAGACCAAGCGAAAGGCCAAGGCAATGGAAAAGTTCATCCTTGGGTTCCTTGCTCAACCACAGGGCGACTTCTTGAATGCTCACGAGTTGATGGAAGATGCATTCATTGACGCAATGGTCGGAGGAACGTCAGTGGTCAAGGTGCTCTCCAATGCGACCGAGAAGAAGGTAAAGCTTGAGCGACACCTTGCTCATGAGCTTTTTGTCGACCCGATGGAGGCCCGCTATGGTCGAGTCCGCTCGCTGTTCCACGTCTATTACATGGACAAGTCGGTTGCTATTGAGCAGTTCGCCGACGGCGAAGACGCTGACGAGATCTTGATGGCCATTGAGTCGTCTGCTCCAGAGAAATTCGACGATGTGTCTGATCCCGACGGGAGCGTTCGGCGCGCAGGATATCAAATCAAGGTGGTCGAGGCGTGGCGCGTCAGCTCTAACGGGAAGCCGGGGTGTCACGTATTCTGCATCAATGGCGTCCTGGTATACGAAGAGGAATGGGACCGCCCAGACTTCCCGTTCGTCATTACCCGCTGGGAGAAGGAGCGCCTTGGTTACTGGGGGATCGGTCTGGTCGAACAGGGGAAGAGCATCCAGAATGAGCTGAACGACAATGCAGCCAAGCTCCAGGAGCGGTTCCGCTTGTGCGGGGCAAAGCGTACATACTACGTGAAGGGGTCTCTGGCTCCCGAGTTCCTTCAGGAGAATGAGGCTGAGACGTTCATTCCGATCAACAAAGGGTATGACATCCCAAAGGAGAGTACCCCGTCCCCAATCGCCGACGCTGAGGCCCAGTGGCTTGACTCACAGTATCAGAAATTCTTTGAGATCACTGGTGTTAGCCAAATGAGAGCATCAGCTAGAAAGGAGCCTGGCGTCACTGCCGGTGTGGCGATCCGTACATTGAACGACATGCAGTCGGCGCGCTTTGCTCTCCGCGGTAGAGCTTACGAGAACAGCTACATCAAGCTCACCTATTTGGTGATCCAAGAATTGCGAGCCCTTCAAGCCGCCAACGTAGACATCAGTGTAGGCAAGGGAAAGAAAATCAACTGGGCGGACTCGTGTGTCCCCGAGGAGATGTATGACATCTCAGTTGCTCCCGTGTCATCTCTGCCCAACGACCCGGCTGGGCGCATGCAGATGATCGATGAGCTTTTCCAACGTCAGCTCATCTCGCCTGAGACGTTCAAGCAGCTTCTTGGCTGGCCAGATCTGGAGAAGGAGATGAACAGTCAGACTGCTCAATCTGACTACCTTGGGATGGTGTTTGACAGAATGCTCGACGGTGAGGCGTATGAGTCCCCGGATGGTCATATCATTGACAAGCAGCGAGCCCTCATCCAGGCGAGCAACGTGTACTTTGAAGCACTTTACAATGACGCTCCCGAGGATGTTGTCGGAAACATCGCAAAGTACATTCGTGAGATAAGTGTGATGATTGAGAAAATCACACAAGAGATTGCCACCAAGGCCATGAGGCAACAGCAGGCCATGATGGATGCAGAAGAGAACATGATGAATCGACCACCGGACAAACCCGGCATGGTCGCACAATAAGGTAGAAGAAAATGGGAACAGAATCAGCAGCAGCAGAAACCGAGCAGACCTTTTCCGAGATGTGGGCCTCCGCCCAAAAAGAGGCAGAGAAGATGGCAGCAGGCGGGGCGGGTGACATCCTTGAATCCGACCCCGAGGAGACCGAGGAGACCGGAACGGAGACTACGGAAGAGTCAGAAGGAACCGAGGAGAGGGATCCCAACGAAAGCGAGGGCAGTGAAGACGATGACGCGGGAGAGGAAGAGCCCCCATCAGATCCAAAGCTGGACGCGCGGAAAAAGAAGTGGCTGGAGGAGGCCAAAGCCCTTGGGTTCTCTGTGCCAGACGAAAACCTTAGAGAGGTTGCGGTTGCCGAGCGCGTAAAGTTCCGGCGAAAAATGCAGGAGCAGCGAGCCAGTCTGCGCGCAGAGCATCAGGCGAGCATGGTCGCAATCGAGGCAGAAAAATCCAAGGCTTCAGAGAGGTTTGCTGCGCAAGAGAAGCTTCGTTCTGCAATGGAATCGGATGACCATGAAGCCATTGCCCAGGCTCTTGGCCACAAGTCGTGGAAGGAACTGAACAAGCACTACTTCGACAAGATGCAGGACCCTCGGTCAAAGGAGATTGCGGCTCTTCGGAAACGCGACGCAGAACGCGAGGAAAGGGATAAGGTTGCCGCAGCCGAAAAGGCTCAGCAGGAAAAAGCCGCGCACCGCGAGAAACTGATGGCCGCCCACAAGTCTGATATTGTTGAGTCATTACATGACTTTAAGAGCGGCAAGTATAAAATGTTTGCAGATGATCCTTTTTTCATCCAAACTATCATCACTCACCAGGAGCAGTCCTGGGATGGTTCCGAAATGATCGGAATCGAGGAAGCGGCCGAGCTGGCTCATCGCGACGCGAAGAAGACACTCGACCGATTGCTCAAACTGTTCGGTTCCGGCACACCTAGTGCCGAGCAGCGACCCGCGGGCGAAGCGGTTAAAGGCGGCAAGAAGCCACCTAAGTCCATTTCCAAAGAAGATTCGACCGACGCTGCGATTGTTACCGACGAAGAACTACCGGACGACGAGTTGATCCGGAAGTTTGCCTCGAAGTTCAAGTAGCGCATCGGCCCATAGCCCAAGAGGTCTCCGCAGATGCCCACCGTATCTAATTACACTACGTTCGCCGCGTTCTTGAAGCAACGCTATACCAATCGCAAGATTGAGGACCTCACAAATGTCGAGTGTCCACTGAAGGCAATGATGGCTCGTGATACCGAGCTGCAAGGCGAAGCTACTCCGATTCCCATGATCCATGGAAACCCACAGGGCATCGGCGGGACTGTGGCAGCCGCCCAGGCCGGAGCAACCAACTTGAAGGGTAAGAAGTTGATTCTTACTCCAGGTGAACTGGACGGCTCCGTGTCCATTACCGACAAAATTATGAAGGCCAGTAAGTCAAACCCTGGTGCGTGGCTATCTGCCCGCATGGGTGAGATTGATGGTCTCTACACTGCCTTCGGGACCAGTCTCAATAGCTGGATCTGGGGAAATGGCGGAGGATCGATTGGCCGAATCGGAGCCATCAGCTCGAACACCATTACGTTGCTGAACCCAGCTGACGTGGTGAACTTTGAGGTAGACATGATCTGCGTTGTGTCGGCGAACGATGGGTCTGACGTGGCCCACGTTCAGCGCGCTGGGTCGGCAACGGTGACCCAAGTAAACAGGGACACTGGAGAAGTTGTATTTGACAACTTGGGACTGATCACCGGGGAGCTGGTGAATGACTACATTTTCAGGAATGGCGCATTCATCGGGAACTCTGGCCTGTTCGTTACCCACGGCGTTCAGTCGTACATCTACGCCAACAATACGCCTCCTACCATCTATTCGATGGTGCGAACGGATGACCCGCAGCGCCTCGCCGGCAGTCGAGTTCCGGCTGCTGATGTGGCCGGCCGCTCGTACGAAGATCGTCTCCAGATTCTCGCAACCTACATGACTGGTCGCATGCAGGGGAAGGGCCCGACTCACGGGTTCATGCATACTGAGGACTGGCAAGATTTGGCAATCGAACTTCAGTCGCGTGGCACCAGGCCACTGGTCGACAGTTCGACGAAGTTCGGGTTCCAGGCGCTTGAGATGGTTGCCGGTGGGCGCACGATCAAAATCTACGCTGACCCGTTCGCCCCGAAGGGGACGGCGTTCCTTCTCCGTCTGGAGAATTGGAAGCTTCATTCTCTAGGTGAGGTGATTCACGCGGTGAACGAGGACGGGTTGACCCTGTTGCGCGGCAGCGCGGCCAACAACTATGAGCACCGCGTGGTCTCGTACCCTGCCGTGTCGTGCAACGCGCCAGGGTTTTCCGGTCGCGTGCCACTGACGGGCTGATAGCTGATTCCCCGACTGCGAATCTTTACCCTTTTTCTTTGCAGTCGGGGGGTCTTTCTTTTCCCCCAAAAGGGGCCCCTGGGACAAGACATGGCTATTCAGACTCCATATTCAGCGACGCTACCAATCGCGACTCCGCTCAGTGTTCTTCAGCATCAGGTGAGTTCCTATGCCCGAGATCTGGCTGTGCTCCCGATCAAATTCACGATGTCCGCTGGCGCGTTGACCACGGCCCAGGTGACGCGCATTTGCCGACTGACGGATCTTGGAGGGAACGCTGTCCGTCTCTTCATTCCGGCTACCCGCCCGGAGAACGTCCATCTCTCGCTGGCTGGCGGGTTGGCCACGTCGATCACCGTCGACTATTCGACCGCCGCAAGTGGCTACATCACGATCACCTTTGGCGGAGCTGTCACTAGCGTCTATCAGGGGATCCTGTTCGTGCGCCGACGCAACTCTGGAGCCGGAGGCATGGGGGTCGTCACGAATGGCTCGATTCCGGCCAATGTGGCGCGCAGTGTTCCGTCGAAGGGCATCTTTCCAGTCAAGAGCCTGGTCCAGGGCATGTCATTTTTCTGGTTGAGCTTTCAGTTGGACGCAGGAAGCAACGTCCTACCGGCAACCGCCGAGGGCCTTCCTCTGTTTCGTGTGACACATCCCGGAGCCGGGCAGTGGTCGATTCAGATGAACCACCTGCTGAACTCGGCCTGGGTGTTCTACGTCGACTCGACGGTCGGTCATATGTCGGCCGCATTGAGCCCGCTCAACGAGATTGATCTCACCTCTGCCGGAGACCCAGGAGCCTGTACGGTCAACGTGCTCGCCATGGGCCCGACGAGCAAGGTTGGCATCGACTCGTGCCTGAAGGTGAACACACTCACCCCTCGCATGCCTCCGAGCCTGCTCTACCCCCTCTTCTCGCCAATGCGCGGAACCGTGCTTGGTGCACATCGCCTGGTCACTGATGCAGGTGGCCTGATCGTCCAGGCAGGGAGTTACATCCCCCCGATTGGGGTAGCGAAAAACGTTGGCGATCTCCGACTCGACATCGGAAAGTCACTTGTTGCCCTGTCCAAGACCACAATGCGCACCGCCGCCAACGTTTCCTATGCAGAAAGCAAGGCGTCGCTTGAGCTGACCGGGCGCACCATCTTCACGCTGGGCGGTGCGGTGGCCAGTTCGGTCCTTCATGGAGTTCACGTCTCAAGTACAGGTAGCTACCGAGGGTAAAAATGTCGAACCAGGTCACTCTTGTGCAGCTTGAGCGAGACGTTCGCTGGCAAGGTGACCAGCTTCGCGCACAGTTGCGCCACACCCCTGCCGATATCCGTCGAGTCATCACACAAAGCGCTCGTGAGTATCGAGAGATGATCTCCGATGGGGGGCATCCGTATTACTTGAAGCAGTTCGGCGGGATTCTTCCAACAGGGAGAGCGCACAACCCGAACGACGAGTCAATCGTTCATCAGTGGACCGAGATCAACACATCTGTTCTCCACCCCCCATTGGTTCGGATTTATGGACTGGATGTCCACACAGGCCAGTACAGCTATCGATTGGACCAGGTGTCATTCAATGACCGGATGAACTACCAATTCGATAACGAAATTGGCGACCCGACTGCATGGTTTGGCTATGGAGGCGACACGGTCTGCGTCGTGCCACCGGTCACTACTCCGTTTAAATTTACACTTTGGTACCTGCCAGAAATGGCAGATCTGATCAATGACACCGATGAGTTTGATCCGGCCGTGCCGAATGGAACCAAGTGGGTAATCTGGGACTGTCTGCACAAGATCCTGATCAGAGACAACTACCCTTCGCAGGTTCAGATGGTCTGGACTGAGCGTGAGCGGGCGCGCGATGACGTGCTGAATCGCGTATCGTTCCATGGTCACGCAAACGCTATGCGTCGGCGGGACACCCGCGGTGAGCGCGGGCTGAATAAGATCC
>Ga0247764_1000183_pt1 | contig 23101 bp, 20 predicted proteins | sample UWRJL051202B4_FD_179932 | JGI IMG/M metagenome (GOLD analysis project Ga0247764, IMG submission 179932) | Plant litter microbial communities from Arlington Agricultural Research Station in Wisconsin, United States - UWRJ-L051-202B-4 | ecosystem: Environmental > Terrestrial > Plant litter >...
AAGTTTCCGCCCGGAAACTTCGTGCGGCGCTGAATCACGGTGACGTCTTGGTCCCGGACGAAGCGGTCGTTTTCGGCCGCCCACAGCTTCGTTCCCTTTTGCGTCCGGAAACGTCCAGTGAGTCGTAGTACTTGGTGGTACTCGAGCGGCTCCGACTTCACATAAACGTCGTCGCCGTCGGACTTGAATTGAGAGACCCCACGCTTCACGACGAACGCGACGGGCAGCTCCTGTTCGCCGGTGAGATCCACGCCGGCGAAGCTCGTGCTCTTCAGCATCTCCAGATCGGCGGCGCGCACGAAGTGGCCGTCCGTGAGGAGACCCAATCGCTCTGGTTCGGAATCCCCAATGCGCGCTGACCAAGAACCAACGATGGCCATCGTGGAGCCGCGCGCCAGCTTGCGTAGCTCGCGGACGCCGTCGCTGCGCTCTGGATCGCGCTCCAGCAACCCGGTTTCGACGCGGGTGCGGCCGTAGGTGTAGGGCAGCGCCTTGTCCAAGCTCGGGCGGATCGCCATGGCTTGCAGCGTGGGATGCGCCGCGTCCAGACTGGCTCCCTGGTTGAGGCACACCACACCGCGCGGGTACACCGCGTAATAACCGCCCTCGCAACTCGCGGTTTTCCGTACCGGGGCGTCGCTGCGCGTGACGAAGGCGCCGGCGTGCAGCGCGCCGATCGAGCGGGCACTGGCGGAGGGACGCTCGAGCACGGGGGTGGCGTTGGCGATGGCGCCCAGCTTCGGCCCTTTTTCGGGCGGCGGGTTGAAGCGGATGGCGGCCCCGTCGTCCTCGGACTTGCTGAGCGGCGCCGGCTCGCCCGTTTGGCCGCAACTCAGCAGCAGCGTTGCGAGCGCTATTGCGAAGCTTGCCCCTCCGGGGAGGACATTGGCGCCGAGTCGAGCCATGCCTGGACGTCAATGCCGTAGGCCAAGCTGGCCGGCCAAGTTTTTGGCGACGGATTGAGCGAGGCCGCGGCCGGAATCAAGCTGGCCGTCGTTAGAACACGCTGCAACGTTTCTCCGGGACCAGGGCGCGCCCGGGTGTGCAAGCGAAGGCCTCGGCGAACTCGGGCATGTTGCGGACGACCCCGTTCACTCGGTATTGGGCCGGCGAGTGATTATCAGTCAGCAGGGTAAGCTTCAAGCTCTCGTCACTCGGGCTTTCGCACCACAACTGGGCGAAGGATAGGAAGAACTGCTGCTCCGCACTGAAGCCGGCGAGTTCGGGATCGCGCGCGCCGCTGGCCTTGTAAGCTGCCAACGCGAGCTGGGCGCCGTTGAGATCTGCGATGTTTTCGCTGAGGGTGAAGCTGCCGTCCACGTGTAAACCTGGCAGCGGCGCATACGCATCGAATTGATCGACCAGACAGCTTGCGCGCTGCTCATACCCTTGCGCGCTCTCGTCGCTCCACCAATCCACCAGGCGACCCGTACCGTCGAAGTAGCGGCCCTCGTAGTCGAAGCCGTGCGAGAGCTCGTGACCCAGCACGGTACCGACCGTTGCATAGTTGGCGACTGCGGCCCGCGTAGGGTCGTAGGCGGGGCGCATCAGGAACGCCGCCGGAACGATCACTCGATTGCTGTGGGGCGCGTACAATGCGTTCTTGATGATGGGAGCCATCCCGAACTTGCTGCGCTCTGCCGGTTGGTCCAGTTTGGCCCACTCCGCTCGGGTGCGCAGGTCTGCCAGCTTCAGTAGCGAGCTCAGGTAGTTTTGATCGGCAGGGCTGGGCGGATAGCTGGTCGTCGGCCAATCTTGCTCATCGGGAAAGGCGATCTGTGGCAGCACTTGTTCGAGCTTTTTCACGGCCGCCGCGCGCGTCGCTGCGTCCAACGTCGAGGTCTGTTGGAGCTGCTCGTGGAAGGTTCCACGCAAGCGTTCGAATAGCTGGCGCACTTTTTCCCGATCTTGAGTCGTGAAGAGCAGTTCGACGAAGGCGCGGCTGAACTCGAAGGCATAAAGGCCAGCCGTGTCGTCCAGGCACGCTAACTCGGGAGCGGGGGGCGCTGTAGCTCCCGTGAAGTTTCCGTCGAAACCTGCCTCCTCGGCGATGATGGCTGCACCGAGAGCGCCCGTGAAGCTTTTCACGATTCGGTAGCGCAGGTAGCTCTGCCATTCCGCGAGCGAACGGGTCGAAAGCTCTGCTCCGAGTCCGAGGAAGTAGTCTGGATCGACCAGATTCACCTGCTGTACCTGCGTGCTGATGCCCAGGGCCGCGAAATAGGCGGACCAGTCAACTGTTGAGACTCTCGTCAACGAGATCGACGTCTAGACTTGCGTGTCGGGTCGAGTGTTGGGCGCGATTGCTTTCAATTTCGTACAACTCGCGCTTGCCCTGACTTGCTCGCTGCTCCGGTGTCAGCCAGAACGGGTTTCAGCGATGGCCACGCACCCTTCAGACTCGTTCGACTTGCAGCGCTTCGTGCGCGCGCAAGATCAAGTTTATTCGCAGGTGCTGCGGGAGCTCCGCCAAGGCAGAAAGACCAGTCACTGGATGTGGTTCGTCTTCCCTCAACTACGTGGCCTGGGGTTCAGCAGCACGGCTCAACATTTCGGGATCACTTCACGCGCTGAAGCGCAGGCCTATCTCGAACACCCCGTTCTCGGAGCGCGGCTGCGCGAGTGCACCGCGCTACTCTTGCAAGTGCGAGGGAAGTCCGCGCGCGAGATCTTGGGCAGCCCGGACGACATGAAGTTCCGCTCTTCGGTCACGCTGTTTGCGGAGGTCTCGCAGTTGGAAGCGGACACGGCTCTCTTCATGAGCGCCCTGACAACGTTCTACGCAGGCGCAAAGGACGAGCGGACCTTGTCGTTATTGTCCGGTTGGACCTGAGCTCGCCGCCAGCGTCTGGTACTTTTCGATGCACGCACCCGCGTCAGGCGCTCTGGCGAAATCCGCGGCGCGCGAGCCTGGCGGATGCGAGCACGAGGCCGGTCGCCCGTCCGTCGGAGCGAAGAACATGCGGTAAAGCGCGAGCGCTCGCCGTTGATGGTGGAATCGATGCTTGGCCGTCGGGTCTTTTGCACGCGCCGACACAGCGAAGTGGCGCGCCGAGTTTCCCTCTTCCCACGCTCTGCGATCACTCGGTATCTGATAGTGTTGAGCACATCAACACTATCAGTGGTTCATGTCGGGCGCGGGAACGAGAAGAAATCAGCCTCCCTTGACCTTCGGACGCGAAGTCCGTCGCCGTCGCGGCGCGCTCGGGCTCACGCTCGAGCAGCTTGCGGAGCGGTCCGGCTTGACACCCAACTATATCGGGACCGTCGAAAACGGCCGCCGTGATCCGTCGCTCAGTACGGTACTGGCGTTGGCCAAAGGCTTGGGCACGTCGCCCGGCGAGTTGTTCGGCGGCATCGGAGAGAGCGGACCGCTCGCCGCTGAAGCGGCCGCGCTGGTCGAGACGCTAGCTCCGGAAGTTCAGATCGCGGTCTTGGAATTGCTGCGCACGCTGGCTAAACGTCGCCGCACCGCCCCGCGCGAGCCCTCCGCGCCCTAAGTTCCGCGCTAGTCCCAAAGGCGCCGAGCACATCCAAAACGCAGGCCAAACCCGGGATCTGCGGGTGTGCTCTCGGAAATCCAAGGCGGTTCAGCGCAAGCTTCGCCGCGATCTTGCTTGACCGCGAGCACCAAGCATTCGAAAAATCTACCAGATGAAGCGAATCGGCGCCGCGCTGGTGGTGGTCTCGACCCTGGTCTCAGGTACTGCCCTGGCCGCAGAGAAGGATTGGGATGGCGGCTACGACGTGCCGAAGGAGCGGCGCTCCGGCTTCGCTGGCTCGCTCGGCTTCGGCGTCGGGCTGGGTCACGTCGAGGGCTACCCCAATGCGGTCTCCAAGATCGATGAACCGGCTTACCTGTCTTCGACGGGTGCGGCTCCGGGCACCTCGTTGTCGTTTTGGTTGGGCGGCGCGATCCGTGACTGGTTCAGCTTGGGCCTCGGCATCTCCACGTTCGGCGCCAGCTCAGGGGGCATCAAAGGCGGCGGCACTGCGTACGTGCTGCACGTGGAAACGTTCCCGCTCTACCCCCTCGGCGGTAAGCTGCGAGACCTTGCGTTGTTCGCCAACGTCGGCGCGGGCGGAATGAGCATCACCGGAGGTCCCGAGAAAGCCGACGGCGGTTTGATGAGCGTGCTGGGCCTCGGCGCAAGTTACGAGCTGCTGCGCTTCGGGCACTTCACGCTTGGACCGGTGCTGGAGGGCGGCTACCGCTTTTCGCAATCGGCGACCGCGTACGGCTTGTTCGCCGGTATTCGCACCACCATTTATGGTGGTCCGTAGGTTCCGCTCACGACACGTTCGATCCCGCCGTAGTCCCGGGTGCGTTCGATCGCACGATAGCCGTGCTCTGCGAACAACGCTGCGGTGCGCTCGGCTTGATCGTAACCAATCTCGAGTGCGAGCACGCCGTTCGGACCCAAGTAGCGAGGCGCGTCCTTGAGGATCCGTCGCACGAAATCGAGACCGTCTGCTCCGCCTGCCAGCGCCTGTCGAGGCTCGAAATCTCGCACATCGGCGTCGAGCTCGGCGATCTCAGCGTCTGGGATGTAGGGGGGGTTCGCGGTGATGAGGTCGAAGCCCAGGGGTTCGCGCAGAGCACCGAAGAGATCGCCCTCGAGCCAGCGCGTTGGAAAGACGGCGCCCAAGCGCAGCGCGTTTTCTCGCGCCAGCGCGAGCGCGTCCGCGGAGCGATCCGTCCCCGTCACGCGCCAGGTGGGGCGCGCGAGCGCGAAGGCGATCGCAACGCAGCCCGAACCGGTACACAGATCCAGCGCCCGCCCATACAACGAACGCTGCTGCGTCCGGGTGAGCGCCACCTCGACGAGCGTCTCCGTATCCGGTCGCGGCACCAGCACGCGTGAGTCGACACGGAAGTTGTGTCCGTAGAATTCACGCTCGCCGCGGATGTATGCGATTGGCTCGCCTCGCCGCCGACGCTTGATAAGGTCGCGATAGTGCGTGAGCTCCGCCGCCGTGAGCGGGCGGGCGCTGTCCAAGATCAAACGAATGCGATCCAGGCCGAGCACGAAGCCAAGCAGCAGCTCGGCGTCCAGGCGTGGGCTCGCCAGGCCGCGAGCCTTGAAGTCGTCAGCAGCCCACCCGAGCACGCGGGCGATCGACCAAGCTTCGCTCGTGCTCACGGACGCCACACCGGACGACACGCCGACGCCTGGGCGCGCTTCGCGATCCCCGACGGAGGACGCGGAATCAAGGTTCGACGGCAGGTGGGCGACACGAGGGCGGAGCTTGGCACGTAGTTTTTCCGTCTGCCCGGTACCAGCGCGGCGGTGTGTAGTAAAGCTGCCGATCGGCGCCCCAGGCCAGGACTCGCGGCGCGTAGCTGCAACCGGCAGGCGGGATGACCCAGTCGCCGCGCGCCCATTGCCATTTTCTGCCGCGAAACTCGTAGTGCCCGTCGATCCAGCGGCACTCGGGGCGGCCTGCCAGCTCGGCCGTGGTCTCTTCCACCTGCGCAGGCGGCGGTGGATACGGCACCTCTTGAAACTCCGAGGCCACGGGCTGTGGCGGTGGCGCCGCGTCGCGACAGCCGAGCGCACAGCCCGCCGCGACAAACAGCCAGCGCTTCACGACCACAGCGCCTTGAGCGGTTCGAACAGTTCGGCCAAAATCGCGCGCTCGAACAACAGAAACTCCAGCGTCGCCAAGGCCAGGAACGGGCCGAACGGTACGCGCGCCTGACCCAGACCCTCTTCCGCGTCGCGCAGCATCGGATCGAGCTCGCGCTCACGCTCGAGCTCCGCTCGAGCCTCACCTTCGGCCGCAGCGTACTCGGCCTCGAACTCAGCGCGTTCTTGGGCCACGGCTTCCGGCTCTTCAAGCTTGCCGGTCGCGAAGTACACGGCAAGCACGACCAAGGTTGCCTGACAGGCGCCCGCGAACAGCGCAAACACCGCTCCGGGCGCGCCGAACCACGCGCCGGCCAGCGCCGCTAACTTGGCGTCACCGCGACCCATACCGGGCGCGCCGCGCAGCTTCGAATACAGCAGCTCGAACGGCAGGTAGATGATGGCGAAGCCAACCGCGGCACCGACCGCGGAGTTGACGAAACCCGTTCCGCGCACGCCGGCGCTCACCAAGCCGAGCAGACCCGCGCCCAACGTGAGCGAGTCAGGCAAAATCATGTACTCCAGATCGATGAAGGCCAGCGCTAACAGCGCGAGCCCCAGCGCGAAGCTCAAACTGAAGATTCCGAGGGCCCGCAGCGCGCTGGTATCCGGCGAGAGCTCGAGCAGCACCAGCTGCACGAGCGCTGCGGCGAGGACGCCACCCAGCGCTTCGATCAGCGGGTAGCGGGGCGAAATCTTGGTGCCGCAGCAGCGCGCGCGGCCGCGCAGAAGCAAGTAGCTGAGCACCGGCACATTGTCGTACGGGGCGATGTTCGCTCCGCAGCCGGGGCAGCGCGATGGGGGATACGCCACGTTCTCGCCTCGCGGCAGGCGGTGGATCACGACGTTCAGAAAGCTACCCCACACCAAGCCGAACGGCGTGAGGACAAGGAACCAAAACCACGCAGGAAAATCAGCGACGACGGGCACAGGCCAGACGCCATCATGGCACAGCTTGCCGCATTCGTACGACGGCCCGGAAGATGTCGCCGGAAGCCAAAAAAACGGCCAAGATGGCGCGTGACCATGGCCGGACCTCCCGAAACCAGCACGCTGTCCCTCGATCGCTTTGCCACGGAGGCGCGCGCGGTGGTCGTGGCCGCTCAAACGCAGGCGGACGAGCGCCGCCACGCGGAGGTGCAACCGCTGCACTTGCTCGCCGCGTTGCTGCAGCGCTCCCCCGCCGCCGGGCGCGTACTCGAACGCGCCGGCGTCGCGCTGGTGGAGCTGCAGGCGGCCACGGAACGGGCGCTGTCACAACTACCGCGCTCCGCGGAGCCCGCCTACTTCTCGTTTGCGCTGCTGGAGTTGATCCGACGCGCCGAACGCGAAGCGACCCGCGAACGCCGCGAGCAAACCGGCATCGAGGATCTCTTGAATGCGCTGGCGCAGGAGCTGAGACCGCCGCTCGGCGAGCTTTTGGCGGCGTTTGGGCTGGCCCCGGGCGCATTTCGGGCGCACTTCGGCGCGCTGCGTGGCCCGCCTGCCGCCAAGCATCCCGCTTTGCCCGCTGTGGCGGCCAGCGCGCCTGTCGCGACTCCCGCCAGCTACACCACGGATCTTCGTCAACCCGGTGGCAGCCCGATGATCGGGCGCGTTGCCGAGCTGCGACGCGTGCTCACGGTGTTGGAACGGCGCACGAAGTGCCATCCGCTACTGGTCGGAGATCCCGGCGTCGGCAAGCGCACCTTGGTGAGTGCCTTGGGCGCGCGCCTGGCGCGCGGCGACGTGCCACGCGGTTTGGCAGAAGTACGCCTGCTGCGGCTCGAGTTCGCGGCGTTGGCGGCCGGTGCGCGCCTGCGTGGCGAGCTCGAGGAACGCGTGCGCGGCTTGCTCGCAAGCCTCACCCAATCGGGACCGCCGGCGATCTTGGTGTTGCTCAGTCTGGAACAGATTTTCGGCTCGCAGGCGGCGCTGGCGGGCTTGCCGGAGCTTCTGCGACTCGGGCTCGAGCGCAACGAGTTTCGCTTGCTCGGCACCACGACGCCGGAGGGCTTGCGCCGCATCGAGGAGAAGGACGCGCAACTGCTGCGCTTCCTCAGCCCGCTGGAGCTGGCGGAGGTCTCGACCGCGGAGGCGATCGAAATCGTGCGCGCCACGTCCGGCTATTTGGAGTCTCATCACCGGGTAAACATCACGGAAGCGGCGGTGCTGACTGCTCCTGGCCTGGCCAAGCGCTACCTGCAAGATCGGCGATTGCCGGAGAGCGCACTGGATCTGTTGGACGAAGCCGCTGCGCGCGCGCGCGTGCTGCACGACGGTCCAAGCGAGCGCGCAGATTTCGATCTGGGTCGGCTCGATGCGATTGAAGCCCAGCTTGCCAGCGGAAGCGATCCGGAAGACGTCGACTTGTTGCCGCTGCGCCAGCGCCTGGAGGCAGAGAAGAGCGAACTGACGGCGCGAGCGCAAGCTGCCGAACCGAAACCGCAGATCGCGGAGCAGACGACGCCTCGTGTGACGGCAGAGGACGTCGCTGCGACGCTGGCCGCTTGGACGGGCATCCCGGTCCAGCGCATGCTGGAAGGGGAAGCGCAGAAGCTGATGGACTTGGAGCAGCGCCTGCGTCAGCGCGTCGTGGGGCAGGATCACGCGGTGAGCGCCGTGGCCCGCGCGATTCGGCGTGGACGGGTCGGGCTGCGCGACCCGCGCAGGCCGATCGGATCCTTTCTGTTCTTGGGGCCGAGCGGCGTGGGCAAGACGGAGCTGGCCAAGGCGCTGGCAGCGCTGTTGTTCGACGACGAGCGCGCGCTGATTCGGCTCGACATGAGCGAGTTCATGGAGCGGCACATGGCGCAACGCCTGATCGGCGCGCCACCAGGCTACGCGGACAGCGAGCAGGGCGGGTTCCTGACGGAGGCCGTGCGTCGCCGCCCCTATTGCGTGCTGTTGTTCGACGAAGTCGAGAAGGCACATCAGGACGTCTTCAATCTGCTGCTTCAACTGCTCGACGAAGGGCGCCTGACCGACGGGCGCGGCCGCACCACGGACTTTTCGAACGCCGTCGTGCTGCTCACGAGCAACTTGGGTTCCGAGCAGATCCTGGACGCCGATGCGAGCACCTTCGAGAGCGAGCAGGGCTTGAGCGAACTGCGTGCCGTGCTGCTGGAACGATTGCGACAGTTCTTCCGGCCGGAGCTGCTCAATCGCATCGACGAAGTGCAGGTGTTTCGTCCGCTCTCGAAAGAGCAGCTGTTGCTGGTGGTGGATGTGGAGCTGGACAAGCTAAGTGGCCTGCTCGCTCCGCAACGCTTGACGTTGCACGTAACCCCCGAGGTCAAAGCGCACCTGGTTGAGCTGGGCTACGAGCCCGCGTTAGGCGCCCGCCCCCTGCGCCGAACCGTCGTGCGAGAGCTGCAGGACCCTATCGCCGAGGCGCTGCTGGGAGGTCGCATCCAGGCGGGAGACGCCGTCTCCGTCTCAGTCAAAGACGGCGAAATTCAGCTGAGCTGAGCGTCACACGGGCATGTGAGCGTGAGCCGCACGATCCGCCTTCACACGAGCCTAGCCGAAGCGTCGCTCGCCTGGCTTGAACGCTTTTGTCATTCACCTCGCGTGGCGCGGCCACGCTTGCGCTCGCAACGGTGAAGCAAATCGCGCGCGCCAAACATTTGGTATTGCGAATGCGAACTGGCGTATGCGATGGTGTAGGATATCGTATTTGCGCGTTCGCCGCGTGTCTCGACTCGCGCGCGGACAGAGCACTGCGTTGTCATGCCGCGCCTACGCGTGAGGCCGTCAGCGCTCGAACCTCAAGAAGGACGTTATGAACAAGCTGCTTCTCAGTCTCGCGCCGTGCGCCAGCATCACTCTGATCTCCTCGTTTGCCCTGGCTCAAAGCGCGGCGCCAGCAGCAGCGTCGCCTCCGCCGCCTCCTCCTCCCGCTGCCGCTCCTGCGGAGACGGTACCTCCGCCGGCAGAGACTGTGCCTCCTCCAGCGGAAGCAGCCGGCCCGCTCAAGACCATGAACAACTCGATCTCCGGCCTAGCCGGTGTCGACTACGGCTACGGCTTCGGTTTCGCCGTCGGCGTGCGTTATCAGATTGCCATCGTTCCAAACGGCTTCATCAAGAAGTGGAAGCCACCGAAGCATGACGAACTAGCGCTCGAATTCGGCGTCGACTTCGGTCACGGCAACTACGGATACTTCCTCGCCGACAGGTCGTACAACGAGCTCAAGCCAGTCGTCGGTGTGCTCTGGAACGTCTGGCTCTCCGAGGATTTCGCGGTTTACCCGAAGATCGAACTCGGCACGCGGATCCGCTTCTACGGCGACAACGACTATTACGCGTCGGATACGACCATCTACATCTATCACAACTTTGCCGCCGGCCTCGTGTACCGCCTCGGCGATGTCGGTCTTAGAGCAGAGCTTGGTTATGCCAGCTTGAAGGGTGGCGTCAGCTTCACATTCTAGCTGGGGTGGCGCGGCTATCTGGAAGCACGCCCGCAGATCCCGGTTTGGGCCTGTCCTCCTTCGAGGATCACGAAGCGCGTCGTTCTGGCGGTGCTCGCCAAAACTTCGGCCGAAACCGGGCTTTGCGGGCGGGTGTTCTGAGAACTTGGGGTGGCAGAGGGGAGCAGGGAAAGCAGTCGCGCTCTCAGAAATCCAAGACGCCGTCTTCACAACACATCACTGGAGCGGCCGCTGCGACGTTCGAATTCGCGTGCGCAGTACTGCACTTGACCGGTGTGGTTGTAGCAGTTGAGCATTTCGTAGTCGTACGGGGTGGTTAGGCAGCGGCGCGTGAGTTCTTCGAAGCGTTCGCGAACGATGATGGCGCGTTGGCGCGGCTGTTGCGTCATGCCGGAGGCACGCTGCGCGAATCGGACGCATTCCTCGGGACCTGGCGCGCGCCTCCGGCAGCTGAACAAGCAGCTGCAGAGCAACAAGAGCGTGACGTAGCGAGGCATCCGCAAAGAACGTAGATCCCCCGCGCTGCAATCGCAAAATGCCTTGCAATTTTCCGGGAGTTTAGCGTGACGGGGAGATGACAGGCTCGCTGCGGGCGCTTCGAGTTCGTGACTTTGTGTCGCTCGCCAGCGGCGCTCGAACACCCGTCAGGGTTATGCTTCGCCAAGCGATCTACTCAGTTTCCGCGAGGTAACTGGCGTGTAGCGAACGCGCGTCCTTGGCAAAAGTGACTATTCAGTCTTGACGAGACTAGTCACGACAGAGGAGCGTCTGTGGAACACGGCCGCCCGCGGTGGCGGTGTGTGCACGCGCGCGCGTGGCGAGCCATGCAAAAACTCACCTTGCTCTCAAAGGTCCTGATTGCCCTGATCGGCGTGGGTTCAACCGTCGCTGGGGTGCGCACGCACGGCAAACACTTCGTGCCAGCGCAACCGGCTGCCGCCGCTCACGGCTACGCCGCCATCGCCAGCTCCAAGCCAGCCGTGGCCAACCCAGCCAAGCCGCGTCCCGTCGATCGCCCGCTGCGCATCGCGGTGTCGCAGTGGCCTGGTCACATGGCGCTGCTGCTCGGCACCGGCGGCCTGAAGACCCAACCCGGTTCCATTGCCGCCGCGGAGGGGCTGGAGTTGGAAGTCGTCTTCATCGAGGACGCCGCCTCCAAGAACAAAGCGCTGCAGACGGGCGAGATCGATTTTCTCTGGCAAACGGTGGACGAGCTGCCGATCAGCTTGGCAAGTTACCGCGCTGCCAAGGTCGACGCGCGCGCCTTCTTACAGATTGATTGGTCGCGCGGAGGGGATGCCTGCGTTGCGAGCCAAGACGTCCGCAAGGTGGAGGACATCGTCGGGCGCAAGTCCGCCATGTTGATGTTCTCGCCCGATCATACGGTGTTCGAGTTCATGATCACGAACTCGCGGCTCACGCCGGAGCAAGTCACGAGCGTGCGTCGCGCCACCGCATTTTCGCCGGACGACTTCACGTTCGGCCAAAAGCTGTTCGCGCAAGGCAAGGTGGACGTCGCCTGCTTGTGGGAGCCGGACGTCACCTTGGCGCTCGAGTCTCGCCCGGGAGCGCATCGCTTGTTCTCCACCGCGGACGCCACCGAGCTCGTGGCGGACGTGCTGCTAGCCCGAAAAGAGCTGCTGGATAACCAACCCGAGATCGCTCAGAAGCTCGTGCGGACCTGGTTCCGTTCGGTGGAGCGCGCTGAGCAGGATCGCCCCGCCGCGGCTCGGCTGATCTCCACGGTGGCGTCACGCTTCCGCGATGAGCTGGGCTACGAGCGCACGCTCAAGGCGCTCAGCTGGGCGAAGTGGACCACGCTGTCCGACAACGTGAGGTTCTTCGGTTTGGACGGCACGCGACCCGCGTTCGACCGCGTGTATAACCAAGCCGATTCGATCTGGATCAACTACCCAGAGGCGCAGATCACCGACCGCTTCGTGCCGTCCACGTTGCGCGACGATCGGGCGGTGCGCGCGGTGTGGGAAGCCTTGGGCAAGCCCGCACCCAAGGCTGCGGAGGAGTTCGATACGGCGATCGCGCGCACGGGTCCGGCTTTATTCGTCAAGCCGGTCTCGATCGGCTTTCCCAGCGGCAGCGCGGAGCTGACGCCGGACGCGCTCGCGCTGGTGAATCAACAGATCCTGCCGCAGCTGGAAATCGCAGGCGGCATGTACGCGCGCGTGGAGGGCAACACCGATTCGCTCGGCGATCCGCTGAACAACCAGACGCTCAGCGAACGGCGCGCGTGGGCCATCGTCGAATATCTGGTCTCCCGCGGCGTACCGCGAGAGCGCTTGGTGGCGCGCGGCAACGGCGCCGCCAATCCGGTCGCCACCAACAAGTCGCGCGAAGGTCGCGCGCAGAACCGACGCACGGACGTCGTGTTCATTCGCGGAGCCAAGGGCTGAACAGCATGGAAGCGACGACTGTCGAACCTCCCCGGAACTACCTGTCGCGCGCGTTGTGGGATCAACACAACGTGATCTTGATGAGCGGCGCGGTGCTGTTCGCGTTCTCGCTGGCGTCGGTGATGCCGCTGTTGTTGGGCGTGTTCGTGGAGATGTTGTGGCTCGCGCTGATGCCGAACCTGCACCTGTTCCGCAGCTGGGCGGATAAGCGAGACCTCGCCATGGAGCAGGAGCAGGCGGAGCTCGAACTGCGACGCAGCCCTGCGCTCGACGACGCCACGATCACCGCGCGTTTTGCCGCGCTGACACGAGCGGCCGATGAAATCCGCGAACTTGCGGCCCGTTTGGACGTCACGCCCTGGGACTCAGCGCCGACCGCCCGCGGCTTGAACGAGCTGCGCAAACGCTTCCTGGAGTTTGCGGTGGCCGACCAACAAGTAGCGCGCAGCATCGCGGAGATCCCCGCCACGCAGATCGCCAGCGAGCTCGTGCAACTCCAGCGCACCTTCTCGGACACTCGCGACCTGGAGCTGCGCATGGGGATCCGCAACCAGATGGTGGTGCTACAACGGCGGTTGCAGCAGCAGGAGCAGCTCGGCCTGCAACAGCGCGTGCTCGAATCCAAGCTCGACATGCTGCAGAAGAGCCTCGGCTATTTGAAGGCCATCGCCATCAATTCTGCCAACGTTGGTGATCTGGCCAACGAAATCCAGGCGCTGCTGGTCGAAGTCGGGAAGGTGCCGGCGTACGATGCCGCGGCTCCGGACAGCGCGATGGCGTCGACGGGTGGTTGGACGCCCAGCAGCCGCCGCTAGTTGGGGCCGAGGCCGAGCCTGCGGGCGGGTCTTCTGAAGTGTCTGGCCGGCGCAGTCGGCAGAAAGAGAAAGGCCCGGAGCGGGGAGCGCCGGGCCTTCTTCGGTTCTTGTCCTTGCGGCAGCTTCAGTGCGGGGAAGCCATGCCGGGGGGCATGCCGGGCATGCCTGGAGGCATGCCACCGCCGTGCGGGTTGGACGGCGGTGGGTCGTCCTTCTTCGCGAACTTGTCAGCGTTTGCAGTGGCCCAGTCAGCGGCCCAGGAGCTGATGCTGACGATCTCGCTCTTGCCGCTGACGGTAGCCCAACGGCTGGTGCCTTCGGCGGTCGAGCCCAGCTTCACCTCGCGCTTGCCGCCATCCTTCAGCGTGAAGGTGAGGGTCGCGACCGGCGCCGTGAGGCCCAAATCCGCTTCCGTCTTGCCCTTCTCGGCGAAGTTGTCGGCGTTCAGCGTGCGGTAAGCGCGCACCAGGTCCAGCACCTTCGCGTCGTCGTACTTCTCGATCTCGTTCTTGGCGCCCTTGGCGGCCGCCTTGAACTTGGGTTTGAAGTTCTTGCCGTCGCGCACGAAGTTGAAGGTGCCGTTCTCGTTCTGAATGTCGACCTGCGTGACGTCGTCTTCCTCGAACTTGAACAGCGTCAAGTCGCGCCAGCCTTTGACGTCGCGCGAATACAGGTAGTCCGAGTAGCCCTTGACGGCGAACACGCCGTCCTTGCCAGCGACGCGGGTCATCTGACCACGGCCACCGTTGTCGCCAAACCAGGCTTCGAACGCGGTGCCGCCGTCCTTGGCGAACACGGCATGCACGGCCGTGCTGTCGCTCACCTTGTATTTGTCGTAGCTGCCCTTGTCGCTGTCGATCAGCTCGGTGACCTTGATGGTCTTCAAGTTGTCGAGCAGGCTCTTGACGTTGGCCTGGTTCGCCAGCGCATCCAGCGGCTGCTCCAGCCGCCACTCCTCGCCCTTCTTGACCAGGGTCACGTCCACGGGCGGGGCGCTGTCCTTGGCCGGCTTGTGCAGCGTGATCTTGTTGATCTTGCTGACCGTGTCGTCGGTGATCTCGATCTTCGGTAGCTCTGCGCTGCGTCCGGAGATTGAGTAAGCCTGCGCCTCCTCTTTCTCCTTCTTGTTGCTCATGTACAGCGCGCCGCCGAGCACGGCGAGAACGCCCAGCGCGACGTACAGCTTGGTATCCGTCGTTGCCATCTTTGAATCTTGCTTTCGTAAGAGATGTGCGACCGCGGAGGGCGCCCGCACGGGACGCCCGCCACGATCTGCTCGATCACGCAGCCTTCAGGCTGTTGCGCTCTGCTTCACGCATGCGCCAGCGCAGCAGGCCCAGCGCCGCAAACAGCAGCGGCATACCCAGGATCAGCGACCACTGCACCTTGGTCTGCAGCGCCTTGCGCGAGGCCTTGTACTCCTCGTCCTTGCGCTTGATCTCGGCGTCGTCGTCTTCGGCCTTGAACTTCGGCTTGCTGACGCTGGCGTAGTTCAAGCTCGGCACGCCGATGAGCTTGGCGCTCGCGGCGAGCAGATCCGCATCACCCGACATCCAGTCGAGCGTGTTCTTGAACGACAGGATCGTGCTGGTCAGGTGCTTCGTGTAGTACTGGGCGATCTGCAGGAGCTGCTGGTCGCCGCCGACTGCGCCGAACATCTGGAATTGACCACCCAGCTCCGGACCGTTGCCCGCGTAGGCGAACGGATTGGTCAAGAACTGGCTGGAGGACACCACCAGCACGCGCGACGCTTGCGGCGCCACTTCGCTGGCGGGCTTGACGTCCCCGGGTTGCCCCGCGAACGCGCTCTTCAGCTTGCCCTCGGCCACGGCCGCGATTACGCGCTGCTCTTGCGGCGGCTTCGGGCGCCACTGCTCGCGCAGCTTCATGTCCTGGCTTTCGGCCTTGTCCACGGAGGTGGCCGGCGTGGTGCGCGCGACCGGATAGACCTTCACGTCCGCCGGCTGCTTACCCTTGTTGAGGGTCAAGCTGGAGGGGAACGGGAAGATCGCCTCGTCCATGCGGAAGAAGCCGGCGAAGCTGGTGTCGAGCGCCTTCTCGTCGTCCGTCAGGCGCGGGTCGTTCGCGACGTGGGCGATGCCGGGATGGCGAATCCAGGTCACGGTGCCGGTCGGGCTCATCGCGCCGAGACGGAACTGCGCGCCGAAATCCAGCACCGCGTCCTTGTTCATGTCGATGCCGTAGCCGCTGAGCAGCTTCTCCAGCCCGTGCGTGCTGAGCGTCGCCTTCATGCTGGCGTCGTTCGGCTTCATGCTGACGGCAGAGGCGAACACCGCGAGCGACTTGCCGCCGCGCAGCAAGAACTCGTCGATGCGACGCAGCTCCTTCTCCGTGTAGTCCTTCTGCGGCTGGGTGATGATGATGCCCGCGAGATCCTTGTCGATCTCGTTGGCCCCGTCCTTTAGATCGAGCTCCTCGATCTTGTAGAACGGGAAGGCCTGCTCCAGGATCGCTTGCAGGCTCGGCGAGCCGCCGCCGCGGCCCTGCTTCGGCACCAGGTTGGTGTCGCTCAGCTTGAGCTCGTCCTTCTGACTGACGACGCCGATGCGGTGCTTGATGTCGTCCGCCTTGTCGCGGATTTCGCGGATCTTGTTGGTGATCCAGAACTCCAGACCGTCGGTCTGGTTCGGCGCCAACTGCGGGATCACCGCCTTCTCGCTGCCGTACTTGAACACCAGGCCCAAGTAACCTTGCGCGATCGAGGCCTGGTCTTCGCCCGTGGCGCTGACTTCGCCGAACGGTTGCTCTTGCAGGCCAGCGTCCTTCGCCTGTTGGCGCAGCTCGTCCGTGTTCGGCTCGATCAGCGTGAACTTGAACTTGCCCTTACCGGCGCGCTCGTACTCCTTCAAGAGATCGGTCAGGTCGCGCACGAACGTGTCGAGCTGCGGCAAGCCGGTCTTGACGTAAGCGTCCAGCTGAACCGGACCCTTCAAGCTGCCGAGCAGACGTCCGCTGCCCTGGCTCAAGGTGTAACGCTCGGCCTTGGTCACGTCCCAACGCTGGGGCGCTTTGGACAGCAACAAATTGACGACCACTACGATCGCGACGACCACCACCAGGTACAGCCCGGTCTGCGTCGCGGCTTTATTCTTCTGTTCTTGGGTAGCCATGGATCATGCCCACTTGCGGCGCTCGAGCGCGCGGAACGCGACGAACAGCGAAAGAACCGTTACCGAGAGGAAGAACACGACATCCCGCAGACTGATGAGTCCGCGCCAGAAGCCGTTCAATCGAGTTTGAAAGCTCACGTACTGCAGCGTTGTGGCAAGCCAGCTGCCGCCGCTGCCCGCGCTCAGGTACTGCGCCACGTTGTCGAAGAACCACAGCGCCGCCAGCACGAAGAACGTGATGAAGAACGCCACTGCCTGGCTCTCCGCGAAGGAGCTCACCAGCAAGCCGAGGGCGGTCGCCGCTGCGCTGAACAGCAACAAGCCGAGGTAGCCACTGAGCACCGGACCCGAATCCAGCGGGCCAAGCACCCACGGGAAGCGGAACATCCACAGCGGGTAGGCGAGTGTTGCCAGCACCAGCACCAGCACCAGGCCGAGCGCACCCAGATACTTACCGAGCACGACGTCGCTGTCGCGAACCGGCAGCGTGATCAACATCTCGAGCGTGCCGGAGCGACGCTCTTCGGCCACCAGGCGCATGGTCACCACGGGGATGACCAGGAAGCTCAGCCCCATGGGCGCGAACTCGAACAAGCGCTCCACGGAGGAGCGATCGGCTTGCCAGAAGCCGCCGTTCATCATGAAGAACATCAAGCCGAGCGCCAAAAAGCTCAGGCAAATCACGACATAGGCAATAGGCGAATCAAAGTAAGAGCGAAATTCGCGTTTGGCGATCGTAAGTAGCGGGCTCATGCCTTGCGCTCCGATTTCTGGGCTGCGGCCTCGGGCTCGTCAGCGTCGTCGTCCTCGTCATCCTCGTCCTCGTCGGACGTGTCGTCGTCCTCTTCGTCCGCGTCGTCGTCTCGGCCCGACTTCCAATCGGCGCCGCGATCGAGCTTCTCGTCACCGCGGGTGAGGTCGCGGAATACGGCGTCGAGCGTCTGCGCGTCGCGGCGCAGTTCGAGCAACGTCCAACCCTTGGCGACGACCAAACGGAAGATGTCCGCCCGCAGATCCGACTCCTGCGTCCCGATCAGCTCGAAGCGGTGCACGCTCTCGTCGGTGGGCAGCTCCTTGACTTGGCGCGCGCCTTCGACGCGCTCCAAGGCCTGGCGGGCTACCTCGGCGCTCGGCGCCTTGTTCCCGGCCTCGGCGCGCTTCTCGTCGATGCCGACGACGTAGCGCACGCGGCCCGTCTTGCCGCGGATGTCATCGAGCGCGCCGTCCGCGACGACGCGGCCCTTGCTGACGATGATGGCGCGAGCACAGGCCTCTTCGACCTCGGACAAGTTGTGCGTCGACAGCAAAATCGTGCGATCTTTGCCGATCTCTTTGATGTACTTGAGCACCTCCGCCTTCTCGTTGGGATCGAGATCGGAGGTGGGCTCATCCAAGATCAGGATCGGCGGATCGTGGATCAGCGCTTGGCCGAGGCCGACGCGCTGACGATAGCCGTGCGAGAGCGTGCCGATGTCCTTGCCCAGCGATTGCGCCAAGCCGCAGACCTCGACCACCTTCTTGAGGCGCTTCTTGTACGTGGCCTCATCCAGACCGCGGATCTCCGCGACGAAGCGCAGGTAGTCGTACACGGTCATGTCCGTGTACAGCGGCGCGCGCTGCGGCAGGTAGCCGATGCTCTGACGCACCGCGAGCGGCGAGTCGAACACATCATGCCCATGAACCTTGGCCGTGCCGGTGCTCGGCGAGATGAAGCAGGTGAGGATGCGCATGGTCGTGGACTTGCCGGCCCCGTTGGGACCGAGAAATCCGACCACCTCACCGCGACGAACTTCGAAGTTAACTTTGTCGAGAGCGCGAACTGCCCCAAAACGCTTGGTTAGGGCGTTCGCTTCGATCATGACGTCGGTAGCCATCCGACCTCCCATCGTGAAAAGCGCCCTGGCTGGGCGAACAATGAAATGCCACTACGCCCGCGCTTGACCCGGTGTCTGGGGGCGATGGGCCGCGGCATCCTAGCGGCGGCTCGATCGCTGTCAACGGTTGCGGGATACGAACGCATGGATGTGACGCACGCGCTCAAACATCCGACAGGGAGAGCTATTCCCGACCACTCTGCCTGCTGTTACGCAGGTATTGAGGAAATTTGCGCGCCGAGCGCAGCGTCTCGCAACGCGACAAGGGCGGTGCGCGGCTCAATGATAAATCGAATGGCGGCCGCGAGGCCGAGCGTTTATCCGACATTCTGGAGCTTGAAGCGGAAAACGAACTGCGCGGCCGGGACCGCGACTCCACGCACCAACAATGCTTGGGACAGGTCGACGTGAAACTCCTGCTCCGGTTGCAGATCCAGCAGGTTGAATCGAACGTTGACGTTATGAGCCCCGCCTGGAGGCAGGGTGTAGACCGTCTCCAGCCCGCCTGGCTCGCGCCGCCGCTCCGCCTTGTCCGTCCGCATTACGATGGCGTCTCGTTGAACGACGAGGGTTTCCGCCGTCAGGTTGTAGACCGTGAACTTGAAGATGTCGCCATCGACGGCCTGCACGTCGATTTTCGCGAGGCTCTCCATCTGAAGTGATTGTTGGAGCGACGCCACGGCGCCCGGCCTGGTCCGGGTGCACGCCGCGAGCAGCAGCGCGCCCCCGAGTATCAGCAGCTCGCGACGCGTGCTGCGTGCGGTCGGTGCCGGCTGCGTTGTCGATTCCCCAAGGTCCCCTAAATTAGTTACCGCCCGAGTCATGGCTGACACCTACCCAATCTGGGTGGGTGGGACAAGCGCGGGCCTCAACCCGCGCGGTAACCACTCACCAGCGTCTGCGCGAGTAATCCCCAGCCGTCCACGGCTACGAACAGCAGCAACTTGAAGGGCAAGCTGACCTGCGTCGGACTCAGCATCTGCATCCCCAGCGCCAGGAGCACGTTCGCGATCACCAGATCGATCACCAGGAAGGGGAGATACAGCGCGAAGCCGAGCGCGAAGGCTTTCGTCAGTTCGCTGACGACGAAAGCGGGGATCAACACGACCAAGTCCTCGCGCCCGACCTGCTCACGCTCCGCGCCTTGGCGCGCTGAACGCGCCAGCTCGTAAAAGCGCGTACGCTCTTTGGCGCTCGAGTTCGCGCCCAAGAAGCTGCGCATCGGTTCGCGCGTCGCATCCACCAGCGACACCAGCCACGCCGCCGAAGCTTGCTCACGCGCTGGGTCCAGCAACGGCCCAGCGCGCTCCGCGATGCGCGAACCGACGGGCGCCATCGCCAGCAACGTCAGCGCGCCAGACAGCGCCAATACGATCGCATTCGAAGGAACGTTCGACGCACCGATCGCTCCGCGCACGATCTGCAGCACCGTCGAAATCTTCACGAACGCGGTCAGCGTCATGAAAGCGAACGGCAGGAGGCTCGCCAAACCGAGCAGAAGCGCGAGCCCCAGCGGCTGCGCGAGCAGCCCTTCGGTGAGTGCGGGCGCTTTCACGAAGGCGCCCCCGTTGGCGGTCCACCGGACCCGGATTTGGAGCTCAGGCGCTCCAGCAGTTCTCGGAAGGCGCTCGGCGGAGGGGCAGCCTGGAGCGCCTCGGGCGGGCCCAGCAGCTCTGCCTCCACTTCACCCAGCTTGGTCAGCCCCGCCTCGCTCGCCCCGAGCACATAGTAAATCTTACCGATCCGCACGAGGTAGACGCTGCGCTTGGGATCCAGGGACAGGCGCCCAGCGACGCTGAGCGGGCCATGATTCCGCCCAAATCCAGCGCGTTTGCTCGAGAGCAACACCAGCACGGCGAGGCCCGACACGAGCAGCAGCGTAACTACCGTTCGCACCAGGTACCCCTCGAGCGACGTCATGAGGCGCGGACGCTAACACATCGCCGCTTTGCCCCTCCAGCGGGTACACTCAGGGATGAGGAGGGCTGCCCACAGCAGCCGGACCCATGGCCAGCCGGGCCTGGGCATGCCGGCCGCCGCGCAGCTCCAAACAAGGCGGGACGGCGCGTTGGCTCAGTCGGCACATTCAGAAAAACTAGGGGAATCCGGCGTCACCTCGCGTACGGAGCTTTCCGGGATCCCGGCTTCGTCGAGTCGGGCGCACCCGCTCGACGAAGTGCTGCTGCAGAACTTGCTGGAGGCGTTCAAGCATCACGCCGGCGTCGACAGTCGCATTGACGTGGCCGAGCTGCAGAAGTCGCTCGAGATCCGCAACGAGTACCTGGCGCGGCGCATGTTGCGCGTGTTCGACACGAACGGGGACGGCGTCGTCAGCCGCGAAGAGTTTTTGGAGGGGGTGCGGCGGCTGGTGTTCGGCAGCGTGCGCGAGAAGCTGAAGTTCGCGTTTCGCATTCACGACCTGAACGACGACCAGGTCATCGAGCGCAAAGAGCTGCTCGAAATGATCACGCTGAGCATGGCGGAAGAAAACGCCGCGTGCAGCCTGCGTGACGCCGAGCGCCTCACCGATCTGGTGATGAAGGCCGCGGACCGCAGCGGGGACGGGCGCGTCACCTATCGCGAGTTCGAACAGGTCATGTTCCAACACAAAGAGGTGCTGGAGCTGATCACCCGTTCGGAGGCGCAATGGATCGCGCCGAACGAAGACTTGTTTTCGCACCTCACTCCGCAGGTGAGTCGCTTGGAGCGTGTTCGGCGTTACCTCGACAATCATCTGTCGCAGGTGTTGCTGTTCGCGATCTGGGCTGGCATCAACGCCGCGCTGTTCAGCAACGCCTTCGCGAGCTACGCCAGCAGCGGGCCATTCGTGCAGCTCGCCCGGGCCTGCGGCGCCTGCCTCAACTTGAACGGCGCGCTGATCTTCGTGCCAGTCATGCGCCGTTTGTTGACACGCGCGCGGCGCACGCCCGGCCTGCGAGAACTGCCGATCGACGACGCGCTCGGCATGCATCGGTTTCTGGGCAGTGCCGTGGTCGGGCTTGGCATCGTGCATTCGGCGGCGCACATCGCCAACAAAGCGCAGAGCGGCGCGGTTTTCGGCGCGTGGCTGAGCGGGTTCTATCCTGCGACGGGGCTCGCGCTGCTGGTCTTGTTACTGGTGATGTGGCTCGGGTCGCGACCCAAAGTGCGCAGCTCAGGGCGCTTCGAACTGTTCTACGTGACGCACCTCGGCTACGTGGCGTTCGCTGGCCTTGCGTTGCTGCACGGGCGCAACTTCTTCCTGTGGGCGACGTTGCCGTTGGTCGGGCTCGCCGTCGAGCAGTTGGTCCGCGCCGTGCGTCGCGCCAAGCAGACGCAGATAGTGAGCTTGCAGGCGCTGCGTTCCGGCGTCACCCGCTTGAAGATCCAGCGCCCCGAAGGCTTCCAACACCGCGCGGGCGACTACATCTTCATCCGCATCCCGCAGATCGCGCGCTTCGAGTGGCATCCCTTCACGATCAGCTCGGCGCCAGAGGCGGAGCACCTCACGCTGCACGTGCGTTCGCTCGGCGACTTCACCGGCGCCCTCCGCAAGCTCACGGAAGAGCGGCACGCGCGCGGCGACGACAGCCCGCTGACCGTGTTCGTCGACGGTCCTTACGGCACCGCCAGCGGCGACATATTCGCCTCCAAACACGCTGTGTTGATCGGCGCGGGCATCGGCGTCACCCCGTTTGCGAGCGTGCTGGAGAGCCTGGTGCTGCGAGCAGAGCGCGGCGACGTTCCGCTGCAGAAGGCACACTTCTACTGGCTGAACCGCGACCCCTATTCTTTCGAATGGTTCGGCGGCTTGTTGCTCAAGCTGGAGCAGATCGATCAACGTTGCACGGTCAACATGCACATCTGCATGACGGGCGGTCGCGGCAACGTCACGGCCACTGCGCTGAACCTGGCACGCGAAGTCTCTCACGCGCTCGGCAACCCCGATCTCGTCACGGGGCTTTGCACCAAAACGCGAGTCGGCGCTCCCGATTGGGAGCAAGAGCTGCGCGCGATTCGCGACCAGCACGCTCCCGAGCCCGTGGACGTCTTCTTTTGCGGGCCACCGGGACTTGCGCGCAAGCTCCGCAGCGTGTGCAGCGAGCTCGGTCTGCGCTTTCGGCAAGAGCACTTCTGAGGACTGTGTTCGCTCGAGCTTACAGAGCGCGCACGGCCGTCAGCGCTTCATTCACGGCTTTCCAGTCGACGCCTGCGACCGCTTTGGGTACCGATGCATCCCAACAGCCGGCGATGCCATCCAGCGCCAGCCTGCGCGACCGCGCCGAGGCCGTGGCCACTCCGCCATCCTGAACCTGCCCGGCGCGCGCTTCGATGCGCCATTCATTCGGGCTATCCGGGATGGGGTAGAACACGCGGAGCACGAGCGAGACGCCCGAACACTCCAGCTCATACGTCATGTTGCGGGACTCGCGGAACTGCGAGGTGATGCGCACTGGCGGCAGCTCTCGCGGTTTGTTGCGTGAACGTCCGGGCTGTCCGGGCTCGCGCTCGGGCGTATTCGGCGCGGCCTGTGGTCCCACCTGATTGCGCCAATTGTCCCCGTACGATGTGTTTGCCATGACCTAACGAGACTCCCGAACTTCGTCGGCAGAGGTGGAAGCGCGTCCAACGAGCCGGCGTTAGTCGACCGCGCAGCGCGGCGCATGCTGCCGCGTTTTTACGAGCACATTTTGCCGCGCAGAAAACGCGCAAAAGTGCTGGCGTGAGCCGACGCGGGGCGTCCCGTGAGATGTCGAGCATACGTGCAAATCTGCAAGAAGCAAGCTCGGCGGCATGTGCGTCGTTGCCACACTCCCGCCACTCACTTGATTTTTGCGGGCCACTCT
>Ga0247764_1000184_pt1 | contig 23081 bp, 18 predicted proteins | sample UWRJL051202B4_FD_179932 | JGI IMG/M metagenome (GOLD analysis project Ga0247764, IMG submission 179932) | Plant litter microbial communities from Arlington Agricultural Research Station in Wisconsin, United States - UWRJ-L051-202B-4 | ecosystem: Environmental > Terrestrial > Plant litter >...
CCGAGCAGTTGGCGCGCAACATCTTCACCGCCTTCAAAAAGGCTCACGACATGCGGCTCAAACACTTCCTGAACCATACGTTGTAAAAGAGCCGACATATGCGGAGTGTGTTCCGACGGTTTAAGGATGACCGTGTTACCAGCAGCCAGGGCCGAGACCAGGGGGCCAACGCTAAGCGCAAACGGATAATTCCATGGAGATATGATAAGGCAGACACCCTTCGGTTCATACAAAATTCGCGACTGTGTGCCTGTCAGCGCCAGTGAAGCCTGTACCCGTCGCGGCCGAATCCATCTATCGAGATGATTCAATGCAAATTTCAGTTCGCTCAGTACGTGAAAAATCTCGATGGCATCTGCTTCAGCTGCCGGTTTCCGGAAGTCATCGAACAGCGCCTGTTGAATTGCATGCCGGTTCAGGTGTATCCAGGCACGCAGAGCCTTCAGCCGTGCCTTGCGCTGCTTTACAGGCTCCTGGCGAAGGGCAGTGAAACCATCCTTCTGCCGCGCAAACGCGGTTTTTAACAAGGTTAGAGAAGTAGAACGCCTGAAAATCTCCATTCCTTTTAAAGATAGCGAAATCTGTAATCATCCCGTAAACATTACCTCTCCGCCTGGCTCCATTGCATTTTATTAATTAAATGTTAAATTTATTAACAGTTACTTAACATTGGCGTAACATGAGAGTAGGGTTGGTTTTATTCTTTTTGCCAATAATCGCCTTAGCCCAACCGGGGCCAGGCGCATTGAAGCCGGAAATACTTGGCTACGCGGATCGTTTTTGCCAAACCGATGGCAATCTTGCGCCGGCACCTTCCGAAAAGTTCACCACCTTTATCACCAGGCTGGAGTCTAAACGTGCTAACTTTGAACAGGACGTCGACTTCCTGAATTACCTGTTTGTAAAGGCCCACCAGCGCCTGCTTCGAAACTTTACAGATTATGTGTCTTTCCGCCAAACACTAACTGACGGTACTTACAACTGCCTTACCGGCACGACGCTTTACGCTTTGCTGCTCGATCATTTCGGCGTTGAATACAATATCATTGAAACCAACTACCATATATTCCTTATAGCCAATACGGCGACCGGCAGGGTTTTGTTCGAGGCGACGGACCCGATAAATGGTTTTGTGGTTAAAGAGGCTGAAATAAACTCGCGTATCAGCACGTATAAACAGAACGCGCTTACCAAGACCAATAGCGCTAAGAAAACATACTATCAATTCAATTTCGAGCTCTATAACGATGTGAGCCTGCTGGAAATGTCTGGCCTGCTGCATTATAACCTGGCTATCGTAGCGTATAACAAACACCAGCTGGCCCTGGCTATAGATCACCTCGATAAAGCCATCGAGCTCTACCAGTCGCCGCGTACCGAGGAGTTTACCCGCATCGTTTTGCTATCGGTAGTAGAAAGCCGTCTCGACATTGCCATCAAAGAAAATTATGTCAGACAGATACAGTCGTTGAGAAAAAGAAAGCTGGCCGTAACGACAGCCAGCTCTCAATCTTTTTAATTCTATCTATTCGGCGGCATCCCGCAGTGATACTAATTCTCCAGGATACGAAGCTCTACCCGGCGGTTCATCCGGTGCACGTCCGGCGTATCCTCGCGCGACAAGGGCTGTGTTCCTCCAAACGCTTTTGTCTTAATGCGCTTCTTGGAGATGCCTTTCGAAACCACATAATTTTTTACGGCATCTACCCGTTGCTGAGACAGCTTCATGTTGTCTTTCGGGTTGCCCTGATAGTCTGTGTGTCCTTCCAGCTGAATAACCATTGTTGCATTATCCTTCATCATGTTCACTACCGTGTTCAGCTCGCCGTATGAATCGGGGCTGATCTTGGAGTTCCCGAGTTGGAAGATCAGGTTATCAATCGCATAACGTGCCCTACAGCATGTTTTGCGCTATTGTCGGCCTCGTTACCAGTTGGCGTAAGCTCAATATCCTTTACAAGATGCCTGTCGGTATTGGCCAGTGCCGGATCGAGTGTATACTTCACGGGGGCGAAGCCATTAGCTTCCACCATTAAAATATACTTCTCGTTGTTAAACATCGTAAACGAATACGTAGCATTCGTCAATGTGCCCACCGTATTGCCAAAAGGCAAGCTTTGGTAGGTTATACGGGCCGTTATCGGTTCCCTGGTTGTAGCGTGCAGTATTTTACCTTCGGCCTGAACAAGACTGTCCGTCTGTCCTGACGAGAACGCGTATACTAAACAAAGTGGAAGAAAAAGCAATCTAACCATAAGCAGTAGGGGGAGTGGAGATCAGAAAGGGGTTTACAATTTCAGGATCTTGAATTCTACGCGACGGTTTCTCTTGCGACCATCCAGGGTATTGTTACTATCCACAGGATTGCCTTCGCCAAAGAACACAGCCGTGATGCGACCTTTTGAAATCCCCTTGTCGACTAGGTATTTCGCTACAGCCTTGGCGCGGCGCTCCGACAGCGCAAGGTTATATTCTTCCGTACCGATTGCATCCGCATGGCCTGCGATCTCGATCTGCAGGCCCGGCTTGTCCGTCATTAAACCAACAATACGGTTTAGCTCCGGAAAAGATTCAGGTTTAAGCGTAGTCTTGTTGAAATCGAAGAATACGTTATTCAGAATGATGGTTACATCAGGCTGCACGGGTGTCACCTTGATTGGGTCCAGGTCGAAATTCTTGCCTGCGATGACCTGGTCGCTCTTCGCGTTGGTCAGGTCAAGATTCTGGCTTTCTGATACCTTTCCGTCAGCTTCTGCGCGAACGCCATACATGTGGCCGGCAGGCAGACGGATCTCGTATTCGCCCGTTTCCGGGTTAGATTGCGCTATGCCCAGCTCCTTACCGTCAGGCAGGCGCTCGTAAACGATCTTCGCGCCGAGGGGCTTGCCGTCCTTATCCACGATCTTTCCTTTTACAGTAACCCAAGGCTCGGGTGTCTTTACGATGGGCAGCTTGATCCGGAATATGTCCGTGTTGGTTTCCGTTACGCCACGGGAGTAATAAGCGTATTCGCTCGATGCCGGAATGTTGAAGAACAGGTCTTCCAAAGGTGAGTTGATCTCGGGACCGAGGTTCTCAGGTTCGGACCAGTTTGTCCAGGTGTCATCCAGGCGGCGGGTAACATAAATATCGCTTCCGCCATAGCCACTGAATCCTTTTGATGAGAAATACAGTGTCTTGTCGTCTGATGCCAGGAAAGGCGCGGACTCTTCACCGGCGGTGTTCACCACCTCGCCCAGGTTAAGCGGGGCAGTCCATGTGCTGTCACGACCGCCGTTCATGAATGACACATATAAGTCGCGATCCCCATGTGTATCGTCGCGCTCTACGGCAAGGATCAGGGTCTTGCGGTTATTGGTCAGGAAGAAGTTGGCCTTTTCGTTATAGTTATAATCGTCCTTGATATTCAGGGCTACCGGGCGGCTCCACTCTCCTCCTACATTCGAGCTGATGGAAACACCGGCCTGCATCTTGCCGTTGCTCAGGTAACGGTTACCCAGCAACACGATAGCCGACTTGCCATCGGGCGTAACCGCCTGGATCGTGTTTATAAAGTTCGGTCCTTCGTTATTGAACTTACGGCCCATGTTCTTGGCAAGCTGCCAATGTCCGGCAGAGTCCAGTTGTGAATACCAGATATCTTCCTTGTCAGCTGTGCCGCCGATGTTCTCGGGGTGATTCTTGCGGCTGAAGTAAAGTGTTTTGCCATCGGGTGAGAGCAGCGGGTTGAGCTCGCTGTACTGGCTGTTTACATTTTTATCCAGGGCCTCGATCACGATGCCCGAAGCCAGCATCTGCATGGTCGGGATATCGGCAATGATCGGATAGTTAGAGTCGGATATGGCTACAGCATCGATACCGAAATAGTCAGGAATGGCGGCGCCGTCGAATTCGATCTTTACGGAAACGACCTTATAAGGCGTCATTTCCATAAACAGGTTCAGCATTCTTCCCTTAAGCGGCACTACCATGGGATTCAGGGTATTGATCACGTGCTCCTTACCTTGATTGTCGTACGCGAGTACCCGGTAAATGGCACTCGGGTTATACGATTCGGCAATGGCAATCTGCCGGATGCTCATAGCATTGGCAAAACCCAGCTTTATAAATTCTTTTTTCTTGGGTTTCTCCGGCGACCATGCATTCGGGCTTTGCCCGCCAGCCGGCAACACATTCGGTTTTCCAAGGGCCTGTTGTGCTGAATATTGGACGGGTGTTAATTCCGAAGAAAATTCGATCACTTTAGATGCCCATTGTACTACCTGGGCTTGAGAGAGAAAGGGTAATCCAGCCAGTAAAAGGATGGAAAGTAAAGATCGCTTCATGCACCGCTTTTGATTAAAGATTTAATAGACCTTAAACTTAAATAAAAATTTCAAAATTGATCGTAAACAATACATCAATTTAAAACAAAATATATTGATAACTAACGGCTTACCAGTATAGTAGGTAAACTATTACTCCAATGAATGCTTATTAAAAAGCAAAAATCCTACATGTAACAAAACACCAAATCGCGTCTCGTCATCATCATAGTAGTTCGCGCTGAAGCTTACCGGCCCGATAGGGGCATGATATACAAGGCCGGCAGTGGCAGCAAAAAATAGCGATTCCAGCTTTGCGCTGGTCTCCGTACCCTGATTGGCGCCCTCCTTCAGGTACTCAAAGGGCTTAAAGAGGTAGGCTTCAAGCCGGAAATCCAGCTTGCTGCGTAATGTAAAGACATTGCGCATACCACCCGCTACATAATTGAAAGACCGGAAATTCTCCAGAATAAGCGATCGGCTATCCTGCAGCGGCATAAACGCCGGCGCATTGATAATCGTACCGAAATAATTACGGAACGGAGACTGGTCCGACAATACCGCCTCGGCATATATACCCGGATGATATCTGCCCGAGCCAAAGTAATGTTCTGCCGTGGCTTTTACCCGGATCCATTGGTGTGTCGACCGTGTACGTTCTGACAATACCGACGTGTTCCCCGGTGAATAATATTCCCGGAGATCGTAAAAGTCCGCGCAAAACGAATACGCACGCCCCGATGAAGCATATTGCTTCCGGTTTAACGTATTGGTGGAAAACGAAAGCCCGGCCTTATAACCCTTCAACCGCAGCTCGTCCAGCGTGTCGGTGCTGATAAATACATCGCCGTTTATGTACCGGTCCAAATTGTTTATGCCTTCTACGGTAAACACCCCTTTAAAATTGCTGCCAACAGGGATGCCCGCGTGAAAGCCGAACTTCCGGTTTATACGCCGCAGCACCGTGGGATTGGTCGGCGAGGATACATCACCCAGTAAATCGCCGTTCTCCAGGAAGTCCCAGCTGTCAAATATCGTATAGGGCTCCAGATAAAACGGATGCGGAAAGTCTATACGCGTTTTTATCGTGGCAGACTTATAGAAATTGCCGCTCTGGAAGCCTACGTAAAAATGTGATAATGTACGGTTGAAGCGATAATAATTCATCCCCAGAAAGATGTTACTCACATCACGTGTGGCAATAACTCCCCCGAAATCGACCTGAAAATTTTGTTGCGGCCGGCGGGTAAGCTCCAGGTTGAACGCCTTATGCTCGCGATTATAGAATATACGTGGATATACATTCGTAAAATATTTCTCGGATACCAACTTGAAATAACCTCTCTTGACGTTCGAGTATGTAAGCTGGCCGTCCTTACCATGCCGGGTTTTGAACACACGGCGTATATAATTGCGCTGCTTGGAATTGAAGCCCTTGAAGGTCAGGTCGTCGAATATATACGGCACATTGTGGTCGTTAAACCGGTTACGCTTTGCTGATACGGAATCGCAGTTACGCCGGCCCTGTATCTTGGTGCGGATTTCGTCAAGCTGATGTATGGTCTGTGCATAGCCGCTATCGATCAGGCTTCGCGCTCGCGCAAAGTCGAACGACGAATATCCTTTAAGGTTCGGCTGGATATATATACCGTTTTCCGGAATGAGCGCCGGATCGGATTTATCCAGCAGCAGGAACAGCAATGAATGCGATATCAGCTTGTCGTCTTTATCGTAAGGATACTCGTCAAAGATCTTCGACGATACATTGACGCCTATCACAACGTCCGGTTTGAACTCTTTCTGCGCTATATCCACCGGGAAGTTATTATATACCCCGCCGTCAAAAAGGTATTTGCCGTCTACACGCACCGGGGAGTAGAAGAACGGAACCGTTTGCGTAGCACGCAGCGCGTCGCTTAACGAACCTTTCGCGAGTACTACCTCGTTCTGCGTAAATATATCGGCGGCCACTACCCGCAAGGGTATGAAGAGGCTGTCGAAGTTATTGTTGGAAATAGCGGCAGCCTGCGCCAGCTTCTCGGCCAGGGCGAAATTCAGCGATACATCGTTCGCCAGGCTTGAGTTGAGTTGGAAGTTGAAAGTGGAATCCAGCGCCAGGTCCAGCTTCAGAAAACCGGCGTTGAGATCGCTCTGGTGATAAAAGTAGTTATAGCCTTCTTCCGAGAGCCCGTTTATCCAGCGAAGGAATTGCTCGGAAAGGACCATCTGTTCGATCTCTTCCGGGCTCATACCCGCGGCATAGCTGCCGGCGATTATACCGCCCATGGATGTGCCGACGACATAGTCAATGGGGATGCCGTTCTCCTCCAACGCCTTCAATACACCCACATGCGCAAGGCCTTTGGCCGCGCCTCCGCTAAGTACCAGCCCTACCTTTTGGGCAAAGACCGGTACTGAAACCAGAATGATTAAAAGGGTAAAAAGAAAGCGCTTCATCCAGGATCGTGTATTTCGGATTCTGAATTCTAAAATTCACCGAAAAATACGTGATCTTGAGCGAAGCGCTAAGGAAAAAGATTTATCGAATTATTAAAGAGACGCTAAAGGCTCTTCTTTTACTTCAGGGAACGCAATACCGTCAAGCTTCTTGGTCAATTCCTGCTTGATCTTGTTGAACTCTTCCATGTTGGCTTTCTTCACGGGCTCAGAAGTAGGCAGGTCTACCTGCAAGGCATCTACCTGTACGCCGTTCTTCCAGAAGCGGTAGCAAAGGTGCGGGCCGGTAGCAAGACCGGTGCTGCCTACATAACCGATTGTTTGACCCTGACGAACACGGCCTCCAGCATGGATACCGTCGGCAATGCGCGACATGTGAAGGTATTGCGTGGTATAGGTACCGTTATGACGGATCTTTACGTAATTACCGTTGTTGGATTTGTATTGAGCTTCCTCGATTGTACCATCGCCCACGGCGCGGATCGGAGTGCCTACCGGAGCGGCGAAATCGGTGCCCAGGTGAGCTTTCCAGCGCTTTTGTACGGGATGGAAACGGTTCAACGAGTAGCGTGAGCTGATGCGTGAAAATTCGATCGGGTATTTAAGCAGCGCCTTACGCATGCCCTTGCCTTCTGCATCGAAATATTCCTTACCCTCGCCCTGGTCAAAGGGGAAAGCATAATAAGGATTGCCAAAATGCTCGAAATAGATAGCATTAATTTGTTTGATGCGTACCGATTTGCCTTCAACTTGTTCCTCTTCGTAGACCAGCTTGAACTTGTCGTCCTTCTGCAACCGCTGGAAATCAACCTGCCATGCAAAGATATCGACGAACTTGTTGGTGAGGTCCACTGATACGCCCATCTCTTCAATAGTTTGAGAAAGGTTAGATCGGATCACGCCCGAAACAGTCTTCTCAACCGTCACAACTTCGCGTTTGTAAACGTCTACGCGTAGAGAATCGTCAAAACGGAAAATGATATAATCGATCGGGTTAGGCTCATAAACCAGTGCCTTCGCGGTCTTGAGTGAATCCTGACCGCAGATCAGTGTGTATTTTTTATCGGGAGCGATTTTACGAACGTCGAAAATAGAGCGCGAAATCTGCGAAACCTGGAAGATCAGCTTGGCAGGAACGTTATACGCAGTCAGAATGTCGCCAAGGCGTTCGTTGCGTTTGATCTTGTCGTGGATCACCTGGTAATCGTCCACCACCATACCGTAGAGCACATTAGGGGCCTTGCGGATCGCAAAACTCTGCAATGAGTCGGTCAGGTTACTGTTTTGGGCAAGTGTGGGCAGGTAATACTTGCTGGTGAGAAATACGCCGAGGGCTAATACAATGATTCCTAGAATGCCGTAAAACCGTTTCTGCATCTTTTTTTAGAGTTTGGGCCTTTTTAGAGGGCGGTTAAAAAATTAGAGAGAGCAGCAAAGATACTCAAGTTTAAAAAATATGACCCGGCCACGTAAGGAAACCGATCAAGTCCAAATATAATGCAATGATCAGAAAATCAAAACACTGAGATCGGCCCCCTGTGCGGAAACTTTAAGTAGTTTTACTTATACAGCTCCTTGTACTTTTTCTTTCCGTCTTCTAAAAACTTCGCAAAAAGGTCTGCATCCTTCCTGTAACCGAAGGGTGTGGCCAATACTTTTTCGTCTTCACCCACCAGCACATAAAACGGCTGGGCGTTATTGTTCAGATTCGTTATCTGGAGGTCGGCGTTCTGCTTGCCCAGGGTTTTCTTCACCTTGTTATCGTAAGTCGACGTGTACCATTCCTGCTCCGGTAGCTCGGTTCTGTCGTCCACATATAAGGCTACTACCACGTAATCGTTCCGCAGTTGGTCCAGCACCTTAGGGTCTGACCATACTACCGCCTCCATTTCCCGGCAGTTGGTGCAGCCGTGGCCGGTAAAGTCTATAAAGAGGGGTTTATGTTGCTGGCGGGCGCAGGCTAACGCCTGGTCGTAATCGAAATAGCCCTTCAGGCCGTGAGGCAGGTGCAGAAACTCGCTGTATTTGCGATCGTCATCACACACCTGGCCACCTCCGCCCTGTGATAGTGCCACCAAGTCGAAATCGTGTGTAGATTGAGGAGGCAGGTAACCGGCCAGGGCCTTTAACGGCGCTCCCCAAAGACCGGGGATGAGATATACAACAAAAGAAAACGTTGCGATGGCCAGTATCAGACGTCCTACATTGAGACGCTCTATTACAGAATCGCTCTTCAGACGGATCTTGCCCAGGAAATAAAAACCAAGGAAGGTGAAGATAACAACCCAGATACCAATGTTGACGTCGCGATCAAGCAGACCCCAGTGGTAAGTCTGGTCGGCAATGCTGAAGAACTTTAGTGCAAGCGCCAGCTCCGCCAGGCCGAGCGTAACCTTTACGGAATTTAGCCAGCCGCCGGACTTAGGCAGGCTCTTCAACCAATCCGGGAACATGGCAAATAGTGTGAACGGTATAGCGTATGCAAAAGAATAGGCAAACATACCGGCAATAGGTTTAATGATCTGGCCACCGGTCGCCATCACAAGTACGTTACCCACCAGCGGCAACGTACACGAGAACGACACAAGTACCAGCGTGGTAGACATAAAGAAGATACCCACCAGGCCGCCCTTCTCCGCCGCGCGATCGGATTTGTTTACTAATTGATATGGCGCATTGATCTCGAACAGCCCCAGGAACGACAAGGCGAAGGCTATAAACAATGCAAAGATCAACAGATTAGGGAACCAGTGTGTGGCCAGTGCATTCAGGCCCTCGGCGCCGAAAGCAACGGCAAAGGCAGTACCTACAATGGTATAAATAATGACGATCGAAGCACCAAAGAACAATGCCTTGCGCACGCCCTGTTGCCGCGTTTGATTATCCTTCAAAAAGAAGGTCACAGTCATAGGCAGCATGGGGAACACACACGGTGTAATGATTGATGTAAGGCCCAGCAGGAACGCCACAATAACATATCCCCAAAGCGATTCGTTAGCACCCGTTGAATCTCCAATTAGCGAAGGATCGAGTATCGGCCCTTTGTGCTTGCCATCGTTCTTCACGGCTTCAGGTGCCGCTACCTGCGTCTTTGCCGATGATGCTGTGTCAATAACATTCTCCGCGGGTGCAGGAAACGCCGATGCCTGTTCTGGTTTTTTATCAGGCGTTACACTTTTAGGCTCTGCGGGAGCCATCGAAGTTTTGGTAGGCGTAACCTTTATTTGACCAAACGACAGATCGCCCTGGATAAGCACGCAACTTTCTGAACAAGCCTGTCCGTCATAAGTGCCGTTCACCACAAGGTCGGATGAAAGGATCCTGATCTTTTGAGAAAATGTGCCCGTATTCTCAAAGATCTTTACATCGCAGTCAAAGATCTTATCGTGCTTTGTTTTATCATGAATTGCTGTCACCTCGCCCACAAGCTCGAAGCTCGGGTGTTTCTCCAGCGTAATAGAAAGTGGTATAGGGCCGCAGTCGGCGTCGAAATTGACGGAATACATATACCAGCCTGGCTTTATAGTAGCCTTAAAAAACAGCTCCACCACATCGCCAACTTTGTACGTCTCGGCAGGCGTTTCAGCTATAAGCGTAGCAGGTTGAAGAATTTGCGCAGATACTACAAAAGCGCTAATAAAAAGGAATATTGCCGTAAGGCAGGCTCGGTACGTATTCATCACGGTTTGTCAAATGCTTGCCAAATTAACGAAATACCGTAAGAAATAAATCCGGACTTTCCGGCCAATCAGGCAATTCGGGAGTTTTAACAGACTATTAACAACCCGAATCTCCACCGGCGGTCGCAAAAGTCCGCCGGTGACAACCGCAACGTAAACCCGTGAAGGCGTGGAAATATTACAGGTCCACTTCTACCTGGTTGCGCAGTATATCGTCAAACGTCTCGCGTTTGCGGACAAGCCTGGCCTGGCCATTAACAACCAGTACCTCCGCGGGCCGCACACGCGAATTATAATTCGAAGCCATCGAGAACCCATAAGCGCCTGCGTTCAGGAATGCGATCAGGTCGCCCTCGCGAACGTCGTTAAGCGGGCGATCGCTGCCAAACGTATCGGTCTCGCAGATATACCCTACGATAGTATATTTCTTCTCCTCTCCGGCAGGATTAGATACGTTAACGATGTGATGATATGAGTCATACATCATCGGACGGATAAGGTGGTTGAGTCCTGAATTAACACCGACGAATGTCACGGTAGGCGTGGGCTTTACCACGGTAACATCGGCCAGCAATACACCTGACTCGCTTACCACAAATTTGCCTGGCTCTATCCACAGCTCGAGATCGCGACCGTATTGTTTACAGAATGTGTTGAACGACTCCGTAAGCTTACGGCCCAGATCGTCTATGTCGGTAACCTTATCACCTTCCTTGTACGCTACTTTAAAGCCGCTGCCAAAATCAACAAACTGCAGATCGGGGAAATGACGTGATATATCGTACAGAATGTCCGCCATCTTCAGGAACACGCCCGAGTCCGTGATCTCTGACCCTGTGTGAATATGAAGACCCGCCATACGAATACCGTACTGCTGTGTAGTGGCAACGATCTCATCGATCTGGAGAATAGAGATACCGAACTTGGAATTGCTATGCCCCGTGGAGATCTTGAGGTTGCCACCTGCCATGATGTTAGGGTTTAACCGTATGCAGCAGGGGTAACTATTTCCGTAGCGTTCGCCGAACTTCTTCAACGCCGAAAGGCTGTCAAGGTTTATTGTCAACCCGAGCGATACAGCTTCTGCGATCTCTTCAAACTCGACACCACTTGGTGTAAACATAATTTCGGCCGCGGTAAAGCCCGCGCGAAAAGCCAGCTGTGCTTCATAGAGCGACACTACGTCTACACCGGCGCCTTCTTTACGGATCAGCTTCAGCACGGAAATGTTGGTAAGCGCTTTCGCTGCATATTTAATGCGCAGGTTGACACCAGAGAACGCCTGCTTGAGACGGCCAATCTGGCGGCCAATGACAGCGCCATCATACACATAAAGCGGTGTTCCAAACTCACTCGCTAACGCCTGTACATCCAGTCCCTGGATCTTGTAGCTTCCTGCTGAAAATTCCATGTAGTTTTAAAAATGGCTCTAAATATAGAACATCGCTGCCGGATCTGTCGCGTAGTAAAATGTAAAATCTTCTGTATCGCCGGATCCTAACAACCGTTATAGTCCGAACAGATTGTTCAATTCAAGATCGATCCTGTTTACGATAAACGAGAAGTCTTCGACCCGTTCGACAAAATCGAGATCATTCACGTCTATCACCAGGAGCTTTCCATTGGTATAACGGCTTGTCCACTCTTCATAGTGATCGTTCAGGTTACGCAGATAATCCAGTCGTATGGCACTTTCGTAATCACGGCCACGTTTGCCTATCTGGCGCACGAGCTTGGGAATATCGGCCTTGAGATAGATTATCAGGTCCGGCGCCTCCACGAAGTCCATCATCGAGTGGAAGATATCCAGGTAGCTTTGGTAATCGCGATCGCTCATGTGCCCGCTCTTATGGAGGTTAGACGCAAAAATGTAAGCGTCTTCATAGATCGTACGGTCCTGAATGGTGGTGCGGCCGCTATTGCGTATCGCTTTGATCTGTTTGAAACGGCTGTTCAGAAAGTAGATCTGAACGTGAAATGCCCAGCGCGTCATGTCGCCATAGAAGTCGCGCAGATACGGGTTGTCATCAACCGATTCCAGAAGGATATCCCAACCATAATGCCGGCCGAGCTTTTGAGCCAATGTAGTTTTACCGGAACCGATATTTCCGCAAATCGCTATGTGTTGAGGTTTGTACGCCACCGTTTCGTTTTTTTTAGGTCGCGAAAGTAATGCTTAGACTCCGGATTTTTCAGCGTTATTCGTTGATCACAACGGCAATTTTGTCACCCCGTGGACTGACGGCTAAACGGCTGATCGTTTTAAGCTCACCACCAAATTGGATATCAACCGGTTGCCAGCCCCACGGCGCATCCGGCGAGTGGTAAAGGATCTGCTTGTCGCTGCTGACCAGGATACCGCCATCCGGTGTCCAGGCCATGTCTTCGCGGCCTGCCGGCGTTTCTCCTAATGTCGCTATCCCGCTTTGTCCGGGTGTAAACTGTTTGATCAGCCATTGGTCGGGCTTTACTTTGTGGACAAAGCTTATTGCTCCGTTACCGCCAGGCGTGCGATGCAACGAGCGCCCTACGTTTTGCGCGACGATAGAATCTTTTGCCGTGGCTGTATTATACACACGCAATGTATTCGGCTCGCCCAGAACAAATACTACCAGCGTATTCGCATCGGACCATGCGTGATAGCCCGTCTTCAGCGAATTGATGATCACGGTGGCTCCACCGCCGTTAACCGGGTATTTGCATACATCCTGAATACCATCGTCGCGCTGTACAATGCAGGATACAAATTGCTTATCGGGTGTTATCGTGGGCGAATACTCCCGTTCGGCAGTATGTGTAAGCTGTTTCGTGACATCGTGTTTATAGTCATAAACTATAATGTCCGTGCGGCCCGCTGTATCGGCCGATGCATAATAGATCCACTGCTCGTCCGGGTGAAAAGAAGGCTGGTTGTCATAGCCTGCCCGGTGTGTGATATTCCGTGGATTGGTAATAAATACCTTTCCCTTTTTTACTTTCATATCAAACAGATATATTTCCGTTCCCGGTTGCCCGAACGCAGAACCACAAAGCAGCATAAGGCAAAGTCCGCAGATATATACACGCATGGCATTAAAGTTTTGTTGTTAAAGATAAACGTTTACATGATAACCCGGACTATTGTATTGTATTCTCTGATAATGTTGTTAGCCGCGGGCGCTGTCAGAGCCCAGCAAACCTTGCTTCAACCAGACCGCGTATTCGACGGCAACCAGTTTCACAACAACTGGGTCGTGCTGATCGACGGCGATAAGATCGTCGCTGCGGGTACCGAAGCGCAGGTCAATGCTCCCGCACAGACACCTGTAACACGTTTACCAGGGTGTACGCTGCTGCCCGGTCTTATCGAAGGACATTCACACTTACTGCTCCATCCCTATAACGAAACACCATGGGACGACCAGGTTACAAAAGAGTCCGATGCATTGCGTGTAGCCCGTGCTACCGTGCATGCCCGTAAAACGCTGCTGGCCGGTTTCACCACCGTGCGCGATCTGGGCTCCGAAGGCGCCGGCTATGCAGATGTCGGTCTCAAGCAGGCGATAGATCAGAATATCATACCCGGCCCGCGTATGATCGTGGCCGGCCGCGCGATAGTGGCTACCGGAAGCTATGGACCGAAAGGTTTCGATACAGACTTTACGGTAATGCTGGGTGCTGAACCCGCCGATGGTAATGACATTGTGCGTGTAGTGCGCGACCAGATCGGCAAGGGCGCTGATATTGTAAAAGTATATGCCGATTATCGCTGGGGTCTTGGCAGCGAAGCCCGCGCCACGTTCTCGGTAGAAGAGCTGCGCCTGGCTGTGGAAACTGCCGCGAGCAGCGGCCGCCCTGTAGTGGCTCATGCTTCAACCGTAGAAGGTATGCGCAGAGCTATACTGGCCGGCGTGGAAACCATCGAGCATGGTGATAGCGGAACGCCCGAGATCTTCAGACTCATGAAAGAAAAAGGAGTGGCGCTATGCCCTACTGTAGCGGCCGGTGAAGCCACAAGCCAGTATCGGGGTTGGAAAAAGGGAACAGATGTTGAACCCGCCCGCATAACCCTGAAGCATAAAACATTTAAGGACGCGCTCAGTGCTGGCGTAACAATATGTGCGGGCGGCGATGTAGGTGTCTTTGCGCATGGCGACAACGTGCGTGAACTCGAGCTTATGGTAGAATATGGCATGCAGCCCATAGACGTACTACGTTCTGCCACCAGTATCAACGCCCGTGTGTTCCACCAGGACAGCATCGGCCAGGTAACACCCGGCCGGAAAGCAGATCTCGTGATTGTAAACGGAAACCCCGAAAAGAACATTCACGACTTGCGCAATGTAGTGTGGGTAATGAAGGATGGTGTTATTTATAAGCCGTAACGACTGCTCATTACAGCCAGTTCTTGCGCTTGAAGTACCACAGAAAGCCGAGCGATGAAAGGATCATCATTATAATAGCCATAGGGTAGCCCGCTACCCAACCCGTCTCCGGCATGTGCTTGAAGTTCATGCCATAGATACTGGCAATAAGCGTGGGCGGCATAAACACAACGGTAACAACGGTAAAGATCTTGATAACGGTGTTTTGCTCGATATTGACCAGACCAAGGAAAGTATTCTGCAAATATTCGAGACGCTCCGAGCTGAACTGCGCGTGCTGCAACAGTGAGCCGATGTCTTTCATGATGATCTTGAGGCGTTCGTTCTCGATCTTGTTGAACTCCGGTATACGGATCAACGAGTTCACTACACGCTGCTTCTCCGTAATCGTCTCATGAAGCAGCATCGTGTTCTCCTGCAACTGGGCAATACCCAGCAGCAGATCTTCCTTGAGCGACTGACGAGCGATGAGCTCTTTGCTGATGACGTTTACCTTTCGGTTAATACCTTCTATAAGGTCGGCATCGCTGTCGATGCGTGTTTCAAGAATAGTCAGGAATACGTTCAGTCCGTGCTCGCGCGTATCGGCCGTGCCGATTGCCTTGAGCTTGCGCACCGTGTCGGCAAAGATCTTGAGATCGCTCTGCCGGTAGGTAAACAATAAATTGTCTTTGAGGATAGACGTAACGTTCTGCACGGAAAGCTCGGCATCGTTGCTGAGAAACCCGAGGTTGATCTCGATGGTTTCATCGGTCTCGAGAAAACGCGAGCTGCTCTCGATTTCCTGGAGTTCCTGCGAAGTAAAGAACTCGATCTTGTAATTTTTCTCGATGAAGTCGCGCTCCTGCTGTGAAGGCGATTGCAGATCTACCCAGATAATGTTCTCCAGCTTCTGCATTTCGTTGAAATGCAGATTCTTGTGTTGAACAAGCTTGCCCTGGTTTACAGTATAGACACGGATCATATTACCTTACACGTCCGCGCAATTTAGGACCATTATTTTGAAATCCCGCCTCCCACAGTGAACGTCTCATTAAATTATAATAACATCATGCCGTATACGTATGCGATAAACGCGGGCGACGAATAAACCACAATCACCAGGCCGTCTAAAAAAAAGAACCCGGTAAGCTTATACTACTCACCGGGCCTTTCAACCTGTAAAACTGAAATCTTTTAATTACCGCTGTCGGTATCGTCTTCGGCCTCTGCCTTCTTCAACTCTTCGTCGATCACTTTCTCGATCACCTCGCGCTGACGCTCGTCGATAGTCTTATCGACTTTCGCCTGCTTCTTCATAAACCGGAGCATACCGTTCTTCTTGATCTCGTATGCGATGAACACTGTATATTCATTCGTCTTTTTGTCGTAATACTTCTGCTCGCCTACTTTGCGCAGGTCTGCGATATCGGTATTCATGGTCTGGCGCACCAGGCTTTGAAACTTGTCGGCTACGTCGGCACCCTTTTCGTTCTCTGCCTGCCCAAGGTATTGGTCGGCCACTTGCTTCATCGTAGTGTTCACCTGGCCTGCGAGAAGCGACTTGGCGTCGATATCAGCTTTGCCCCGCGCAATGTTGTCCTGAGAGCTTTGACCTTTTCCGGTAGCGCGCCAAAAGCGATTGTTCGATTCGTAAGCATTACCGCGGAAGGGTTCCTTTACTTTCGAGCCAAACGGCATCGAAGAGCAAGACAGTAGGAACCACACTGTTAAACAAGACAAAGTATAAGAAAACCTCTGCATAAACTCCATTTATCGGTTTAAATGTAGTAAAAATTGTGCCAGAGTTTTTAGTCCTGACTATTTCTATACTGGCCGCGAAGATAAAAATTTACAGACAACCTGCCATCGAAATGCCCATTTCCATTGAACATCCGCGTTTTCAAGCCCTGCAGCCCGCAGCACCGATCGCAGCTCGTCCTTTCGAAAGCCACGGAGCACGGACAAAGGCGCATCAAACCTGACCATCGCCGACCGCGAAAAAAGCGCCGTGAGTAGCCTGATAGAATAATACGCCAGCGCGTGGCGATGCAGGTCGTTTACCAAAAGCCCCAGTCGGGTCTGTGTGGCAATCTGCCTGAAAAAGCCCGACAGCGTTTCGCTATCGAAGTGATGATAGAACAGCGTACCGATCACAATGTCGAATTGCTGCTGCTTAAATGTCTCCGAGAAGATATCCTGCGTGTAGAACTCTATGTGCGGCAGGTCGTGCAGATTCTCTTTAGCTACTGCGATTATAAACGGATTGGCATCTATGCCGATAAGCCTCACCCGGTAGCCACGCCGTTTTGCCCAGGCATCGATGTGTCGAAGCATATCGCCGCCGCCGCATCCCAGGTCGGCAATAATAAGCTCACGTGAGCGGTCGTGATCTTTACACAGCTTGTTCATTCCGTCGAGTGTAATTGCGTTACCGCCAAGCCATGCATTTATAAATTCCAGCTCATGCAGTGTCTGCCGCACCACCTCGCCCGAGCAGTTGAGGTCGTCCATGATCTCGATACCCTGTGAGCGAGTGGAAAAATCAGGCATGCTCTTCATGGTTTTGTATTTGCAGAAGCATGCTCTCCAGTGTAAGACCGGGACCAAACGCAAAACTCAGGATCGACTTGCCATGATCCTCCTCCCGCAGCGTGGTGAGAAGAGATTTCAGAACAAACAACACCGTAGGAGACGACATGTTGCCAAACTCCTTCAACACCTGGTAAGCCGGCGCCATCTGGTCTTGCTTTAACCCCAACTGTTGCGCTATGGTTTCCAGGATCTTCTTACCGCCCGGGTGTATGGCAAAGTAATCGATGTCGGTAAGCTTCTTCGAAAGCCGTTCGAGCAGCGAGCTCGCCAACGTATAGATGCCGTTTTTAATGATAGCGGGCACGTAGGCAGACAATTTCATCTCGAAGCCGAAGTCTCCTATAGACCAGGCCATATCGTTGGCGCCTTCTAACGCAAGGTCGCTGTGAAAACCCTCCAGCGATAACGATATACCTGTACGCGGCGAACCCTCTATCAATACCGCCGCCGATCCGTCGGCGAACAGCGCATTGGCCAGGAGATTGTCCGTGGTGGGCTCACGCTGAAAGTGAAGGCTGCAAAGCTCGGTGCAAACGATAAGGGCTTTGTGCTTCGGGTTATTCGCGCAAAATGCGTCCGCTACTTTCAGCGCATTGAAGGCCGCATAGCAACCCATAAACGTAATACATGTGCGCTTCACGGTAGAAGGCAGTTTCAACGCCTGCACAAGTTCTATATCCAGTCCCGGCGCGTACATGCCGGTACAGGATACGACGATAAGATGTGTGATCGTCTGTACATCGAACCCCGGCAGCGAAGCGAGCATATCGTTAACCGCCGCTACGCTGAGCGCGGGAGCATATTGCCGGAACATAGCCTGCCGTTTCTGCGTGGATGGAAAAGGCTCGAGGTCGGCAGTGTTTGCAAAGAAGTCAAAGTTATCCATGCGTCCATAGTCTTCCAGGACGGAATAGCGGTGGTCGATGCCGGTGGCGTTAAACAATGTGCGCAGCTTGCGCGAGCCGGTCGTGTCAAGCCCCATAGCACGCACCATAAAATCTGAGAGAGTGGACTGATCAAACCGATGCGCGGGGGCAGCGGTACCGATGGCTGTTAGATAACTCATGTATTTCAATGTATCGTAAAATACGCTAATTTGGATCCGTCAATTGCTACAGGTCACAACAACACCGTAAACTTTTATGTTCTCCTCCTCTTCCTGGCTGCATCTCCGGATCCCGTTCTCCTTCTTCCTGCTGCCCGTCTTCCTGTTTGCATTGGCCTGTTCGCCCAATCTAAGCGAAAAACCCCTGCTCTGGACCTTCATCATCGTCCATTTTTTTCTTTACCCCGCCAGCAATGCATATAACAGCTACTTCGACAAAGACGAAAAAAGTATAGGCGGTCTTAAAAACCCGCCCCCGGTAAAAAAGGAACTTTATTATCTGGCCCTGATATTCGATGGTATTGCGCTCGTGCTCGGATATTGGCTTATTAACGCCCCGTTCGCCCTCATGCTCCTCGTCTATGGATTGGTATCAAAAGCATATAGTCACCCTGCGATACGAATAAAAAAGTATGCCATTAGCTCGTGGCTTATTACCGGTCTCTTCCAGGGGCTATTCTCCTTTGCTATGTGCTATATCGGCATCAACCGCTTTCCTCTCGAAACCATCCTCAAGCCGGCCGTCCTTATACCCGGTGCGCTGTGCAGTCTCATGCTCTGGGCCAATTACCCCATGACACAGGTGTACCAACACGAAGAGGACGGGAAACGCGGAGATAAAACCTTTAGTATAATGCTGGGTATCAGGGGAACCTTCTATTTTGTAGGGGCGGTATTCGGATTTGTAGCCGTAGCATTCTTCGCTTACTTTACATCGTTCTTTGAACAACGGTATGCCTGGACATTTCTTGTCGCGCTGGCCCCGGTAGCGATCTATTTTATGTATTGGTTCACGCTCGTGCTGAAGGACGAAACGAAAGCAGACTTTACGCATACCATGTGGCTGAATTTTATTTCAGCCACATGTTTGAATGCGTTCTTTATGTATATATTTCTCGATCACTCACAAATAGGGCAGACCTTTTGATGATCTGACCTTACGCTACAGTACCGCCCGCTTTCTCAAGCAAAGCCTTGGTCTTGCGTATACCTTCATCTTCCGACAGCGTCTCGCCTTCGTACTCGATGCCGATGTGGCCAGTATAGCCCGCGGCCTTTACAATAGTCAGCATCTTGCTGTAGTCTGTCTCTACACAGTTGCCTTCTGCATCGAACTCGTGTGTCTTCGCGCTAACACCCTTTGCAAATGGCATCATTTCTTCAACACCTTTGTAGCGATCATACCACTCCTCGCACTCCTTCTCCTTGCGCTTCAGACAGAAGTTTCCAAAGTCAGGCAGGGTGCCGCAGTTATCAAGACCTGTGCCTTTGATGACGGAAGAAAGCCACTGGCCATCGGATGAATAGCTGCCGTGGTTTTCCACAATGACGTTTATTCCCACGCTTTTGCCATACTCTGACAGCATGTGCAAGCCATCCGTAGCGGCTTTGGCAACCTCCTCGCGTGTACCCTCACCGTAGGCGTTTACACGAATGGAGTGACAGCCCAGGAACTTCGCGGCATCCGCCCACTTCTTATGGTTGTCTACTGTCTGTGCGCGTTTTTTCTTATCGAGCTCACCCAGGTTACCCTCACCATCGCACATGATCAGCACGCTGGTCACACCGAGGTCGTCGCAACGCTTCTTCAGCTCGCTGAGGTAAGCCTGGTCTTTGGCCTTGTCTTTGAAGAACTGATTTACATACTCCACCGCCGAAATACCGAAGTCATTCTTGGCTTTGGCCGGAAAGTCAAGGTTGGTCAGCTTTCCGTCGAACAATGATTTATGTAGCGACCATTCAGCCAGTGAAATCTTGAAGAACAAAGGCTTCGGCGGTGCCGTCGATACTGCCGGATGAGCAGCCGAGTCGACATCGCTGGTCGTTACCTCTTTCTTCTTGCCGCAAGCCGATAAAAAAGCAGTACCGGCGCCGGCACTTAAGGTGATCAGTCCAAGCGAACGCAAGAACGATCTACGGGTGGTTTCCTGATTCATGTTTGGTTTAATTGATATGATAATGCTTTAAGATACTAAACAGATTTATCTTCTGCATCCTACCCATACAAACTAATATATAAGTGGGCACAACCTTTTCCCAAAGGCGACGAGAAAAGGCGCGGGCACACACCCTTTCCTAAAACGCTTCCCCCCGCGTATACTTTATCATCAGCCCCGCCACCGGTGGCACATTAACCGCAAGCCCTATCGCCAGCCGTGATGCCGCCTCCGAACCGAACAGCCGCTGCACATGCCGACCCAACCACAACCGCGTAGCGAAATGCTTACGCCACTGCTGTGTATATAAAGTCTCGATAGCCTCCCGCGACAAGCCATCGCCATTATAAGATCGGATCAACAGATCCGTTAGCAGCTTTGCCGAATGAATAGCCATAGCCATACCATTGCCACATAACGGCGTGATCATGCCCGCGGAATCACCAGCCATAAATACATGCTGTTCCACCGCCGTCTTTGTGGCAAACGAGATCTCGTTAATCACCTCAGGCTTCTCAAACAGAAAATCGGCATTCCCGAATACGTCCCTGAGCAATGGATTCCGATAGAGCACCTGCTGTTCCATCTCGGCAATAGATTTGAACTTCCTCAACATATCGCGATGAACCAGGTAGCACAACGTAGTCTTCCCATCTTCAATATTGCTCATGCCACAATAACCACCGACAAAATTATGCAGTGCGATCAGGTCCGATGGATGCTCGGTCTTTATATGGTATTTCACACCCACATACGGCGAACGCCGCTGTATAAAATCGCGCTGTAAAGTATGATCGAGCTTCGACCGCTTACCAAAGGACCCGATCACAAAATCTCCGGTATATTGCTTTCCTCCCGCGGTAACGACAAACGTGCTTCCATCAAACGCCACAGCCTCGGCCTCGGTATTCAACACAAACTCAACCCCACGCTGCTTTGCCTCCTGGTACAAAAAATTATCGAACGTATACCGGCTTATTCCAAACCCACCAGGCTCCAACGGAAGCTCTGCCCGCCGCCCCGCCACCGACGACAACATAAACCTCGAGATCCGCGGCGGTTCAAATCTTTCCGGATATACATCAAGAGATCTCAAATACGGCACCGTCTCATCCGATATATATTCACCACACACCCTATGAAATGGATATTCTTTTTTCTCAATCACCACACACTCCACCCCAGCTCTCACCAACGCCAGCCCCGACACCAACCCCGCCAATCCCCCACCAATAACAATAACTCTCTTCACTGCTTCTATTTTTATACCAATATATCCTTAATTAAAGGGAGTAATAGGCCGGTAAACGGCCTGTCCCCACAAACGTAGACTCCATCCCAACCTGGCACAAAATTTTAGCGTGTCCCCACACAACCTCATAGAACGGACAATCCACTATCTCCCTGAAAAAATTAATATCGAAAACTCCCTCTCACAGCAACCTTTTACATTTACCCACTGTTTAATATCCAAAGTTGGCTTTATGAAAACATCCCTGCAAACATCTGGCTCTACTGAGCCGGTAAACATTTTAGTTGTCGGCAATAATCCCATCGAAATGGGTTATATTCTCGATAAGCTTAATCAGGTAAACACAATTCGTGTAATAACCGAGATTGCGTTCGACGTGCAAAGCATTCTTGATCGACTCGCCCATTTCAACCCGAGCCTTATCATCATCGATGACAACATCGGCCGTCCTGAGCTAAAAGAAACGGTCTCCAAGCTGGCGTCAAGCAAGAAGACCAAAGACATTCCCATCACCATCCTCAAGAACTCCAACTACCGCGAATCCCTCGCGGCCTCAAGTATACTGGACTATCTCCTTAAACACAATCTGTCTCCAGAGTCCCTCTACCGTACCATCAAAAACACCCTCCGCTTCCGCAAAACCCAACAGCTCCTCACGGCTATTTAAGTAGACGAAAGCGGACAGTGCATATGTATGTTTGTATAACTGGATATGTCTGTACGCTATCCGGCAATTGCCGGATGGTGCGCTTTGCTATGCATAACACACTCACACCCAACTCCCACGCCACATCGCTCTCACACTCACGCTCACTCTGTTTTATATCTGGTCTTCCAACGCAAATGTCCTCTTCAACCGCTCACCACCCCGATCAATCTCCAATCGTATCTTCTTTCCCGGCTTCCTGTTAAAGAAACCATTCAACAGATCCAGGTTCAACTGATCGGAGTTCACTCCGTTAATACTCATAATTATATCACCGGCCTTCACTCCGGCATGATCCGCAGTAGACTGCTTGCGTATCTCTGTAATCTCGAATACATTTAACGCAGAGCCCTTCGCTTTAATCGTAAGACCGCTCAGGTTATAGTGAAAGCCCTTCTTGAAGTTTGAATTTTTGCGCAGGTACACTTCCTCTTTCGAGAAGTTGAACGCCACTGTAAACCGGCTCATGATCTCTCCACCGAGCGCACCGTTTCTGAATATACTGCTTCCTCCCCTCAGCGTATCCATATAGCTATTCGGGTCAGGGAAGTTGGCAATAGCACCGTTAAGTTTAAAAGAGCCCAGTGAGATAGAACGTATGCGTCCTACCTTACCCATGATCTCCCCGCCAAGCCCACGGCCTATAACGCTGCTCACTACATGTTTTGGAACTTGAATAGTCGTGTCGGTAGCCGGGTCCAG
>Ga0247764_1000185_pt1 | contig 22998 bp, 15 predicted proteins | sample UWRJL051202B4_FD_179932 | JGI IMG/M metagenome (GOLD analysis project Ga0247764, IMG submission 179932) | Plant litter microbial communities from Arlington Agricultural Research Station in Wisconsin, United States - UWRJ-L051-202B-4 | ecosystem: Environmental > Terrestrial > Plant litter >...
AGGTAGTAGTTAAGGTAATGGCTTAACTAGCCGCAAATCTTCTTAGTCGTAACTGAAAGGTTGACCGACCACATTGGGTCTGAAAAAACCCCAATGCAAGCGCGTACAGCAGTGAGGAATCTTAGTCAATGGTCTAACGACCGAACTGGTAACTTAGATAAATGTATATTTTTATTACTTAAAATTTTGTCTATATATTGATAATGACAATATATATATATAATCTTGACTAATTACGTGCCAGCAGTCGCGGTAATACGTAAGAGATAAGTGTTATTCATTATAAATAGGTTTAAAGGGTACTCAAACGGTCAACATATTCTTAATTTAAAGAAGTATTTGACTAGAGTTTTATGTAAGAAGATAGTACTTTAAGTGTAGAGATGAAATTCTATAATACTATGGGGACTGATAAAAGCGAAAGCAATCTTTTATGTAAATACTGACGTTGAAGGACGAAGGCATGGATAACAAACAGGACTAGTTACCCTAGTAGTCTTTGCAGACAATGCTAAATGCTATAGATTAGATTAAAACAAATTTAGTTTATTAATGAAAATACAAGCATTTCACCTCAAGAGTAAAGTGGCAACACCGGAACTGAAATCACTAGACCGTTTCTGACACCAGCAGTGAAGTATGTTATTTAATTCGATGACCCACGAAAAACCTTACCACAATATGAATATTTTATACAGGAGTTGCACGGCTGTTTTCAGTTAATGTTGTGAAACTATGGTTTTTCCATATAATTAACGGAATCCTTAGCTTTATTTGTAAAATAATGATAAAGCTTTCTTTCTATATATTGGATAAGAAAAAGAGGATAAAGACAAGTCATCATGGCCCTAATGTTGTGGGCTATAGACGTGCTGCGTATTCTCATACAAAGAGATGCAAAAATGTGAATTTAAGCTAATCTCAAAAATGAGACACAAATGAAAAGGATCATAGTCTGAAACTCGACTATGTGAATAAGTAATTGCTAGTAATCGTGAATCACCATGTCACGGTGAATATTTTCTCGGATTGGTACTAACCACTCGTCGCATGCTGAAAGGAGTTTGACTCAATAAGTTTGCTTTTTTATTAAAAGTATATAATTAATTGGATTTAGAATCTTTTAATAAAATTCACCACATGAGCGACTCTAATTAGTGTTAAGTCGAAATACGGTTCGTGTAGTGGAAGTTGCACGGGGATAAAAAATCTAACTATAATATATAAATTATAAAAGGAGAGTTCCTTTATTGGTAAGAAGGGTTGAGCTGTAAACTCAATAACTATTAGTGTTTTTAAGAGTTCGAATCTCTTCTCTCCTAAAATAATAAATTATAATGAATTAAACTAAAATAAATAATATATGACTAATTACATTAGAAGTAATTTTCAAGATCATCCTTATCATTTAGTAACACCTTCACCTTGACCAGCGTATACAAGTATATCTTTGGCAGGTGTAACATTTACTGCTGCACTTTCTATGCATAATTTTAGTAATGCTTATATATCATGATATATATCTTTTATATTAGTTATAATTTCTATGTCTTTTTGATTTAGAGATATAATAACAGAAAGTACATATTTAGGAAATCATACTTTAGCTGTTCAAAAAGGGCTAAATTTAGGAGTAATACTCTTTATATTATCAGAGGCTTTATTTTTTATGGCTATTTTTTGAGCATTTTTTCATAGTGCATTAACACCTACAGTAGAATTAGGTAGTCAATGACCTCCTATGGGTATAGAGCCTATAAATCCTTTTGAATTACCTTTACTTAACACAGTAATACTGTTATCAAGTGGTGCTACAATTACATATGCCCATCATTCATTAATAAAAGGAAATAGAAATGGAAGTATATATGGTACAATATTTACAGTTATATTAGCAATTATTTTCACATTATTTCAAGTAATAGAATATACAGTATCTTCTTTTACTATAAGTGATGGTGCTTTCGGGACATGTTTTTTCTTTGGAACAGGTTTTCACGGATTACATGTTATAATTGGAACAATTTTCTTATCAGTAGGGTTATGAAGAATATATTCTTATCATTTAACAGATCATCATCATTTAGGATATGAAGCTGGAATTCTTTATTGACATTTTGTAGATGTAGTTTGATTATTTTTATATGTATCTATGTATTATTGAGGATCATAATACTAAAAATAATAATAATAAATAAAAATTAGTTTATTATTATTAGGGATTTTAGTATAATGGTAATGCACATGACTTTTAATCATCGATATATAGGTTCGATTCCTATAAATCCCAAAATATTAATTAATAATAAATAAACTAAACGTTATAATTAATAAGCAATTATAATTTAATGGTAAAATAATCGTCTTCCAAACGAAATTTGTTGGTTCGATTCCAACTAATTGTAAAATAAGGATCAATAGCTTAATTGGTAAAGTACTTCCCTGTCACGGAAGGAGATATCGGTTCGAATCCGATTTGGCCCGGCGTTAAAGGAAAGGTTTCCATAGGTAGGGTCAGGTATTTGCTAAATACTATGTTTATAACATTTAGGTGTTCGAGTCACCTCTTTTCCGTAGAAAGAATATAATTTAATGGTAAAATTTGAAGCTTCAACCTTTAATTTCTTGGTTCGAGTCCAAGTATTCTTGTATAAAGCGCATTTTTAATATAAAAATATTTTCCTTATAGGGTAAAATTTAAAATAAAACAAATGAATTTGTTTGTAATTAATGAAACTTTTACTAATAACTATAGAACCGAAGTTTTATCTATAATTTCAGTCCTTATAATATTATGTGGGATATATGTTATTATAAGTAAAAATCCTATAGTTTCAGTATTATTTTTAATAGGTCTTTTCGCTGGAGTATCTTCATATTTAATAATGATAGGCCTAAATTTTATAGGTTTATCTTATCTAATTGTTTATATAGGGGCTGTATCTATATTATTTCTTTTTATATTAATGTTAATTAATATTAGAATTAGTGAATTACAAAGTAATAATAAAAATAGTATACCCTTGGCTTTGTTTATAGCAATATTATTTAATTATTCTATCTTTCAAATATTACCTTATAATATAGCTATAATAAATAATTATAGAACATATATAAATAATTTCTTATACAATATATCTTTAAATAAATATAACAGAAATTTTCAAGATAAAAATAAAATTTTAGATATAAATAATCAAGATTTATTATTTGTATCTAGTAATAATTGAGATAATAATTTAATAGAAACAAATCATATTTCTAATATAGGTAATATAATATACACTAATTACAATATATGAATAATTATTACAAGTTTTATATTATTATTAGCTATGGTAGGGGCTATTGTTATAACAATAAAACAAAAAAATTTTTAAAAAGAAATTAGCTCAACGGTAGAGCAACTGTTTTACACACAGAAGGTTAGGAGTTCAAATCTCCTATTTCTTACAAATAATTCTTTAACTTAAGGGTAAAGTGCATTTTTGATAAGAATGAAATTCAAGTTCAAGTCTTGGAAGAATTACAAGAGAATTGGCCGAGAGGTTTAAGGCGATAAGCTTGAATCTTATTGAATTGTAAAATTCTCATCCGTTCGAATCGGATATTCTCTGTTTAATATATAATAAGCTTCTATAGCTCAATGGTAGAGCAGGATACTGTTAATATCACGATAGATGTTCGATTCATCTTAGGGGCGAAATATAAAAACGGGTTAGGGCCGGGTTGGTAAGGCGCCTCTTTTGGGTAGAGGAGTAGTTAAGTTCAAGTCTTAATAATCCGAAATTATATATTAAATAGAAATGTAATAGATATAGAACAAATATTTATATAAGTATACAAAGGGACTATTATGGAAACTAAGGCCATATGTCATAGAGACTTAATTTATTAAATTAATATTAACTCTAAGAGAAATTTTTTAATAAACGAAGTGAATTGAAATATCTTAATAACTTCAGGAAAATAAATCAAAAGAGATTCTATGATTAGTGTGAATGAAAATAGAAAAGCCTAAAAAATTTTTAATGTTTTTAAAAAGTAAGATAGACTAAAATCTGTCTGAATATTATGGGGAACCTTCCTCAAAGGCTAAATATGATATGTGAGCGATAGAGAAACCTAAGTACCGTGAGGGAAAGAGTTATTTGAAATAGTAGTTTTATAAGCAGTTCGAGCTATAATATTAAAGCAAGAACGTACCTTTTGCATAATGGGTCACCAAGTTAACATTATATGCGAGTCTAAGCGTAGTTAAAACAATTGTTAAAATAACAATAAGTGTATGATGTTAGACCCGAAGCCTGGTGATCTTACTATAATCAGGATTATAAAAGTCCGAACGGTATATCGTTGCATAGATATCCGAAGAATTATGGTAAGTATAGTGAAAGACAAAACTGACCAGGTTAGCTGGTTTTCTGCGAAACCTATAATAGTAGGCAATTTTAGTAACATCTTAACAGGTACATAATTTTATCTCATACAAAGTGTATAAACTTTATAATTTTTAATTATAAAACAACATTTATATTTTGTATATGTCAGGAGATCGTGAAGATCTTACTGGTGAGTATATAGACTCGGAATGGTAAAGATGAATCTGAAATTATCGGACATAGAGTGATAAGGTTGTATGTCAAAAGGGAAACAGCCCAGAACAAGATTTAAGGTTCCAAAATTAATAGTTAAGTGAAATTAAGAAAGTTTTTATTTAAGTCGACAAGGGGATAGGCTTAGAAGCAGCCATAATTTGATGATTTCGTAACAGAGCACTTGTTAAATTTTAAAAGCATCGATAATTTAACGGATCTAAACTATATACCGACATCTTGTCCATATTTAACAAAAATAAAATTTTTATTCTTGTTATTTTATGGGGTAGCAGAACATTGAATTTATATTAGATTTTTCTTTTTTAAAGAAAATTATAAAAGGATAATTCAAGAGAGAATGGTGACATTAGTAACAATAAGAAGGAATAAATCCTCCGCCTTAAGCTTATGGTCTTTAAATTAAGTAACGGCCTCTAAGTTTATAATCTAAAGGTTTAAACGATGAAGAAAATCTTTTTCACTGAACAACAACATTTTAAAGTGTAAAATGTGCAGGAAAAGTAGTGATATATTTTTAATTTATGAATTAAAAATGAAAAACAACCGTGCCTAGAGACTAACAAAAGTAAGCAAGTAGAGAATACGAAGGCGTTAATGAGCTAACAATCATAAAGGAACTCGGCAAATTGACTACGTAACTTCGGAATAAGGAGGTCTCATTAATCCTGATTAATATCAGGTAATAAGGAAGAAGCATAAAATAATGTTGTACGACTGTTTAATTAAAACACAGCACTTTGCATAAAGATAATAAATCTAAGTATTGAGTGTGATGTCTGCCCGATACCGGCTGGTTAACAGATATAACAAGTTTTTTTAGATAATTTGGTATTGACGGAACCCCCGGTCAATGGCGGCCTTAACGTGAGGGTCCTAAGGTAGCGAAATGCCTTGGCCGTTAAATGCGGTCTTGCATGAATGATGTAACGATACAACAGCTGTCTCTATGATTGACTCAGTGAACTTGGAATAACTGTGCAGATACAGTTTACCTCTAGCTGGACGAGAAGACCCTATGCAGCTTTACTGTTACTAATTATGGAATATAGTAAATAATTTATAAGGTATATTGATTTAATAAAAATGAAAATCCTTTATTACTTTTCTATATTGTGAACTAATTTAATAATTTATTAAATTAATCTAGTTCAGCTTATTTAATTATAAGTAACCTTTGATAAGGAACTATTGTTAGGAGACAGTTTATGCGGGGCACAGACCCCATAAAGAGTAAATGGGTGTGTCTAATATTAATAATGTATAAATTTATAATATTAACATATTATAAGTTTATTTTTGTTTGTAATTTTATATAGTTCTACTATATTTTATCTTATGAAATTATATATAATAAATTTTATTCTTTACAATTAGAATATATATAATATAGTTTATATAGAATATTTTACCAGGTACGATTTTATCTATAAAGAAATTAGATGTAGTGAAAACAATATGAAATATTTTCTATTGTTTTTTTAATTATTATAATATAATAATAATGATTAATACTTAAAAAGCTCAACGGCTAAATCGTGCCTTACTGTTTGATTAACAACGAATCTTACAGTTGCGTAAGCAGGGCGTAGGATCACAAGATACAAAAAGGAAAGATCTTGTATTATAGGAAAAGCTACGCTAGGGATGTTTGTCCTTCAATATTTTATTTAAAATAAAATAATTGATAATATATTGGGTTAAATTCAAGAATTACTTATTTATAAGTAAATTTGAAGCGAAGTTTATCTTGACAAAGTAAATAAGATAAAACCGTTCAACGACTATAAGGTGAGTTATGTCAACAATAATCCTTTTTAACGCCCAACATTTTTACATAATAAGTGCTAATAAAAAACAATAATTAATAAAACTTTCTATTTTGTTAAAAATATTTGATAATAATTTAAACAATAAATATAAATATACAGCTTTTAATATAAAAAAAAGTGATTTAAGAAAAATTAAATATTTACCTTCTGTCTCTAAAGAATGAAAAAATACTTCATACTTCTTTGACAAAAATAAAACAAAAAATACACCTGAAAATAATATTTTAATCAATAAAATAATAAAATATTTTTTTAATTTATATTTTAAAAATAAATTTATACAATATAAATCTATTTTTTCTAAGAAAAGAAGATCTTTTTTAAGAAGAATATATGTTAGCGATGTAGAAATAAAATATAGTTCAAATAAAGCTATTATTACTTTATACACTTTAAATCCTGAAAAATATGTTTTACAAAAAAGATATATAAAAAGTAAAATATTTTTAAATAAAATTAAAAATAAAATACCCAAAATATTCATCTATTTTTTTAAATTATTTAAAAATAATAAAATTCAGAATTTAAATAAAATAAATAGATATTTTAAACTAGAATTTTTAAATAGTTTTATTGAATTTTATAATCCTTTTTTTAAATCTTATTTAAAGAGTATTTTAAACAAAAAAATAAATCTTGCTAGAAAACACATTTATCTTTATAGATTAAATAAATTTAAGTTTGATAAAGCTTATTTTTTACATAAATTAAATAGTTTACTATTAAAAATTTTTAATAGTAAAATAGAATATAATGTAATCAATACAAAATATTATATATATAATACAGATATATTTACTAATGCTTTATCAAAAAAATTAGAAAAAAAGCAATTTAGTCTTATAAAAGGAATGAACACTATTGTAAATAGAATAAAATTACCTAAAATAAATGCAATTATAGAAAGAGCAAATACAAAAAAATTTAAAGATTTAAATTTACTAGAAAATAAATATAGAGATGTTAGTTTAATATCTATTTTAAATAAAGAAAATTTAAATAAATTTTTTATAAATACATATAATAATTTGTATTTTTTAAAAAAAAATAAATACACAAAAAATTTAAATAGTATAAGCATTGAAAACAAAATTTTCAATAACATTAATTACAAAAATATGGGAGGAATAAAATTAGAAGTTAAAGGTAGAATTAGTAGACGTCTTACAGCACAGAAAACTCTTTATAAATTAAGATTAAAAGGAGGACTTAGAAATATAGATTCTTCTTTTAAAGGGTTATCTTCTGTACTTTTAAAAGGATACTCTAATCCAAATACTACTTATTCTATATTTAAATCTAAACGTCCTGTAGGAGCTTTTGCAATAAAAGGTTGAATTAGTGGAAAATAGTATTAAAATTTATAAAAAGCTACTTTATAAAGTAAAAATGAAGACATAGTCTGAACCATTTTGCAAAAAATGGAAATAATTATGATAACAAATAGAACAGGCTAATTTACGCAAGAGTGTACAAAATGAGTGCGTGGTTTGGCACCTCGATGTCGGCTTAACTTATCCTCATGGATGCAGAAACTATGTAGGGTACGACTGTTCGTCGATTAAAAAGTTACATGAGCTGGGTTAAATACGTCGTGAGACAGTATGGTTTCCATCCTCTAGAGGGAATTAGAATAGAATAAGGAACAACCTTTGTACGAAAGGAACTGGAAATATATAAAACCCAAAAGGTTTCTATATATATTGTTAACCTATGGTTTACCTGTTGTTTATATGTCCAATATTAATTTATTATAATATTATTATTATAAGGTATTTTACTTTATCACTTAAGTAACTTTATAGTATAAGCACGGCAGGAAAGCTAAGTTAGCTAAAGTTAAAAGCTGAAAGCATATAGGCTTGAAACTTACCTTAAAATATTTCTTAAATATTCGTAATATAATATTACGATTTATAGGCTTTATCTGAAAGATTTAGAAATTTTTAGGAATAAAGTACTAATTATATAAATTACTAAATAATATAATATCTTACATTTTCTAGTCTGGTTAGCATAAAAGTAATGCAATTGTTTTGTAATCAATAGAAGTAAGTGCGATACTTACACTGGATTTCTAAGGACTAATAGTCAAGCGGTAAGACATAGTTCTTTCACAACTACCATCACGGGTTCGAATCCCGTTTAGTCTATTTTTATGTGGATTGATGTAATAGAAACATATCTGACTCATGATCAGAATATAGAGGTGCAAGTCCTCTGTCCGCTTTTAGAGGCTATAGCTTAAATGGTAAAGCATACTGCTCATAACAGTAATTATAAGTGTTCGATTCACTTTAGCCTTAAGTTAGAGTAAATTGACTCTTTTTATTGATTATAAAATTATAATGTTTAAATATATCTATATAATAATTAAAATCATAAAAATAATAATAGATATTATTATAAAATCCGAGTGCTGGAATAGGTAGACAGGGTATTCTTAAACAATACTGATGAAACTTCGTGAACGTTCAAGTCGTTCTTCGGATATAGGGGATATGGTTTAAATGGTAAAACTGTGACTTTGCACGTCACGATCTTAGGTTCGATTCCTAATATCTCCAAAGCTCGTGAAGCTCAATTGGTAGAGCGAAATATTGAAGCTATTTTGGTTATAAGTTCAAGTCTTATCTCGAGCATACATAAAGGGTGATGGTGAAATTGGTAAACATTGGCAACTTAGGTCTGCCCGGATGCTTAAAAATCATCCTTGTCCGTTCGAGTCGGATTCACCCTAAAAATATGTTGTGGACTAATAGGTAAGTCATAAATTTTTGGTATTTATCATTGAGTGTTCGAATCACTCCAACATAAGGTGAATATAGTTTAATTGGTAGAGCAACTGTATGTGGCACAGTAAGTTCCCTGTTCGACCCAGGGTGTTCGCCCTAATAACCAGGATAGTTTAAAAGGTTAAAACTTTAATTTCATACATTAAAAATGAGAATTCGAATTTCTCTCCTGGTTAATTATATGATTATGATATCTTTATTACTTATATTACTTTCTAACGCCGTTAATACAAGACGAGATTTATCTATACTTTACAATAGAATAGCTATTATAGCTTTAATTTACTGTATTTTATTTGATACAATAAGTTTATCTATAATAGATAAAGGTATAGGATTACATGGAGGTTTACTTCATATTAATAATATTACTCAAATATTTCATATTTTTATATTTATAATTAGTATATTAATATTACAATTAACTAGTTTTTACCCCAGAAAAGTATGAACATTAGAGCATTCTTCTGTAAAACATTTATTATTGAACAATTTTGTTTATTATAGAACAAAAATTTTAAATAAAATGGGAGAACATTTAAAAATTATTGAATACCCTTTAATAATATTATTTATAATTACTGGAGCTATTTTATTAATATCTACTAATGATTTAATTTCTATTTTTTTATCTATAGAATTACAAAGTTATGGTTTATATTTAATTAGTACAATTTATAGAAATTCAGAATTATCTACAGCAGGAGGTTTAATTTATTTCTTGTTGGGTGGTTTAAGTTCATGTTTTATATTATTAGGTACAGCTTTATTATATGCAAATTCAGGAACAAGTAACCTAGATAGTTTATATATAATAAATAGCATAAGTGATTTAGAGTCTTGATATAAACCTTATTATATTAATTTCTCTTTATTAATATTTGTAATAGGATTTTTGTTTAAAGTAAGTGCAGCTCCTTTTCATTTTTGATCTCCTGATGTTTATGACGCTATTCCTACAATTGTTACAACTTTTGTAGCTATAATTGCAAAAATTTCTATATTTATATTCTTGTTACAACTTGTTTATTCTGTAGGAAATAATTTTTTACCTTTAAATTGAACTATTAGCTTAATAATTAGTTCATTATTATCTTTAATAATAGGAACTATTGTAGGTTTAACACAGTTTAGAATAAAAAGATTATTTGCATATAGTACTATCTCTCATGTAGGGTTTATATTATTAGCTTTAAGTATATCAAGTATAGAATCAACTCAAGCATTTATATTTTATATAACACAATATTCTATTAGTAATTTAAATATTTTTATAATTCTGATTGCAATAGGATTTTCTTTTTATTCTTATGTAAGTAAAGATAATGAAGATGAGCAATTAATAGATAAAAATAACTCTCCTATACAATTAATATCACAATTAAGAGGATATTTTCATATAAATCCTATGCTTGCCATAAGCTTAGCTATAACAATATTTTCTTTTGTGGGTATACCCCCTCTAATAGGATTTTTCGGAAAACAGATGGTATTAAGCGCAGCTTTAGATAAAGGATTTATTTTCTTGTCTATTGTCGCTATTCTAACTAGTGTTATAAGTGCAGCTTATTACTTAAATATTATAAAAGAGACCTTTTTTTACTCCTCTAAATATTATATTAATCCTTTACTAGAAAATATCGTAACATATGGAAATATATATGATAGATATAATAATTTTATTAAATCTGTAAAATTTAATCACAATAATATAAGTATAAGTAGCCCTATTGCATTCACAATATCTGTAATAACATTAGTAATATTATTATTTATATTTATGAATAAAGAATGATTAAGTATGGGTACCATATTGGTACAAATTTTATTTAATTATTAAATGAGTAGCTTAACTTTTTTTTTTATATTAGTAGCAATACTATGTTCTCTTTTTTTAATTATTAATTTTATCTTTGCACCTCATAACCCTTATCAAGAAAAATATAGTATTTTTGAATGTGGATTTCATAGTTTTTTAGGACAAAATAGAACACAATTTGGTGTAAAATTCTTTATTTTTGCTTTAATTTATCTATTATTAGATTTAGAGATAGTTATGATATATCCTTTTGCGGTTAGTGAATACGAAAATGGTATTTATGGATTATTAATTGTTCTTATTTTTATAGGTATTATTACAGTAGGATTTGTATTTGAATTGGGAAAAAGTGCACTTAAAATTGAAAGTAGACAATCTTTAGTTTATCTTTATAAATCTAATAAATTTATAAATACTTTTTCTGATAAGTAACATATACAAAAATTTGTGATAACTTAAGCTAATTTTGTTAATATAATATTTAATTATTATTATTTTTTAGTTATAAAAAGAGAAAATTTTTATGATACAAACAGCAAAAATAATTGGGACAGGTCTAGCTACTACAGGTTTAATAGGAGCAGGTATAGGAATAGGTATTGTTTTCGGAGCCTTAATATTAGGTGTAGCTAGAAATCCCTCATTAAGAGGACAATTATTTGCTTATGCTATTCTAGGGTTTGCTTTCTCAGAAGCTACAGGTTTATTTGCATTAATGATGGCTTTTTTATTATTGTATGTAGCCTAAATTCAATTCTATTTATGTAGAAGATTATAATTATAAGCTTTAAAAATTTTATGTTTTTAATAAACAATTTTATTCTTAATTTTGATGCGCCAAGTCCTTGAGGTTTATACTTTCAAGATAGTGCCACTCCTCAAATGGAAGGATTAATAGAATTACATGATAATATAATGTATTACTTGGTTATAATTTTATTTGCTGTAGGATGAGTAATGTTTTCTATAATAAAAAATTATTCAGAAAAAAATACACCTATATCTTATAAATATTTAACACATGGTACTTTAATAGAATTAATTTGAACTATCACTCCTGCGATTATTTTAATTTTAATTGCTTTTCCCTCTTTCAAACTATTATACTTAATGGATGAAGTTAACGATCCATCTATGACATTATTAGTTGAAGGTCATCAATGATATTGAAGTTATCAATATCCTGACTTTTTAGATGCAAATGATGAATTTATAGAGTTTGATTCCTATATTGTACCTGAATCTGATTTAGAAGAGGGTACTTTAAGATTATTAGAAGTAGACAATAGAGTAATTTTACCCGAATTAACACATATTAGAGTATTAGTTACTGCAGGTGATGTTATACATGCTTTTGCATGTCCTTCACTAGGTATAAAATGTGATGCATATCCTGGTAGATTAAATGAATTATCTTTATATATAAATAGAGAAGGTGTTTATTATGGGCAATGTTCAGAAATATGTGGAATATTACATTCTTCTATGCCTATAGTAATAGAAGCAATTAGTCCTTCTAAATTTGTAAATTGATTATATAATTACGAATAATTATATAAAATAGGTATTAATCTTAATTGGTAAAGAGTAGCACTACGGATGCTAAGTTATAAGTTCGAGTCTTATATACCTTTGTATGTATAATATATTTTATACTTACTTATTTACCGAATAATTCGAATTATTTAAAAGAAAAAAATGAGTTTAACCTTAATACTTTTTTTAATAGGAATCTTAGGGTTCGTATTTAATAGAAAAAATATAATATTAATGCTTATTTCCATTGAAATAATGCTATTATCTATAACATTTCTAATATTAATCAGTTCTATTAATATAGATGATATAATAGGACAAACTTATGCTATATATATTATTGTTATAGCAGGAGCTGAATCTGCAATAGGTTTAGGTATTTTAGTAGCTTTCTATAGATTAAGAGGAAGTATTAATATCGAATCTAAATAATGTATTTAAGTATAGTTTTATTGCCATTATTAGGATCTATAGTTTCTGGGTTTTTTGGTAGAAAAATCGGAACACAAGGTGCACATGTTGTAAGTTGTACAAGTATATTAATAACAACATTTCTTGCTATTATTGCTTTTTTTGAGGTAGGATTTAATAATAATTCTGTATCTATCTATTTATTTAAATGATTAACGAGTGAGTCTTTTAATATAGCATGAAGTTTTCAATTTGATAGTTTAACAGTATCTATGTTAATACCTGTATTAATTATAAGTTCTTTAGTTCATATATATTCTATAGGATATATGAGTAGTGACCCACATAATCCTAGATTTTTTAGTTATTTAAGCTTATTTACATTTATGATGGTTATACTTGTAACAAGTAATAATTATCTTTTAATGTTTGTAGGATGAGAAGGTGTAGGTGTTTGTTCATATCTTTTAGTTAGTTTTTGATTTACTAGAATTGCAGCAAATCAAAGCTCAGTTTCTGCACTTTTAACAAACAGAGTGGGGGATTGTTTTTTAACAATAGGTATGTTTAGTATATTATGATCTTTAGGAAATTTGGATTACACAACAGTATTTTCATTAACACCTTATATTAACGAAAATACTATAACTATTATTGGAATATGTTTATTAATAGGTGCTATGGCTAAGAGTTCACAAGTAGGTCTTCATGTATGATTACCTATGGCTATGGAGGGTCCTACTCCTGTTTCGGCATTAATACATGCAGCTACTATGGTTACAGCTGGAGTATACTTATTAATTCGTTCATCACCATTATTAGAATATAGTCCAACTTTGCTATTAATAATATTATGACTAGGTGCAATTACAACATTATTTAGTTCTATGATAGGGTTATTCCAAGGAGATATTAAAAAAATTATAGCATATTCAACTATGAGTCAATTAGGTATGATGGTTATAGCTATAGGTTTATCTTCTTATAATATTGCATTATTTCACCTTATAAATCATGCCTTTTATAAAGGATTATTGTTTTTAGGAGCAGGAGCTATTATACATTCTGTAGTTGATAATCAAGATTTAAGAAAATACGGAGGATTAATATCTTTCTTACCTTTAACTTATTCAGTTATATTTATAGCTAGTCTTAGTTTAGTAGCTTTTCCTTTTATGACAGGATTTTTTAGTAAGGATTTTATCTTAGAATCTGCATATGGACAATATCATTTTAGTAGTATAGCTGTTTATATTATAGCAGTAATAGGTGCAATTTTTACAACATTATATTCTGTAAAAATTTTATATTTAACTTTTTTAACAAATCCTAATGGACCTATAAATTATTATAAAAATGCCCATGAAAGTGATATATTTATGACACTACCTTTAGTTATCTTATCAATATTTTCAGTTTATTTTGGATTCTTAGCCAAAGATATTTATATAGGTATAGGATCAGAATTCTTTAATGATAATAGTATTTTTATTCATCCTATACATGAAATATTAATAGATACTGAATTTGGTGTTCTAACTATGTATAAATTATTACCTTTTATATTTACAGTTTCATTTAGCATAATTTCTATTATTATTTCAGAATTTTTAGCGAATTCAGTACATAATTTAAAATTATCAAATTTAGGTTATAATATTTTTGGATTCTTTAATCAACGATTCTTAGTTGAATTCTTTTATAATAAATATATTGTAAATATTGTTCTTAAATTAGGAGGCCAAACAACTAAAATTTTAGATAGAGGTAGCATAGAATTAATTGGTCCTTTTGGTATAGAAAAGGCTTTAATACAAATTAGTAAAAACTTTAGTGTTTTAAATACAGGAACTGTTACAAATTACGCTTTATATATTGTACTAGGATTGACATCTTATCTTTTAATATATTATTTTTTCTTTATTTATTTTATATTAATTTTATTTATAATTTTATCTATTTCATATATATTTATTACAGGTACAACAGAAATATACGAAAAGAAATTATAATCAAATAATGTTTAATAAAGATTATGAAGTAAATGGTTTACACTTTGATTGCAAATCTTAAGTAAGAGGTTCGATTCCTCCATAATCTTATTTTTATTTTGTTTTTACTAATTTTACAAGAATTATTACTGTAAAATTACATATATAATACTTATATAAATATATAGTTATAACTTTAATGTTTAGTTATAATTAATTTATAATTTCAATATTTGTTAGAGTTAAAAAACACAATTTTATTTAATAAAATAAAAACTTTTCTACACAAATAAAATAAATCTTAATAATAATTTAAATTAATATAAATGAGAATAATTAAAAACCATCCTATATTAAAATTAGCAAACTCATATGTTATAGACTCACCTCAACCAACAAATATAAGCTATTTGTGAAATTTTGGGTCTTTATTATTAGTATGTTTAATAATGCAAATTGCAACAGGAATAACTTTAGCTATGCACTATAACCCTAGTATAGCCGAAGCTTTTAATTCTATAGAACATATAATGCGGGACGTAAATAATGGATGATTAATACGTTATTTACACAGTAACACAGCATCAGCCTTTTTTTTTATACTTTACTTACATATAGGAAGAGGAATATATTATGGATCTTATAGAGCACCTAGAACCTTAGTTTGAGTTATAGGAACAATAATTCTTATAGCTATGATAGGTACAGGGTTTTTAGGATACGTTCTTCCATATGGACAAATGTCTTTATGAGGTGCTACTGTTATAACTAACCTTATAAGTGCTATACCTTGAATAGGTCAAGATATAGTAGAATTTATCTGAGGAGGTTTTAGTGTAAATAATGCTACTTTAAACAGATTTTTTGCTTTACATTATTTATTACCTTTTGTATTAGTTGCTTTAGTTTTAATGCATGTAATTGCGCTTCATGATACAGCAGGTTCTAGTAACCCTTTAGGTATATCAGCTAATTATGATAGAATACCTTTTGCACCTTATTATTTATTTAAGGATTTAATTACTATATTTATTTTCCTAATAGGTTTAAGTATATTTGTGTTCTTTATGCCTAATTTTTTAGGAGATACTGATAATTATATAATGGCTAATCCTATGCAAACTCCTGCAGCTATCGTACCAGAATGATATCTTTTACCTTTTTACGCTATTTTAAGATCTATACCTAATAAACTTTTAGGAGTTGTTACAATGTTTGGTGCTTTATTAATAATATTAATATTGCCTTATGCTGATTTAGGTAAATCTAAAGGATTACAATTTAAATCATTAAGTAAAATACCTTTTTGAATATTTGTAGTTAATTTTTTAATACTTATGAGATTGGGAGCTAAACATGTAGAAGAGCCTTATATACAATTAGGTATGATATCTACTATTATTTATTTTTCTTATTTTATAATTATTATTCCTTTCACAAGTATATTAGAAAATACTTATATTAAATTAAGAGAGTCAAAACACTTTCTTAGTAATTAAAAATACATTATACAAATAAAATAACGATATAATGGAACTATACTATTTCTATAATTATTTGTATACAAATAATTAATTTTATATTAATTTTACAAACTATATTAATATAAAAATGAATTTTATGTTAAATTTTGCCTAACTATTGGCTAAATAATACTCAACAAAATATAATTTACAAAAAATTATCTTCTATTTCTATGGGTACTGAAAGATGATTTTTCTCTACAAATGCCAAAGATATAGGAACTTCTTATTTATTATTTGCTGCTTTTTCTGGATTATTAGGTACAGCATTCTCAGTCTTAATAAGAATTGAATTAAGTGGTCCAGGAGTTCAATATATTTCAGATAATCAATTATATAATAGTATAATAACAGCACATGCTCTTTTAATGATATTCTTTATGGTTATGCCTGCTTTAATAGGAGGATTTGGAAATTTCTTATTACCTTTAATGGTAGGTGGACCAGACATGGCTTATCCAAGACTTAATAATATAAGTTTTTGATTATTACCTCCTAGTTTAAGTTTATTAGTATTTTCTGCTTGTATTGAAGGTGGAGTAGGTACAGGTTGAACTCTTTACCCTCCTTTAGCCGGATTGCAAAGTCATAGTGGACCTAGTGTGGATTTAGCTATTTTTGCCTTGCATCTTGCAGGAGTAAGTAGTTTATTAGGAGCTATTAATTTTATAACAACAATAATAAATATGAGAAGCCCTGGTATTAAATTACACAAATTAGCTTTATTTGGGTGAGCTGTTATAATAACAGCTGTATTATTACTATTATCATTACCTGTTCTTGCAGGAGCTATAACAATGGTTTTAACAGATAGAAATTTTAATACTTCGTTTTTTGAAACAGCAGGAGGTGGAGATCCTATTTTATTCCAACATCTTTTCTGATTCTTTGGTCATCCTGAAGTGTATATATTAATTGTACCTGGATTTGGTATAATAAGTACAACTATACCTGCAAATTCAAATAAAAGTATATTTGGTTATATTGGAATGGTGTATGCCATGATGTCTATAGGTATATTAGGATTTATCGTTTGAAGTCATCATATGTATACTGTTGGATTAGATGTAGATACTAGAGCATACTTTACAGCGGCCACTTTAATAATTGCAGTACCTACAGGTATTAAAATATTTTCATGATTAGCAACATGTTATGGGGGATCTATTAAATTAACAGCTTCAATGTTATTTGCATTAGGATTTGTATTTATGTTTACAATAGGAGGATTAAGTGGAGTTATTTTAGCAAATGCTTCTCTAGATATAGCTTTCCATGACACTTATTATGTAGTTGCACATTTTCATTATGTTTTAAGTATGGGAGCTGTTTTTGCCTTGTTTAGTGGATGATACTTCTGAGCTCCTAAAATTTTAGGTTTAAATTATGATATTACATTATCTAAATTACAGTTTTGAATTTTATTCATAGGAGTTAATCTTACTTTCTTCCCCCAACATTTCTTAGGTTTACAAGGAATGCCTCGAAGAATTAGTGATTATCCTGATGCGTTTATAGGTTGAAATATTATAAGTAGTTTAGGATCTTTAGTTAGTGTAGTAGCTGCTTGATTATTCCTATATATTGTTTATAAACAATTAGTTGAAGGAGAACCAAGTGTTAGAAATCCTTGATTAACACCTCAATTTTACGTAGATACCTTACAAGCTTATTTAAATAGAAATTATATTAGTTTAGAATGAGGTCTAAGTAGTCCTCCTAAACCTCATGCCTTTACAAGTCTTCCTTTACAAAGTGGATTTAAAATAATATTTTAATTTGTATTTTTATTTTTTTTTAAGGATATAGCTATTACTATATAATAAAATATAATTATTATAATAATTATAAGCTTTATTAGTTCAATGGCAGAACAGAATACTTCTAATATTCTAATTTTAGTTCGAATCTAAAATGAAGTAAAGTAATTTATATTGTTAATTACTTATATATACATATATTTATTTTTATATATTATTTTATTATGAAAAAATTTGATATTAAAAATTATTCATATTATTAAATAATTATAATAAAAAAATTAATTTTTCAATGATTAACTATACAATTATTCTTTCTATGCTAGAAGTAATTTTATTAATCTTACCTGCTTTACTTGCAATAGCCTATGTTACTGTAGCAGAAAGAAAAACTATGGCAAGTATGCAAAGAAGATTAGGTCCTAATTCTGTGGGATATTATGGATTGCTACAAGCATTTGCAGACGCTTTAAAGCTTCTATTAAAAGAATATGTTATACCTACTCAAGCTAACTTTATATTATTTTTTTTAGGTCCTATTATAACTTTAGCATTTTCTTTATTAGGGTATGCTGTAATACCATATGGCCCAGGATTATTTATATCAGATTTAGATTTAGGAATATTATACATTATTGCTGTATCATCTTTAGCTACATATGGAATATTGCTTGCAGGATGAAGTGCTAATAGTAAATATGCTTTTTTAGGTTCATTACGTAGTACAGCGCAATTAATTAGTTATGAATTAGTTTTAAGTTCTGCAATTCTAATAATAGTTATGATAACAAATAGTTTAAACTTAAATATAAATATGCAGTTCCAAAAAGCAGTTTGATTTATACTACCGTTATTGCCAATTTTATTAATATTTTTTATAGGTTCTGTAGCTGAAACAAATCGAGCTCCTTTTGATTTAGCTGAAGCAGAATCTGAGTTGGTTAGTGGATTTATGACAGAACATGCTGCAGTTATTTTTGTATTTTTCTTTTTAGCCGAATATGGAAGTATACTTTTAATGTGTATATTAACTAATATATTTTTTACAGGGGGATACTTATTAGGTTTTGACTTAATATATTGATTTGATACATTTAATTATATATGAGCATATATTTTTGATATGAATTGAATATATTCTGATGAGTATATTAAAGCTAAATCTTTACTAAAAAATTCTAATTTAAATAATATGCTATATGGGATAGTTTTAGGAATAAAAAGTTCTATAATGGTTTTTATTTTTATATGAGTAAGAGCATCATTTCCTAGAATAAGATTTGATCAGTTAATGTCTTTCTGTTGAACTGTATTATTACCTATTCTTTTTGGATTTATTATTCTTATACCTTGTATATTATATATATTTAATGCATTTTTAATTAATATTAATTTATTTTAAACATCACAAATTTATATTCCTTTTAGATGATGATAATATTTAATGGAAATAATGTTCTATAAATCACCTTAATAAGTGGCTTTATATTTATTAATTTTAATACCTATTATAGGTATATTTTTTATTTCTAATATTAACGTATATAACAAAGACGTTGTATATGCTAAATATATTGCGTTACTAACTAGTGTATTAAACGCTATATTAACTTTTATTATTTTCTTATTTTTTAATTTTAGTAGTAATACTTTTCAATTTGTACAAGAACATTATAATATTCAGTATTTTGATATTTATTTAGGTATAGATGGAATTTCTATTTATTTCATACTTTTGACTAGTATAATAATGCCCATAGCAATATTAGCTAATTGAAATTCGATAAAAGAAAATATAAAATCTTTTTTAATAATAATGCTATTATTAGAATCTTTATTATTAGGGGTTTTTTTATCTTTAGATATATTATTATTTTATATTTTCTTTGAAAGTATATTACCTCCTTTATTCTTGTTAATCGGTTTATATGGATCTAGTAATAAAGTAAGAGCAGGTTATTATATTTTCCTATATACTTTATGAGGGTCATTATTTTTACTTTTATCTATTTTAGCTATATATTCGATAATGGGTACTACAGATTTTGATGTTTTATTTAAAACTAATTTTAAATTTTTTACACAAATATTCTTATTTATTGGTATATTTATAGCCTTTGCTGTAAAAACACCTACAATATTTTTAAATAATTGATTGCTAAAAGCTCACGTAGAATCACCTTTAGGGGGAAGTATTATACTTGCAAGTATTGTTTTAAAATTAAGTTTATATGGTATATTCAGATTAATATTACCTATTTTACCAAAAGCATCTTTAACTTGTATTTTTATCGTATATACAATTAGTGTTATAACAATACTATATGCTAGTTTTAGTACACTAAGAACAATAGATATTAAAGAATTAATTGCATATAGTTCTGTATCTCATGCTGCTGTGTATTTAATAGGGGCATTTAGTAACACAATTCAAGGAATAGAGGGAAGTATAATATTAGGATTAGCCCATGGATTTGTATCTAGTGGTTTATTTATTTGTGTAGGGGGGATATTGTATGATAGAACATCTACAAGAATAATTTATTTTTATAGAGGAATGACTCAATTAATGCCTTTATTTTCTCTATTATATTTCATGTTATGTTTAGGAAACTGTGGAGCTCCTTTAACTTTAAATTTTATAGGAGAATTCATGTCTCTTTATGGTATATTAGAAAAATTACCTTTATTAGGTATATTAGCATCTTCTTCTATAATATTATCTGCAGCTTATACAATATTTATGTTTAATAGAATATCTTTTGGAGGTTCTTTCACAAAATTATTATATGAAGTTAATATATTTGATATAAATAAAAGAGAATTTTTATTATTATTTATACTTATAGCATTCACAATAATATTAGGAATATTTCCTACTTTAATTTTAAATATTATACATTACCCTGTAGTAGGATTATTATATAACATTTAAATAAATAAATAAAAATTTTACCTAAAATAAACAATTTTTATTTAACTCTGCTTTTTATAATTAAACTTAAATTTTAAATAAATTTACATTATATTACATAGAATAATGCCTCAATTAGAGCCTTTTTATTTTATTAATGAAACAGTATATAGTTTTACACTAATAACAGTTATTATATATATACTATCTAAATATATTTTACCAAGAATAGTTCGTTTATTTGTTTCACGTATGTTTATAAATAAAATAAATAAATAAACATTAAATAATAAAGATATCAGATTTTTTAAACGTTTATACATTACATACACAATAAAATGATTATACTAAAAAATTTAGACTATAATAATATTTATATTTCTAGTCCTTTAAGTCAATTTGAACTAAGAGATTTATTAAGTATTGATTTACCTGTACTTGGAAATTTACACATATCTATAACAAATATAGGATTATATTTAATGATAAGTGCATCTTTTATTTTTATACTAAATTTATTAAGCACAAATTATAATAAATTAGTAGGAAATAGCTGATCTATAGGTCATGAATCTTTATACGCAACAATACACAGTATTGTTAGTAACCAAATTAACCCAAAAAATGGTCAAATGTATTTTCCATTTATATATACATTATTTATATTTATATTAATAAATAATTTAGTTAGTATGGTACCCTATAGTTTCGCAACTACAGGTCATTTCATTTTAACTTTTGGTCTTAGTTTTACAGTAGTTTTAGGTGCAACTATTTTAGGGTTTAAAGAACACGGTTTAAAATATTTTTCTTTATTTGTTCCTGCAGGTTGTCCTTTAGCATTATTACCTCTATTAGTATTAATAGAATTTATTTCACATATAGCTAAAAATTTATCTTTAGGTTTAAGATTAGCTGCAAATATAACAGCAGGTCACATGTTATTAAATATATTAAGTGGTTTTGTATATAATATGTTAAATGCAGGAATTATTATGTTTATTGTAGGATTAATTCCTTTAACATTTATTATTGCATTTTCAGGGCTAGAAGTAGCAATTGCTTTAATTCAAGCTCAAGTATTTGTAGTATTAACTAGCGGTTATATAAAAGAAGGATTAGATTTACATTAATACTAAAAATTTTTACATAAGTTTATTAAAATAAATTTTGTAATATATAAGTGATAAATTAAAAGAAAAAGTTATTAATTATAAAATATTTTACATAAAATATTTTATACAAATAAAAGGAATTTATAGAAATTAAGATCATTGTAAAAATATTTTTTTATTAGAACAATTACAATTTATTTAAAAATAACCTAATAAATAATTATAATTTAGTTATAATATATTTTCTGAACATAGCGTTTTATTTATCCTATATAAATCTATATACTAATAAGTGATATTAGATAAAACTATATCAATATTTTATTATTAAATATATGAGTTTGGTGATGACTCTGAATGAACACTGTCTAAGTGCTTGACACATGCTAATCGAACGATTAATACAATGAATAATTAAATTAATAGTGGTGTAAAGGTGAGTACATTATATTTTGACCTACCTTAAAGTGAGGGCATAAAATCCCTCATAATAATAAAGGGTCTAACCGCTTTAAGAGGAAAATAAATATACCAGAAGTAGGTAGTAGTTAAGGTAATGACTTAACTAGCCGCAAATCTTCTTAGTCGTAACTGAAAGGTTGACCGACCACATTGGGTCTGAAAAAACCCCAATGCAAGCGCGTACAGCAGTGAGGAATCTTAGTCAATGGTCTAACGACCGAACT
>Ga0247764_1000186_pt1 | contig 22983 bp, 19 predicted proteins | sample UWRJL051202B4_FD_179932 | JGI IMG/M metagenome (GOLD analysis project Ga0247764, IMG submission 179932) | Plant litter microbial communities from Arlington Agricultural Research Station in Wisconsin, United States - UWRJ-L051-202B-4 | ecosystem: Environmental > Terrestrial > Plant litter >...
AAACGTCATCTCATCCGCTTTGGGTCCAGCGGGAGCGGGCTGCGCCGCAGGGGGAGGAGCGGCTGCCGTGACCGTGGCCGACGCCGCGGCAGGCTCACTTGGTGGCTCCGGCTTTTTGCACGCCGCTGCGGCCGCGCACGCAAACAGCGCAGTACACCAGTAAAACCGCGCCTTCGGCGATTCGACCCTCATGGCATTCGAATAGTCCAAGGCCACATGAAGCGCAATGAAGCTCTGGAATGCAATCGAGCTGCGTGACCAAAACCGCCCGCGTCCTCGAGTTGTGCCAAAGTTGCGCATGACCGCACGCCCGTTCCGCGTACTTGGAGTGCAGCAAGTTGCGATTGGAGCAGCCCAAAAATCGGAGCTGCTACATCTATGGACGGAGCTGCTCGGCGTGTCCGTGGTTTCCACGTTCCGCAGCGAACGCGAGAATGTCGACGAAGATATTTTGCAGCTCGGCGCGGGAGTGCTCGCGGTGGAGCTCGACCTGATGCAACCGTTACGCCCCGACGATCGTCCAAAGGTCCATGAGCCAGCATTGAATCACATCGGCCTTTGGATTGACGACTTGGCAGCCGCCCATCGCTGGCTGGTCGCAGCGGGCGTGCGCTTCGCGCCCGGCGGGATCCGCAAAGGCGCCGCCGGTCACGATATCTGCTTCATTCACCCAAAGCCCAGCTCCGAGCATCCCGAGAGCGGCGTCGGCGTGCTGATCGAGTTGGTCCAAGCGCCGCCGGAAGTGATCGCCGAGTACGCACGGCTGCGGACGGGAGCGTAACCTTCGGCTCAGCGGCGGCGCAGCGCTTCGATCCACGCGGCGCGCTCCGGTTCGCGCGGCTTGGGCGCAAACCGACCACGCCAATCCCCGAGCTGAACTCGGCGTCGCCCGCGCACCTGATCCTCGCGCATGACGTAGGTCTCGGCTTGGCTGCCGTCCGCCAAGTCCACCAAGGTGCGTTGGAACAACACCGGACACTCGCTTTTCACGTCGAGTTGGTAGCGGGTAGCGCGACTGACCAAGTAGAGCTCCCCACTCACACTCGTAGTGCCACCGGCGATCAGCGCCGGATACACCCCCAAGTCCATCAGCGTGTAGCTCGCGCTGGTAGTTGCTGGACCCACGAGTGGACAGCCAACCAGCAGCTCATTCCCGCGTTCTCCTGGCAGAAACATGCCATAGACGAACAGGCGTACATCTGGAACTTCGCGAGGGGACGGCATGTGAAGGCTCAAGTCCTACACCAAGACTCGGTGTCGTGCACAACCCGACGGCGAACGTCGCCGCGTTCGAATCTTTTGATTTTGCCGATTCAACGCCGAGAATTGGCGTTATCTTCACGAGCGTTGCACTGTGCCAAGAACTTTTGGCACCAGGGCGGGAGCGACAGCTGCGATGTCGCCAAGTGCACCCGGCGGGTGAAACCTCGAAGCGTAACGTCAGCTAGTCGAGCGAGCGATGAACCTACTCAGCAATAACGATTTCCTGTGCCACCTGGAAGAAAGTCTCGGCATCAGCGAAAGCCAAGCGCTCTCCACGTTGGGAGCGTGGCTGACTCGATATCGCCCCGAGCGTGACTACGAGCTCAGCTTCCTGGAGAAGTCCGGCGAGCTGGGCAAGCGCACCCGTTCGCGGGACGCGGCTTAGATCGCAAAAAAGGACGAAACCACTGCCGTTGTTGCACGTAGGGGTGGCTATGCCGCAGTGGTTTGCATCGGGTGCCTTCGTTCTACTGGCGTTCGCGGTCGCTTGCGGAGATGACGACGAGAGCGACGCTGCCGCTTTCGGCGGTGCTGCGAATCAAGGCGGATCCGACGCCGCGCTGGGTGGTTCCGGGTTCTCCGCGGGCGCAGGCGGGGGCGCCGGGTCGAACTCAGGTGACGCCGGGGCTCCCGCAGAAGCGGGCTTGGACGCGCCCATCGAACGGGAAGCCCTGGAAGCCTTCCTCGAGCGCGGCGGATACCAAGATTGGCCCGCAGAAACGGCGGCGCACGCTTCCAGCGGCCCCCACGGCAGTTCCGTTCGCACCTTCTACAGTCCTCGCGCGGCGCAGGCCGTGCTCGACGAGTCTCCAACGTTCCCGGCGGGAGCCGCGACCGTGAAGGAGCTGTTCGACGGCGCGAACCTCTACGGCTATTCGGTCTGGGTCAAAGCCGATGCGGACAGCGACTCCGGTAACAACTTCTATTGGTACGAAACCACGAACGGCGGCTCGCCGTACGAGGGCCTGGGCGCGCGCATCTGCATCGGTTGTCACAGCGCGGGCCAAGACTTTTTGCTTTCGTTCCTACCGTTCGAGTAATGGGGGGCCGCGTGAACGGCGCGGAAACCGAAGGGAAACCCAGGCAGGGAGCACACTTCGCGCATGTCGAGCGTCGCGCCGCCACGTCTGTTCGTTCGGTTCTCCTCCGCAGACGCCGTCCCGGTAACACCGAGTCACGGGCGCCTCACGCGGTATCGAGTGGAGAGCGTCCAGCCAGTTCGTGGTCAGCACGGCTTGTCGTTCGGTGCGGGCGCCGAGATCGCACGCCATGAATCCGAACTTCCGCCAGCGGCGCTTGAAAACGCGCTGGTCGGTGTGACTCAACACGTGCTTTACACGGACGCAGCCCAGCGCGCGGAGCTTGCGAAGATCTCGAGCCCGGAGTCGGGCCCGTGCGCCGTGCTCATCCCGATCAAGAAGTCCGCGGAGTGGTGGGCGCTCGCGCAGGACGAACGCCACGCCCAATTCGCGGGTGCCGGGCGAGCCAAGGGGCACACGGCTATCGGCACGCCCTACGCCGCGCGCATCTTTCGGCGGCTGTACCACGCGCGCTATCTCCCGGGCAGCGCCTGGGACTTTTTGACCTACTTCGAGTTCCCAGCAGCCGAAGCAGGTAGCTTCAGGCAATTGCTCAACGACCTGCGCAATGCAGAACTCAACCCGGAGTGGCGCCTGGTCGAGGCCGAAGTCGAGCTCTGGCTGACGAAGCTTTGAAGCGAACGTTCATCCGCCGGTTCGAAGCGGCGTAGTTCTTCCATTGTTCGCCCCGCGCCCACCCGACGAGCCGGACTCGACTGGGTTACACTGCTGGAAGCCCCTATTCCTCCAGGTAACCACCGCCGACCGCTCGCCGAACACGCCATGCAAGCTCCCGTCGAGACACAACCGCCGCCTTCGATCCGCGGCGCAGAGAAGCAGCGCCTAGTCGAAGACCAGAGCCGAGAGGTCAATTGGAAGCGCTGGGGGCCGTACCTGTCCGAGCGGCAATGGGGCACCGTGCGCGAAGACTACTCAGCCGGCGGCAACTGCTGGGACTACTTCCCGCACGACCAAGCCCGCAGCAGAACGTATCGTTGGGGTGAAGACGGACTGCTCGGCATCTGCGATCGGCAGGCGCGCCTGTGTTTTGCGCTCGCGTTGTGGAACGGCAAAGACCCGATCCTGAAGGAGCGCCTGTTCGGCTTGAACGGACCGGAGGGCAATCACGGCGAGGACGTGAAGGAGCTCTACTACTACCTGGATGCCACGCCCACGTCTTCATACCTGAAAGCTCTCTACAAGTATCCCCGCCAAGCCTACCCGTACACGCGACTGGTCGAAGAGAATCGCCGTCGCGGCAAAGATCAGCCGGAGTTCGAGCTGCTCGACACCGGCGTGTTCGACAACAGCGACTACTTCGACGTCACGGTGGAGTACGCCAAGGTCGATCACGACGACATTCTGATCCAGATCACCGTCGCCAATCGCAGCGCCGATGACGCCCAGCTCCACGTGTTGCCAACCTTGTGGTTTCGCAACACCTGGGCCTGGGGCAGGACGGGCGAGGGTTACGGCGACAAGCCGCAACTGCGTCGAACTTCCGTTAATAGCGTGCTCGCCGAGCACGGCGCGCTCGGGCAACTGCAGCTGAGCTTCGATCCGGAGGATTCGCCGAACGCTCTGCTATTCACTGACAACGAGAGCAACAACGAGCGCCTGTTCGATGCCCCGAACGCAAGCCCGTACACCAAAGATGCGTTTCATCGCTTCTTGATCGGGGGCGAGGCGGGTGCCGTCAATCCCGGTTCCGTCGGCACCAAAGCCTGCGCCGTGTACGAACTGACGATCCCAGCGCGATCCGAGCGCGTGATCCGCGCGCGACTGCGTCCCGGCTCGGCGATGCCCGAATTCGGCGGGAGCTTCGAGCGCGTGATGGCGAATCGGCGGCGGGAAGCCAATGAATTTTATGCGCAGGTGTTGCCACAGGCCGCCTCCGCGGAAGAGCGCAACGTAGCGCGGCAGGCCTATGCAGGACTGCTGTGGTCCAAACAGTTTTATCACTACGTGATCGAGCAATGGGTGGAGGGCGATCCGGGGCAGGTATCGCCCCCGAGCTCGCGCAAGCACGGCCGCAACTGGGATTGGAAGCACGTCTACTGCCGCGACGTGTTGTCGATGCCCGACGCCTGGGAGTACCCCTGGTTTGCGGCGTGGGATCTGGCGTTTCATATGCTGCCGTTCGCGCGCATCGATCCAGAGTTCGCCAAGGCTCAACTGCAGCTGTTGCTGCGAGAATGGTACATGCACCCGAACGGGCAGATGCCAGCCTATGAGTTCGCGTTGTCCGACGTGAACCCGCCGGTGCATGCCTGGGCGGTGTGGCGCGTGTACAAGATGACTGGACGGCGCGGTGAGCGCGATCGTTTGTTCTTGGCGCGTTGTTTTCAGAAGCTGCTGTTGAACTTCACCTGGTGGGTCAATCGCAAGGATCACGAGGGCAACAACCTGTTTTCCGGTGGGTTCCTGGGCCTCGACAACATCGGTGTGTTCGACCGTTCCCAGCCGCTGCCGACAGGCGGCTGGTTGGATCAAGCCGACGGCACGGCGTGGATGGCCTTCTACAGCGCGACGATGTTGTCGATGGCGCTCGAGCTCGCGCAGGAAGATCCGTCGTACGAGGACATGGCCTCGAAGTTCTTCGAACACTTCGTGGCCATCGTGGACGCGATGAACTCCGTGGGCGGCACTGGGCTGTGGGACGAAGCGGACGGCTTCTACTACGACCGCCTCAACGTGGACGGTCGCAGCATCCCGCTCCGAACTCGCTCCATGGTGGGCGCGCTACCGCTGATCGCGGTGGAGGTGTTGGAAGAGTGCTTGATCAACAACTTGCCAGGCTTCAAGAAGCGCATGGATTGGTTCCTGCTCAACCGACAGGACCTCAGCCGTCACATCGCGTATTCGGAGCTGGCCGATGGCCAGGGCGGGAATCGGCTGTTGGCGGTACCCTCGCGCGAGCGGCTCGAACGGGTGCTGCGCTACTTGTTGTCCGAAGAAGAGTTCTTGTCTCCGCACGGGCTACGATCGCTCAGCAGGGTTCACAAAGACCGACCGTACGTCTTCGACGTGCAGGGCAGCCCGTATCGCGTCGACTACGTGCCGGGTGATTCCAATACTGGGTTATTCGGGGGCAACTCCAATTGGCGCGGGCCCGTTTGGTTTCCCCTCAACTATCTGTTGATCGAAGCGCTGGAGCGCTACCACCACTATTACGGCGACGACCTCCAAGTCGAATGCCCCACTGGCTCCGGGCAGCTGATGAACCTCAAACAAGTCGCGGAGGAGTTGTCACGACGCCTGGCGCAGCTTTTTCTACCCACAGACGGCGCCCGGCCCTGTCACGGCGACGAACCGCGTTACAGGGCAGATCCCCACTTTAGCCAGCTTGTGCTGTTTCATGAATACTTTCATGGCGATACGGGCCAAGGCTTGGGCGCGAACCACCAGACGGGCTGGACGGCGCTGGTCATACGTTGTTTGGAGGCTCTTTCCGATGCGCGCGAATGACGGACCAATCCATGAATGAAGCTGCGGCGCCAGGCGTGACGGAGCTCAACATCGACGAGCAGACGGAGTGGCTCGAGACGGACGGCCTGGGTGGTTTCGCTTCCGGCACCACTTCCGGGATAGCAACGCGGCGCTATCACGCTTTGTTGTTGTCGGCAGCGCAGCCGCCCACCGATCGTTGGGTGCTGGTGAATGGCTTCGTCGCGTGGCTAGAGACGCCGCAAGGCCGCGTGCAGCTCACGCGACATCACTACGCGCCCGGTGTCACGACAGCTGCGGACGCGAGCATCACGCGCTTCGACGCAGAGCCGTGGCCCACGACGCTCTACGAAACCTCGACCGGTCTGTGCGTGAGCCAGGAAATTGTCATGCGTCGGGGAAGTCCACTCGTCGAGCTGCGATTCGGGCTGCTGAGCCAACACGCGGGTGTACGGTTGTGCTTGCGGCCGTTGCTGTCCGGGCGCGATTTTCATCAACTGCAGCGGGAAAACACCGACTTTCGCTGCGAACCTGAAGTCAACGGGCGACTGCTAACCTGGTCGGCCTATCCGGGGGTCCCCAGTGTTCGCAGCGTATCGAACGGCACGTACCGGCACGCGCCAGAGTGGTATCGTCGGTTTCGTTATCAGCAGGAAGTCGAACGGCAGCTCGACTGCGATGAGGATCTGGCTGCGCCCGGCGTGCTGGAGTTCGACTTGTCGTCAGGCGAAGCGCTATGGCAACTGTCTGCGGCGACACCCGGAGCGCCCTCGCTCACCACGGACAGCGCGGGAACACGGCTCGGCGCCGTTTTCGCGTCCGAGCTCGAACGACGCCAAACGTTCACGAGCCCGCTCGAGCGCGCCGCGGATGCCTATTTGGTGGAGCGAGGCGGCGGCACCACGCTGATCGCTGGCTATCCCTGGTTCGGCGATTGGGGTCGTGACACGTTCATCGCGCTGCGCGGCCTGTGTCTGTCCAGCGGTCGCTTCGAAGCCGCCCGTCGGATCCTGCTCGAATGGGCCAACGTCGTGTCCGACGGCATGCTGCCGAATCGCTTCCCCGATCTCCGCGAAGCTGCGACCGAATACAATTCCGTCGACGCCTCGTTATGGTACGTGATCGCAGCACACGAGCTGCTACTTCGGCCAGAAGCGCAGGACTGCGTGTCGTCCGCCGATCGCAGCGCGCTGCAAGCGGCCATGGCTGAGATCGTGGGCGGCTACGCGCGAGGCACCCGCTACGGTATTGCTCGCGACGAAGACGGCCTGCTGCGCGCGGGGGTTCCCGGCAGCCAGCTGACGTGGATGGATGCGAAAATCGGGGACTACGTGGTGACGCCGCGCGCCGGAAAACCCGTGGAGATTCAGGCGCTGTGGATCAACGCGCTCTTTGCCGTTTCCACGCTCTCCGAACAGTTCCGTGATTGGTTTCGCGTGGCGCTCGACAACTTCGAGCCACGCTTCTGGAACGCGCAGCGCCAAGCACTGTTCGACGTCGTGGATGTCGAGGGCCGCGTGGGCGAGGTCGATGCGTCGCTGCGCCCGAACCAGATCTTTGCGGCAGGCGGCCTTCCTTTCACTCCGCTCTCGCCCGAACGCGCGCGGAGCGTCGTCGATAAGGTCGAAGACACGCTGTGGACGCCGCTGGGCTTGCGCTCTCTGGCGTCGAACGAAGCTGGTTATCGTCCGCACTACGCAGGCGGGGTGTGGCAACGCGACACGGCCTATCACCAGGGCACGGTGTGGCCGTGGTTGCTCGGACCATTCGTAGAAGCCTGGGTCAAGGCGCGCGGCAGCACCGCCGCCGTCAAACATGAAGCGCGGGCGCGCTTCCTCGCGCCCGTCTTCTCTCATCTTCGCAAAGCCGGCATAGGTCACGTGTCGGAGATCACGGACGCGGAAGCGCCGTACACCCCGCGCGGCTGCCCATTTCAGGCTTGGTCATTGGGCGAGCTGATGCGCCTACATCTCGACATCTTGCGCTAGAAGGTGTCAACGAAGCGCGACGGCGACGGGCTTGCAGCGAGTGAGGAACTTTCCTCGCGCCGAGGTGAGTTCGATTTGTGAATGAATCCCGGGGGCGGGCGTCACTGCGCAACGGATGGCTCACCCAGGCGCTCCGCGCGCGCGTGCCGCTTCGATAACGAAAGTCCAGGCGCTGGTCGCGGGAATTTTCGTGGCCAATGGCTGGAGCTGCGGCAAATCGACGACCGAACCGCCGTTTGCGACGGGCGGCAGCGCAGGTGCAGCGGCGACGACGGGCGGCGCGCTGAGCGGCGGCGCGGCGACGACGGGCGGCGCGCTGAGCGGCGGTGCGGGCGGCGTGACGGCAGGTAGTTCCAACGCGGGAGGCTCACCCTCGGTTGGTGGCGGCGCTGCGAACGGCGGCAGCGCCAGTCTCGCCGGCATGGCTGGAGCAGCTGCGAGCGACGCAGCCTCGCGTAGCCGGACGTTGATCACGAATGAATGGCGCTTCACGCAGGGCGATCCGTCAGAGAGCACCAACCTTGGCTATCCTGCCGCGCGGGCCTGGGTTCTGCCAAGCGGCAACGCCTTTCTCAAAGACACGATCAAACACGAACGCCCGACAGGCAACCTGGGCGACGGTGTCGCGTATGTCGCCGCAACCTTCGACGATGCGTCATGGCAACGAGTGGAGCTGCCGCACGACTACGCCATTGCGGGGCCCTTTACCGACTCGATCAGCTCCAGCATGGGAAGTCTGCCCTCACCGGGCGTCGCGTGGTACCGCAAGCGCCTAGCGATTCCGGCGTCCCAGGCAGGCAAGTCGGTGTTCCTGGAGCTCGACGGCGCAATGTCCTACAGCATGGTGTGGGTGAACGGGCAGTTCGTCGGTGGCTGGCCGTACGGCTACTCGTCGTTCAGCTTGAACCTGACACCGCACATCCAAGCCGGTCAAGACAACGTCATCGCCGTGCGCCTGGATAATCCGACGCCCGCTTCGCCCAACTCGGACGACGGCTCTTCGCGCTGGTACCCCGGAGCCGGCATTTACCGCAACGTTTGGCTCACGCTCACAGAGCCGGTTCACGTCGCGCAGTGGGGCGTGCAAGTGACCACTCCCGAAGTGAGCGCGGCCATCGCCACCGTCAGGCTCGACGTGAGCGTCGCGAACGACAGCGCCGACACGGCAACGGTATCCATCGCGACGGAGCTGTTCGAAGTCGACGCGGCGGGCGCGCAGCAAGGTGCCGCTGTCGCAACGTCCACGCTGGCGGAGCTCACGGTTCCCGCTGGCGCGACGGCCACGGCCACCGCAAGCGCGGCGCTGAAGAACCCGAAGCTCTGGGGACCGCCGCCCCAATATAAACCCAACCGCTATGTCGCCGTCACCAAGGTCTCGCAGCAAGGCAAGGTCGTCGACGTTTATGAGACGCGTTTTGGTGTCCGGACCATCAAGTTCGATGGCTTCGGCTTCACGCTGAATGGCAAGCTGATGAAACTGAACGGCGTGTGCAACCACCACGATCTCGGAGCGCTCGGCACCGCGATCAACGCGCGCGCGCTGGAACGCCAGTTTCAAATCCTCACGGAGATGGGGACGAACGCGCTTCGCACCGCGCACAACCCGCCTGCCCCGGAGCTACTCGAAATCGCCGACCGGTTGGGCTTCTTGATCCTGGACGAGGCTTTCGACGTTTGGGCCACAGGCAAAACCAAGCTCGATCATCACCTGTTCTTCGACGACTGGCACGAACAAGACCTGCGCGCGCTGATCCGCCGGGACCGCAACCACCCCTCGGTGGTGATGTGGAGCATCGGCAACGAAGTCGTCGAACAGAACGACAGCACGGCTGGACCGGCCATAGGCAAGCGCCTCACCGACATCGCGCACGAGGAAGATCCTACGCGCCCGACCGTGCAGGGCATGAACGCAGCCAAGTCCGACAACCCCTTTTCTAAGCCCATCGACACCATCGGGCTGAATTACCAGGGTACGGGCTTGCGCCGCGGGCCAGCGGAGTATCGGGCCTACCACTTGGCGTACCCGAACAAGTTCGTCGTCGGTACGGAGACGACCAGCACCTTCAGCAGTCGCGGCGTCTACAGCTTCCCGGTCGTCACCGACAAACTCGGCACCCCTGCCAGCTCCAGCGCAGGCATCCTCAACGACCAGATCAGCTCGTACGATCTGTATCACGCCGAGTGGTCGTACTCTCCAGACGCGGAGTTCGAGTCGCAGGAAAGACACCCGTGGGTTGGCGGCGAGTTCGTGTGGACCGGCTTCGACCACCTGGGTGGTCCGAGCCCGCTCGAAGGGACCGCACGCAGTTCCTACTCCGGTATCCTAGATTTGGCAGGGTTCAAAAAAGATCGCTTCTTCCTGTATCAGGCCCGTTGGCGCCCAGAGCACGCGACAGCGCACATCCTGCCGCACTGGACCTGGCCCGAGCGCACTGGAGAGGTCACGCCGGTGCACGTATACACGTCAGGCGACGAGGCGGAGTTGTTCTTGAACGGAACGTCACTCGGTCGAAAAAAGAAAGCTCAATACAGCTACCGCTTGCGTTGGGACGACGTGCTGTATCAGCCCGGAGAGCTCAGCGTGGTCACCTACAAGAACGGCGAGGAGTGGGCTCGGAACAAGGTCGCGACGGCAGGAGCAGCTGCCAAGCTCACTCTCACGGCCGACCGCGCCATGATCAGCGCCGACGGCAAGGACTTGGCCTTCGTCACGCTCGCGGTCGAAGACCAAGACGGCAACCTCGTGCCCCGCGCGATGGACCCGATCCGTTTCGAGCTGAGCGGCGCTGGAGAAATCGTCGCCACGGACAACGGCAACCCCCTCGATCGCACCGAATTTCACGCGCAACAGCGCGCCGCTTTCAACGGCAAGGCGCTAGCCATCGTCCGCGCACAACCGGGCAAACCCGGCGAGCTCGTGCTGAGCGCTACGGCGACGGGCTTGATCTCTGCAAAAGTCAGCCTGACCGCGCAGTGACATCGGCCTAGACCGACGGCGCGCTCGACGGGTCACTGGGGGTGCTCGTCGAGCCGTGCATTGCAGCGGCTACTCAGAACAGCCGGCCGAGATAACCGAAAAAACTTTGGGTGACCGAAGAAACCGACACGCGGGGTCGCCGTAGCATCCCCCGAAGTCAGCGCGCTGAGTCGCTGACTCATCGGTCGGGCCCTCCGTCGTGAAGCGCGCCTGACGTTGCACTCAGTGTCGGTGAGGAGCCGAGATCGGGAGTTGTCATGGCGTTACGCGCTTTGATCGAGAGTGTCCGCGAGCGCACGGATGTCGCGCTGAAGAGAGCAGACTTTGTCGCGCCCCTGCTGGCGCGCGTCACCCTGGGCGTGCTCTTCGTCAGTACCGGCTGGGGCAAACTCCACAATCTGGATAAGGTGACCAGCTTCTTCGCGGAGCTCGGCATCCCCGCGCCCCAGCTGCAAGCACCATTCGTCTCGGCTGTGGAGTTGGTAGGAGGCGCGCTGCTGTTGGTGGGTCTGGGCTCGCGCCTGGCTGCGATCCCGCTGGTGGCGTCGATGGCGGTGGCGATCATCACCGCCAAACGCGAAGAAGTGAGCAGCCTGCCGGATCTGTTCGGACTCGTGGAGTGGACCTATCTGGCGATGTTGGTCTGGGTGGCGCTGGCGGGTCCAGGTCGCGCTTCGCTCGACCATCTGTTGTTCGGTCGCGCTCGCCAAGCTGAGGCAGAGCTCCCATCGATTCCGCGAGGCCGTTCGTTGCGCGAGCCGAGCACTTCGCACTCAGTTTGAATTTCGTTTTCCTCGTCACACAAGTCTCAACCAAACGCATCACTCGAAGGAACATCACACATGAAGACCTCATTCGTAGCAGCAGCCATCTCCGGAATCGTCGTCGGCATCACGGGCGTCGCCCACGCCGCGCCGCAACGCCAGGCCGACGTGTCGCTCGACGCCGCTTCCGGCGCGCAGCCGTTGGACGGTAAGGACGGCAGCAAACATGCCTGTAAGGGCCAGAACGCCTGCAAGGGCCAAGGCGGCTGCAAGTCAGAAAAACACGCCTGCAAGGGTCAGAACGCCTGCAAGGGCCAAGGCGGCTGCAAGGGCTGAACTTCAATCGGATGACAAAAGCCCGCCAATTTCACGCCACCGCGAACTTGGCGGGCACGCTTGTTTGAACTAGCAGTAGTAGTCGGAATTTCTGATCGGAGTTCAGCAATGAGCCACGGCGCGCGTTTCGAGGATCTGGGGATCGGCGTGGGTTTGAGGACGGTGCACTACGGGCACATCGTCGAGAACGGGCCGGCGGTAGATTGGTTCGAGATCCTGAGCGAGAACTATATGAACACCGCGGGGCGCCCGCTGCACTTTCTGGATCAGATCGCAGAGCGTTATCCGATCGTCATGCACGGCGTGTCGCTCTCGATCGGCTCGACCGACGAGCTCGATTGGGACTACCTGCGCGGGCTTAAAGAGTTGCGCCAACGCGTGGGCGCGCGCTGGGTGTCCGACCACCTGTGCTGGACGGGCGTGATGGGTAAGAACTCGCACGACCTGTTACCGATGCCGTTCACCGAGGAGGCGCTGCGACACACCGCTGCGCGGATCCGCGCCGTGCAAGACTTCCTCGGTGCCCCTCTGGTCTTGGAAAATCCGTCTTCGTACGCCGAATTCGCCGAGTCGACGACGGATGAGGCCACGTTCATCGCGGAGCTGTTGCGCGAAGCGGACGCGCGGCTGCTGCTCGACGTGAACAACGTGTACGTCAGCGCGTTCAATCACGGCTTCGACGCAAGCGAGTACTTGAAGCGTCTGCCGCTGGATCGCGTCGTGCAATTTCACGTCGCAGGACACACGCAACACGACACGCACATCATCGACAGTCATAGCGGTCCCGTGATCGACGCCGTTTGGCAGCTTTTGGCCGACGCGTGGCGACTCGGTGCCCGTGCTCCCTTGCTGCTGGAGTGGGACGCTGATATCCCGGAGTTCGAGCAGGTACACGCGGAGGCGCTACGCGCCAAAGAGATTTTGAAGCGCGTCAACGACGCAGGGAGAGCCGCGTGACGGAATTGCGCTCATTGCAGAGCTGGTTCTTCACCGTGACCACGGACCCGGTGGACGTCGCGAGCGGCGTGGCGCGCGCCGGGCAACTGACGTTGGAGAGCGTGGTTCGTCGTGGCCCGCGACAAAGCGCGGCAGAGCGAATAGAGATCTATCGCTCTGGCTACTATTCGAGGCTCGTCGAGTGTTTGGCCGACGACTACCCCGCGCTCAAACACGCGCTCGGCGACGAGGCGTTCGAGGAGCTGTGTCACGCCTACGTGCGGGCGCACCCCTCCCGCTCGCCGAGTCTCAACTATTTCGGCCGACATTTTTCGCAATTCTTGGCACAGCGCGGGGGAGCAAGCGCAGGCTTCAGCTCCGAGTTGGCTCAGCTCGAGTGGGCGCTCGTAGAAGTCCTGCATGCCCGTGAAAGCGACGAGCTTCCGCTGCTGCAGCTGAGCGAATACGGCCCTGATGCCTGGGCGCGTGCTCGCTTCCGTCCCAGCGCTGCGTTGCGCGTGTTTCAGTTCGCCTACCCCGTCAACGCCTACTTTCAGAGCTTTCGTGACGACCAGGAGCCTGCGATTCCCAGTCTACGAACGACACGTGTGGCGGTGTATCGCAGGTCGAAACTACTGTGGCGGCTGGAGCTCAGCGACGTGATGTACCAGCTCCTCACTTGGCTGTTGTCGGGCGTGAGCCTGGGCGAAGCTCTGGAGCGTTCGAAGCAACTCGGTGACATCACGGAAGAGCAAATCATGACCTGGTTCGGGCACTGGACGTCGCAGCGCTTCTTCGATGCAGTGGAGCTTGGCTAGATCTGAGCGAGCGAGAGCAGGTTTCCGTCTGGATCCTTGAACCAAGCGACGGAAGCTCCGCTCGGTGCGTGCCAGATACCGAGCTCATCCTGGCTGAAATGAGGATAGCGCTCGAAGTTGACTCCGCGTTCGATCAACGCGCGGACGCTCGCTTGAAGGTCCTTCACTTCCCATCCGAGCGAGGTGTAGGGCGGGGCGTGCACGGTTGCGGCTTTTTGAACCCGCAAGGTGGTCCCGCCAGCGTTCAGCACGAGCGCGAATTCGTCGTCGCTTGTAACGTGAAGCCCGAGCACCTTCTCGTAGAAATTTCGCGACCGAGCTGCGTCCGCGGTGGCGACGAAGGCCATGATCTTGTTGTTGCCCAGCATGAGTTGGCTGTAACCCGATTTTAGCGAGGCGAAAAGCACCTCCGCCCGGCGTAGGACATAACGAAGCCAGGCGCGCTCGATCGTGGTAAGGGGTAGTTTGGATGTTGCTGGTCGAGCTGGCGCAGGTCTCGCGCGAGGTGGCGAAAACGCGAGCGCGGCTGAAAAAGGTGGAGCTGATAGCCAGCTTGCTCCGGCGCGTGCCCGCCGCGGAGATCGAGCCGGTCGTGGCGTTGGTGTCCGGGGCGCCAAGGCAGGGGCGCATCGGCGTCGGCGGCGCGTTGTTACGCTTTTTGCTGGACGTGCCAATGGCGACCACCGCAACGGTCGGGGTGGCTGAGCTCGACGCGACGCTCGAGAGCTTCAAGACCATCGCCGGCAACGGTTCGGCAGCAGCGCGCAAGGCGTTGTTGGTTAGCCTGTTTGGTCGACTGACGAGCGAGGAGCGCGACTTCGTCGTTGGTGCGCTCGGCGCTGGCTTGCGACAAGGCGCCCTCGAAGGCGTCGTGCTGGACGCCGTCGCCAGCGCGGCCGCGGTTCCCGCGGAAAAATTGCGGCGCGCCCTGCTGATGGCGGGGAATTTCGAAGACGTGGCGCGCGCAGCGCTGAGCGGCGGGGAAGCCGAACTAGCGCGCTTTTCCATCGAGCTCTTCCGCCCGCTGCGACCGATGTTGGCCGACACCGCGCTGGACCTGGCGGACGCGCTCGGGCGTTTTCGTGGCACCGCGCTGGAATACAAGCTGGACGGCGCGCGCATCCAAGTGCACCGCTCCGGCGACCGCGTCGCGGTATATTCGCGTCAGCTCCAAGACGTGACTGCGCGCGTGCCAGAACTGGTCGCAGCGGCGCTCAGCTTACCGGTGACGGATGTGATCCTGGACGGTGAAGCGGTGGCGTTCGATGCAGACGGACGTCCTTTACCGTTTCAAACTACGATGCAACGTTTTGGCCGGCAGCGCGAGTTGGCCGAGCTCGAAGAGGCGCCTTCCATCTCCCAGCGCTTCTTCGACTGCCTGTACTTGAACGGCGTCTCGCTGTTGGATGCGCCAAACTCCGAGCGCTTCGCGACCCTCAGCGCGCATGTTCCTCCGCGTTGGTTGGTCACGCGCCTGCTCCCGGATTCCCTCGATGCGGCCGACGCGTTCCAAAGCCTCGCGCTGGCGACGGGCCACGAAGGTCTAGTGGTGAAGGACTTGGAGGCGCCCTACGACGCTGGGCGGCGTGGCTCTACCTGGTTGAAGTTGAAGCCGGTCCACACCCTGGATCTCGTAGTCTTAGCTGCAGAATGGGGCAGCGGCCGGCGACACGGCACACTGAGCAACATTCACTTGGGTGCCCGCGACAGCGAGAACGGCGGCTTCGTGATGTTGGGCAAGACGTTCAAGGGCATGACCGACGCCATGCTCGCCTGGCAAACGCAACGCTTTTTGGAGCTGGAGCGCGAACGCACCGGACACGTGGTGTGGCTGCGGCCAGAGCTGGTGGTGGAGGTCGCCTTCGACGGCGTGCAGGAGAGCCAACAATATCCGGGCGGCCTGTCGCTGCGCTTCGCGCGGGTGCGGCGCTACCGCGACGACAAGCAGGCAGCTGAAGCGGACACGCTCGCCACCGTACGCGGCTTTTTCGAGCGTAGCCGCGGCCTCAATCGCTAGTTCCAGCACGGCCTCCGACCGTGTGCTCCGGCGCCGCGCGCTGCTCGGTCTGTCTGCGCGGATCATGGACTTGCGCTGAGCCAACGTAAGTAAGTTGCAGTTCGTGGCAGGTCACGGCCTACCCGTACTGCTATCCGCGCCGGTAAGAGCACTTCTGGGTGCGACAGCTCGCGCGCAGCTGAAGTTCTGCGAAACCGCGCCGCTATTCGCGCTCTGGCGCGCAACTTTTACGGGTGTCGAGCCGTATCTCGGAACACCCCGGCTGCGCCAAGTATGAATCACACCGAACTTCGCTTGGCCGAGCTGATCGGCGCCCTCAGTTTCGCGCTGGATATCACCGAGGGTCAGCCGGACGGACACTGCGTGCGTTGCTGTCTGATCGGCATGCGCATCGGTCGCGAGATCAACCTGCCGCCCGCCGCGCTGTGGGAGCTCTACTACACGCTGCTGCTGAAGGATCTCGGCTGTAGCAGCAATGCGGCTCGCATTTGCGAGCTGTACATGACGGACGACCTGTCCTTCAAACGCGACTACAAATGGGTCGACGGCAGTCTGCCGCAAGTCGCGCGCTTCGTGCTCGACCACACCGGGCTTGGCGCGGGCTTGGTGGAGCGCTTCAAGATCATACTGGGCTCACTGCGCACGAAGGAAGAATCCGCGCAAGAGCTGATCACCACGCGCTGTCAACGCGGCGCGGCGATCGCGCGACGCCTGCGCTTCAGCGAAGCAGTGGCGCAGGGCATCCACAGCCTGGACGAACAGTGGAATGGCCGCGGGCGCCCCGATCACCTCGCGGGCACGCAAATCCCGATTTATTCGCGGATTGCGCTGTTGGCACAAGTGGTCGACGTTTTCTGTCTTTCGGACGGACCGGCCGCGGCGCTGTCAGAGGCAAAGCGCCGCAGCGGCAGCTGGTTCGACCCTGAACTCGTGCGAGCGCTCGAGAATATCGGCCTCGACGATTCGCTGTGGGCGATGTTGAAGGCTCCCGACTTGGCGCAACTGGTGTTCGCCGAAGAGCCCGCGCAGTTTTCCGTGATCGTGGACGACGACTACCTCGACGAGATCGCCGGAGCTTTCGGGGAAGTAGTCGATTCGAAGAGCCCGTACACTGCCGGACACAGCAGTCGCGTCGCCGTGTACACGGATCTGGTCGCGCGCGAGCTCGACGTCGACGCGGCGCGCCGACGCTGGCTCCACCGCGGCGCGCTACTCCACGACGTCGGCAAGCTGGGCGTGAGCAACGCCATCTTGGACAAGCCCGGCAAGCTCAACCCCGCAGAGTGGGAGGCCGTGAAGCGTCATCCGGTGTACACCGAGGCGATCCTGAGCCGCATCCCGCAGTTCGCGGAGCTGGCGCTGGTCTCGGCGGCGCACCACGAGCGACTCGACGGTAAGGGTTACCCGCGTGGACTCCACGCTGAGGACATCGCGCTGGAGACTCGAATCATCACGATCTGCGACGTCTTCGACGCCATCACGGCCGCGCGCCCGTATCGCGAAGCGATCGCTATCCCGCGCGCGCTGGAAATGATGCACGAAAGCGTGGACTCCGCCCTGGACGCGGAGTGTTTCCAAGCATTAATCCGCGTGGTGGAGGCGCTCGAGCGTCCTGAAATGGCGTCAGTTCCGGTGCCAGGAACGCGGCGGCGCAGCATCACCGGGCCCAAGCCTTTGCCGCGCAGCGCCACTGGAAGTTAGACGCTGGAGCGTCGCGCCCTCACGGGCTGCGTGAACCGTCACGGTCTTCGCCCGCTCGGTTCGAGCCGGCGGTGTATGCTCTCGGAGCCGTGGTCACCTGGAACACCGATCAGTATCTGAAATTTGGGGATGAGCGAACACGCGCGGCGCGCGAGTTGCTGGCGCGCGTTCCCGAGGTCGACACACACACCGTCGTGGATCTTGGGTGCGGGCCCGCCAACTCGACGGCGCTACTCTGTAGTCGCTTTCCCAACGCACGCGTGATCGGCGTGGACAGCTCCAAAGAAATGCTGACGCGCGCGCGTGCGGAGCTACCGGCCGTCACCTGGGTCGAAGCGGACCTGCGCGATTACAAGCCCGACGGCCCCGTGGACGTGTTGTACGCCAACGCCGTCATGCAGTGGGTACCAGACCACGCTCGCTTGTTTCCCGAGCTCTTGGAGCGCGTACGCCCGGGCGGTGTGCTCGCCGTCCAAGTGCCGCGCAATTTCGAAGAGCCGAGTCACCGTTTGATGCGCGAGACGGATCCGGATGGCAGCCCAGTCTCCGTGGCTTGGCGCGACCGACTGGCGAACGTCCGCGCGCTCACCCCCGTCGAAGCTCCGGAGTTCTACTACGATCTATTGGCCACGCGAGCCGCGAGCGTAGACGTCTGGCAAACGACCTATCACCACGTCATGACCAGCGCGGAAGCAATCGTGGAATGGGTCAAAGGCACGGGTTTGCGGCCGTATTTGGACGCTTTGCCGGAAGCGGAGCGGTCGCTCTATCTCGAACGCTACACGGCGCGGATCGCGGAGGCGTATCCCGCTCGCAGCGATGGCAAACACCTGTTCCGCTTTCCTAGACTATTTGTGGTCGCGGTGCGTTGAGCGGCAGCGCGGCTCTGTGCAATGCCGACTGCAAACCAAAGCGCAGCCAGCCATCGCCCGTGAACGCCGTCAACGCGTCGAAGACGGATCGGGTTGGTCCTTGCTGGCTGGGATACAGCAGGTAGATCGGCACCCAGCTGTCGGGCCGCAGCTTGGCCTTGAAGGCGCGCAGACCTTCGAAGTCGTACAACGCGCGCGCTCGGCTGCGCGCGAAGCGTAGCGGAGCCGCGACGTCTCCCGCCAGCGGCGCTAACCCCAGCGTCAACCACTCGCAGCGCGTCAGCGCGAGCTGTCGCATGGCAAAGTCCACCAGCGCTTCGGACGTTCCGTTCGGCGCAGTCGGGTCGCGCAGCAGATCCGCGATGAACCAGCCATCTCGCGCCGGCACTGGCAGCGCGGACGCAAAGCCGACCAAGCGCCCATGAGCCTCTGCGGCAAAGCAACGACTGTGCGCCGCGAGGCGAATCGGATCGACGCGCACCAAAAATTCGAACGGCGCTAGTTTGCGTCGCGCATGCCAGCGCCGCCGGACCAGATCCACGTCCAGACGCACGTGTCCGCGCAAGAGCTCGGCGGCGGAGACTTCGCGCACGCGCACCTGCTTGTTGTGAGCGCGCCGCACTTGCGCGCGCAGGCTCGCGTGAGCCTGCAACTTCCCCTGCCAGCGCTGTGGATCCCAAACCGGCTGCTCACCGATGCCCAGGGCAGAAACCAGCCCGGGTGCTGCGCGCAGCAGCCGCGCTTCAGCCCCGAAGAAGCACGCGCGGCGACCGGCGCTGCGCGCAGCCGCGACGAAGGCGCTCAGCGCCGAGCCAAGCCGTTCTTCCGGCGCGATCGGCGCGCCTGCTGCGACCCAAGCTTGGCCGGTGTCCGCGTAGGCGATGCAGGCGTCATCGAAAGGGAAATGGTAGCTGAAGCCAGCGTGGAGCGTTTGGAACGCGGTCGCGTTCCAGCCAAAGCGTTGAATGAGAGGCAACGCGCGGGCGCGCGCTGCCTCTGAGTGTTCTAAAGCTACCTCGTGGCGAGACAATACCGCTACTCGCGCATGTAATGGCAGGTGTAGCCGCCTGGATTCTTGACCAGGTAATCCTGGTGGTAGTCCTCGGCCGGCGTAAACGTGGCAGCCTGCACGATTTCGGTGACGACAGGCGCTCGCCATTTCCCGCTCTTGTCCACGCGCGCTTTCACCAGCTCCGCAGTCTTACGCTGCTCCTCGCTGGTGACGAAGATTGCGGAACGGTATTGCGTGCCCACGTCGTTACCCTGACGATTCTTGGTCGTCGGGTCGTGCATGCGGAAAAACCACTTTTCTAACAGCTCGTCGTAGGAGATCCGCTTGGGATCGAACACGATGCGCACGGCTTCGGCGTGACCGCTGGCGCCACCTTTCACGTCCTTGTAGGTCGGGCCTTGGGTGGTGCCGCCGGTGTAACCGACATCGGTCTCGAGCACGCCCGGAATGTTGCGCAGCAGCTCTTCCATGCCCCAGAAGCAACCGCCGGCCAGCACGGCCGTCTCCAGCGTGGGGCTGCACCCGGGGCCATCGCCTGCAGCGGGGCGCGTGCAGCTGTTGTCCTGCGCGGACGCGGGGGTGCTAGATTCGCCGGCGAACAGCGAGCGATACTCGCCGTAGCCTTCAGCCTCTAGCTTGGCGAGCGGGATGAAGCGGAGCGACGCCGAGTTGATGCAATACCGCAGACCGGTAGGAGCTGGACCGTCTTCGAACACGTGACCCAGATGCGAGTCGCCATCCTTGGAGCGGACCTCCGTGCGCACCATGCCGTGCGCCCGATCGACATGTTTGATCACGCGCTCGGCGTCGACAGGTCGCGTGAAGCTCGGCCAACCGGTGCCGGATTCGAATTTGTCGCGTGAGCTGAACAGCGGCTCGCCACTCGCGATGTCGACGTAAAGCCCTTCTTCATGATTGTCCCAAAACGCGTTGCGGAACGGCGGCTCGGTCGCGTCTTTGCGCGCCACTTCGAACTGGAGCGGCGTCAGGCGTTGACGAAGCTCGGAATCAGAGGGCCTCGAATAGGTACGCTTCATAGGGGTGACACCTTTCGCAAGTGGAGTCCGCGGCGCCGCTCCTTCTACCGCATCAGCAGGCGGCCTCCCACTAGCCGACGCTGACAGCGCGCTTTGCGCGGCATCTGAGCGGGTCGGCGGCCGTTGGGCGCAGGCAGCCAAGCCGCAGAACGACGCCAAACAGACCAGCCACCTCAGCAGGCTGAGCGACGGAAGCTTTGCAAGTACGGATTCCACGCTGGAAGACTACGCCGCGTCGCGCGCTTGGTTTCTTCCGCGGCCAAGACACCCCAACTGTCAGCTTGTTCAGCCACCCGAGTGTATGAAATCAACGCCCGTCAGAGCGCGGGTCGGTGATGCGATGACGGAAGAGCTGCGTTCACCACATGGGCTTTTTCTGCCGTGAACGGCACGTCTGCGATCAACCAGCAGGGTGGGAATGACGGCACCCTCTTTGCAGTTGGATCCACCGATGGCAACCGGGATCGTTTCGTGCGCCGACTGCGGCACCTGCTCTAACGGGTTCTCTTGGGGATTCAGTTTGATGGCAGGTCAGGGTTGGGCACCGAGCGATGGCACGGCCGGAATTCAGAGCTGGGTATGCGCTCGCTGCCAAGATCGCCGCGCGCAAGCCGGTACCCGCCCCGCCCGGAAGCTGCGAGTATTGCTGGTAGATGATGACGATCTGATGCTGCGCACCACGCGCCGCTTGCTGGAGCGGGCGGAACCCGAGTGGTACTTGGGCGATGCCGCGGCGGAAGGCGAGATGTTCCATGCGTCGGAGTTCGAAGTGACCACGGCAGGGGGCGGTCAACGCGCGCTGGAGCTGATCGCCAGCTGCGAATACGACGCCATCGTCTCGGACGTTGCGATGCCGGGTATGCGCGGGCCGGACCTGTTTTACGCGGTTTGTCTGCGTTGGCCGCACCTCGCACGGCGCTTCGTGTTCATGAGCGGGAATACCGCCGGCGCTCAGCCGGAAGTCCGTGCGGCGGCTCGCCGCGCCGGTGCAGCGGAGATCCCGCCGTTGCTGGAGAAGACCAGCATGCACCACGCCCTCATCCCCGCGGTACGTTCGGCGGCTTCTCGCCGGGCTCCGCGGTCCGGCACGTTCTCAGTGGTACCGAGCATCGAGTTCGCCCACGCCGCCGCGAAGTGAGCGAGGCAAAGGGACTCACTGGGGCGATTCGCAGCGAGCGCCAGGTTCGCTCGCGGTGTAACCCCGGCGGTCTAGTTACACGGTGAACTCGTAGGGCGGTGTCGTCAAGTTCCTGGCGGGCACGCTTGGGGTCGCCACACCGAGGCGCGTCAGCGCTGGAAACGCCGACGGGGCGTGAGGCAAGGATCCCTAGAACCCTGCCCCATCCCCCGCGAACTCGATCAGGCGTTGTAGGTACGGGAGCTCACGTGACCGCCACGTCCGGTCCAGTTCGTGTGGAAGAACTCGCCGCGCGGCTTGTCGATACGTTCATAGGTGTGCGCGCCGAAGTAGTCGCGTTGCGCCTGGGTGAGGTTGGCCGGCAAGCGGGCGCGACGGTAACCGTCGTAGAACGCGAGCGCGGAGCTCATGGTGGGCGCGGGGATACCCATCAGCGCCGCCTGCGCCACTGTGTTGCGCCAGCCACCCTGCGCCTCTGCGATGGCGTCGATGAAGAACTGATCGACCAGCAAGTTCTCCAAATCTGGAGTCTTGTCGAAGGCGCGCTTGATATCGCCCAGGAAGCGGCTGCGGATGATGCAGCCACCGCGCCACATCAGCGCGATCGATCCAAAGTTGAGCTTCCAGTTGTATTCACGGCTGGCCTCGCGCAGCAGCATGTAGCCCTGCGCGTAACTGACGATCTTGGAGGCGTAGAGCGCGCGACGCACGTTGTCGATGAACTCGCGCTGTTCGCCGCTGAAGCTCGGCACGGGTCCGCTGAGCTTGGTGCTCGCGCGCGTGCGCTCCTCCTTCAGTGCGGAGAGGGCGCGTGAAAACACCGCCTCGCCGATCAGCGTGACGGGCATGCCCAGATCCAGCGCCGAGTTGCTGGTCCATTTGCCGGTGCCTTTTTGGCCTGCGGCATCCAGAATCTTGTCGACCAGCGGCTTGCCGTCTTCGTCTTTGACGCCGAAAATGTCGCGCGTGATCTCGATCAGGTAGCTGTCGAGCACGCCTCGGTTCCAGTCATCGAACACGCCCTTGAGCTGTTCAGCGTCCAGGCCGAGCCCTTCTTGGAGCAGCTGATAGGCCTCCGCGATCAGCTGCATGTCGCCGTACTCGATGCCGTTGTGCACCATCTTCACGTAGTGACCGGCGCCGCCCTCACCGACCCAGTCGCAGCACGGCTCCCCATCCGTTTGCGCGGCCACGCCTTGGAAGATGGCTTTGACGTGAGGCCAGGCCGCAGGGTCACCGCCCGGCATGATCGAAGGTCCTTTGCGAGCCCCTTCTTCGCCGCCGGAAACACCGGTACCGATGTAACGCAGGCCCTTCTGCGTCAGCGCTTCGAAGCGGCGTTGGCTGTCAGAAAAGTGCGAGTTACCACCGTCGATGATGATGTCACCCGGCTCGAGCAGCGGCGTCAGCTGATCGATGACGTTGTCCACCGCGGCACCGGCCTTGACCAGAATGAATACACGCCGCGGGCGCTTCAGGCTCTGCACCAGCTCTGGCAGGCTCTTGAAGCCGATCACCTGAGAGCCCTTGGCCGTCGTCTGCAGGAACTCGTCCGTCACGGTTCCGGTGCGGTTGTAGACGGCCACGGTGAACCCGTG
>Ga0247764_1000189_pt1 | contig 22843 bp, 20 predicted proteins | sample UWRJL051202B4_FD_179932 | JGI IMG/M metagenome (GOLD analysis project Ga0247764, IMG submission 179932) | Plant litter microbial communities from Arlington Agricultural Research Station in Wisconsin, United States - UWRJ-L051-202B-4 | ecosystem: Environmental > Terrestrial > Plant litter >...
ATGACGTTGAGGTGCGCGGAAGGGTCCAGCTCCAGGTGCTTGATAAGGGCGTAATTTTTAATGGTAAGGTGCTTCAGCATCAGACTATCGTATCCAGGTATAACTCGCGGATGGTGTTAAAAGGGTAGGCGATTGTTTTGAGACGCATATTGCGCAGCTTGATGCCGGAGGGCTCTACAGCCACCAGCTCGCCGAACATTACCGTGTTGTCGGCCAGAACAACGTTAACATGTTTGCCCAGGAATTCGCCGATCCGTTTCCGGATCTGGGTGGGGTCGCTTATTCTCAACTGCCGTGTTCCTACCATGCTAAAACACCAAACCGCCAAATCTAAACATTTCGGCAGGGATAATAAAACGCCTAATTCTGTACAATCTTCTGATAAGCCGCCTGGTTCGACGGATCCACCGCCGTCATGATATCGAATACTTCACGACGCACCTGTATGTTGCCCGTAGAGAACAGGTTAGTGATCTCTTTCGTCTTCGCATCGAAGAAGCTGATCACCAGGATGCCGTTCGGATTGATGTCCCGTATCTTTTTGATACTCTTCAGCGAGTTCAGAATAATCGTGCGCGCCTTGTCCGGATCCTGCTCGTAGGTATCCAGCGCCAGGCGGTGGTAAGCATAAAGAGCCTTGCGCACATCGGTCATCTGGTTGTTGTTGTAATTCTCCACGATCCAGTAGCGGCTGCGGTTGCTGCCCAGCGATTGCCAGCCCGGCCGGTTAGACGACTGCGCGTTATTCACCACCTGTAAGGCTTTCTGGAAAAGAGGCGTACCCCCCAACTCAGCAAACGAATCATAATCCACGCCGATGATCAGGTACGCATACAGCGCCAGCATCGAGGTGAGGTTTGTGGTAAACGAATTGTCGTTGTATTCCAGCGGCTGTGATTCGATATACTCAAATTCCCACTCACGGTCGGCAAAGTTGAAGATCAGCGAGTTATAGTTGGTGTTAAATACCGGTCGTGCCGACTGCACCTGAACCGTGGCCGTGAAATTGCCCGGAGAAGGCATTTCGTTGATCACGATAAGCACGTTGCATTTGATCTTCTCGTATTGTTTGTAGTTGTCACCCGTCCACTTCCGTGTGTTCATGAATTGCTCGAAAGCAGTCTTCATATCCTTGAACACATTGCGGTCCGAGGTCTGGACCTTGGTGGCGTTGATCGTAACCGAGCAGCTCAGCTCCTGTGCAGCAAGTGGTGTCGCCACAAGCAGAATAACGAACAACAGGAGACTTTTAACCCTGAAGCTTTTCAATAATGGCCTGTACAATATCATGGGCTACTTCCGTTTTTTCTTTTAGCTCAAACGACTTCACCTGGTGGTTGCGGTCCAGGATCGTGATCTTATTCGTGGAGTGCCCGAAGCCTGCTCCCTTATCGTTCAGGGAGTTGAGCACGATAAAATCAAAATTCTTGGCCTCCAGCTTCTTTGCGGCGTTGTCCTGCTCGTGTTCCGTTTCCAGAGCAAAACCTACTGTAAGCTGGTGTGGTTGCTTGACCTTGCCCAGTGAAGCTGCAATGTCGCGTGTTTTGACCAATTCCAGCACCAGGCTTTCGTCCTTCTTCTTTATTTTCTGTTCGGCCCTTTCTTTCGGTCTGTAGTCGGCCACTGCTGCCGCCAGAACCGCGATGTCGGATTGAGGAAACACCTCCGCCGCCGCGGTATACATCTCTTCGGCCGACGTTACCGGTATAACGGTAATGCCCCCGTGATTGGTATGCTCGCGTGTTGGCCCTGTAACCAGTTTTACATGGGCGCCCTGATTAGCCAGTTCTTCGGCAATGGCAAACCCCATTTTACCGCTGGAGTGGTTGCCGATGAACCGCACGGGATCCATCGCTTCGTAGGTCGGCCCCGCCGTTACCAGCGCGGTTTTGCCCGCAAGCTTTTGAGATGATGTAAAATGTTGTTCCAGGAATCGTACAATGGTTTCCGGTTCAGCCATGCGTCCGTTACCGATAAGGCCACTGGCCAGCTCGCCATAACCCGGATCGATAATGCGGTTGCCGAAAGCCTGAAGCCGCTGTAGATTACTTTGTGTAGAGGGGTGCTGCAGCATGTCCAGGTCCATGGCCGGAGCCAGGAATACAGGGCAGCGTGCCGAGAGATAAACGGCCAGTAACAGATTATCAGCCAACCCATTGGCCATCTTAGCCACAGTATTGGCGCTGGCTGGAGCGATAACCACAGCGTCGGCCCACAGACCGGCTTCTACATGGTTATTCCATTGCCCGGTCTCGTCCTTGATGAACTTCGTGAGAACGGGGTTCTTAGACAGTGTAGACAACGTGAGCGGCGTGATAAAATCAAGAGCGGAAGGCGTCATGATAACGCGGACTTCCGCTCCTGCTTTTACCAGCAGCCTGGTGAGCACAGCAGATTTGTAGGCGGCAATGCTCCCGCACACCCCCAGAATGATCTTCTTCCCGATGAGCATGTGGCCGCTGCCGTGGTTTAGTCGTTCTTGGTATCCAGCTGCTCACCACCGCGCATGCGATGGCTCAGTTCACCTTCGAGGAACTCGTCGGTAGCAGTATTGGTAGCTTTTGGCATACGCTCGTAGAACTTCGAGATCTCGATCTGCTCGCGGTTTTCGAAAACTTCTTCCAGGTTGTCTACCGTGGTGGCGAACTCGGCAAGCTTGTTATTAAGCTCTTCCTTCATGTTGATCGCGATCTGGCGCGCACGACGAGAAATGATCACCACCGACTCATAAATGTTGCCGGTAGGAGATGCGATCTTTTCTACGTCACGTGTAATGATGGATGATTGAATAGCCATTATGTTTATGAATTGTTGTTTTTAAACTGATTTATCTTATCCAGGCTCCCGGCATACATACGCTCCGCATCGTGCAGGAACTTGCTCTCGGGATAGCGGTCTACAAAGTCCTTATAGTGCTCCACTACAGCCTGGTAGCGCTCCAGCTGCAGCTTGCGGAGGCTCTGCTCGGCCAGCTTGAACTCGGCTTCTATCACAAGATAATACGTTTGCTCCAGGTATTTGGAGTCCGGAAAGTTGTCTTTAAAATTATTCAGTGCCACGATAGCCGCCTTGTAGCTGCGCATCTTGTAATACTGATAGGCATTGTCAAAGCCCTTCTTCTCCAGCTTGGCCTGCGTATTAACAATAACCTCGATCGATTGCTCGCGGAACTTGCTGTTAGGATAGCGATTCAAAAACTCCTGCATGGCCGCCATCGCGTTGATGCTGCTGGTCTGGTCAAGCTCGGAGTTGGGTGAGGATTCGTAAAGCGAGAAAGCGTACATGTAACGCGCCTCTTCGGCCATGGTGCTGCGTCCGTAAGTCTCGTAAAAGGTCTTGAACTGTTCGGAAGCCAGCAGGTAAAGCTTGTCGTAAAACTGGCAATAGGCCAGGAAGAACTGTACTTTTTCGCCCTCAGGAAGACCCCGCACGATCGGCAGGATCTGTTCGAACAACACAGAAGCCTTATAATACTCCTTCTTGCCGTAATAGTTCTGAGCTGCTTCGTATTTAACCCGCCAATCCTGGCTTTTTTCAATTTTTCTGAACTTGCTGCACCCCGCAACCACCAGAAGAATAACCAAAAAATAAGAAAATACTAATCCTTTCCGCATAAGCCCGCAAATATACAATAACCTTCCAAATTTCGAAATCCTTGCCAGTCAAACCGTTTTGACCGTTTTAAGTCTCAAAACTCAAATGAAAACGGCGTTTGGCCACCCGTTATGATGCCGGAATCCATAAAAAAGTTTAGTGCCTCCTTAATCAACTTTAGCAGAAGCCCAGGTAAGATTTATAACTTCGTACTAAAGGATGGCTTTAGTACGACAAATCGAATACTTGGATATTGAGCACAGAACGTTATTGTAAATACTACCTTCAATGGTACTTATCGCTCCCCTTGTCTTTCCCACACCCACACGCGTTTATCCCGGCCATCCCAACATCCCACAGATCCCAGTCTATTTTCTCACCACAAGCTTCCGCGTCATTACCCCTTCATTATCCAGGTAAAGTGTGTAAAAATAGATCCCCGCGCTAAGCTCATCGGTCTTGATACTCATAACGTTTTCCTCAGACGGAAGATCGAACTCTTTTAAAACAGTACCCAATATATTGTGCAAACGGATCTTCGCCTTCACGCGATCATCCAGGATACGATAATCGATATAAGCCTGATCTATTACAGGATTCGGATAAATTTCATGAACAGAAATAGCACGCGAAACATATAGCTTTTGCTTCTCAGGTTTTTCATCTACCGAAAAGGTGATCTCGAACTCCATAGGCTGGGAGGGAAGCGACTTGTTATAGGCAACGTAACGCACCGAGCTGGTGCCTGGTAAAAGACCAGCCTCCAACGCTACATAGAAATTAGATAACGTCTGACCAGCATCGACACGCACGATATAATCTTCTACCCGGGCGTCGAGGCAGTTGTTGTCAATGCAGAAGAAGTTCTTTTGAGTACTGCCGATCTGGGCGCTGACTTTGCGCAGAATAAGTGTGATCGGTTTTTCGGTAGTGTTGCGGAAGCGGATCGGAGCTTTAACGGTCTCGCCAATGGTGCCTTTGTGAAGGTCCTGCAGGTTGGCAATCTCAAAACCCTGACCAAACCCGCAAATGCAGGCCAGGAGAAGAGAAACTGACAACAGCCATCGCATCATGGTTACCGGTTAAAAGTGCAACAAAATTTAACGATTTTGTCCGGTTCCTCTATACTACCACGACAGGTTTTTCGTTTATTCCGGACTAATAGCAGTTACAATCGTTTGCAAAGCGTATTCCTCACAAAATTATCATCCCTCGCCACGGACTCACCCACCAGACCCAACCTCATCTATGCTTACCGTGGTAAATTATTTTCAACCCAACAGGTTTTCCCACAGCTTTCACACACCCCACTCACTCACACACGTATTCATCCTGCTCACCGTGTCCCGAGCATATCGGGATCCTTACAACTTGTCCCGATCCTTATCGGGATCCATTAATCCTGTTCTGACTGCTTCCTCAACGCCTCCGGCACCTGCTTATTAAGCTGAGGTTTAACCACGTCCTTACGCAGCGGTCGCTCTTTAGCCCGCCAGTTAAACCCTTTCAGCTTTTTGTCGTCGCCGTGTAGCTCGTGCGGTGGAATGAAGTTCGCATCCGGCCGCGTGTAAAAGTGAAGCGTATAAACCTTCCCATCCTTGAACTTGATCGTCATGTTGCTGCAGATGATCTTGTTCATCCCCATCGCCTTCGCGTCAACACTGTCTTTTTTGTTTTCCTCCAGTGCAAAATATATACTCTCACCGTTGCCCTCTACATCTACCTTATGAACCTTCCCCTTCCGGAAAAAGGCCGTCATCTTGCGCCCTTTGATCTGGTTGAAGTTGATCAGCGTATCCTCCGAGATCACAAACGAATTCACATTCATGAAGATCCGGTCGATTGTGTTGTTCTTGATCAGCATACTGATCGAGTCGGCCGTCATCTGGTTGTCTTGCGACCAGAGCACCGGGTCTTTATAAAAATAAATGGTCGAGTCTGCTGCACGGTACTCTAACGAGTCGGCTATGCCCTGCAGATCGCCTTTATAGATTTTTACATTGTGGTAGCACAGCAAACGCTTCTTCGTCTCATCCTGGTTGTCGATCGATACCAGCGTGTCGGCGGAGATGAACAGCGTATCGCCGTTGTCGGTTACCTTCGCTACATAGGCATTGTTGTAAACCTTCGACATGCCTTTTAACTTGTAGTGGTCCATAGCCTGGCCATAGATGATCAGGTTCTCCTTCTTCGAGGTCATCACCACGTTGCCACGCATGCGGTAGATCTTTTTGAAGTCGTCCAGGTCGTACGTATTCCCTTCCAGCTTATAATCCTTCGACTCGCCGGCGCCGACTTTCAGGTCGGATTGTTTCGACCGGGTGTCATACGTACCGTCATTATACACAAACGTGCTGCTGTCTTTATGCACCACCGTTGTTGGGGTACGGAAGTAGATCATCTTCGTGCCGGAGTTATACTGTAAGCTGTCGGCGGTCATCGTATAATCCGGGTTCTTCACCACCACATCGCGTTTGAACGACGCCATGTTGGTATTCACTTCATAATAGCCCTTACGGCTCGTAAGTACGTTGATGCTGTCCACCATACGGCCGCCGTTGAAATAAGAGGCGAGGTTGGTGGGGCGGTCATAATCCAGGAAGTCGGTATACAGTGTCGACATGCCCAGCTTGGTAAACACAACATTGTTGCGCAGCTTGGCCTTCTTGGTATTTCCGTCATATTCCAGCTTTCGGCCGGTAATGGTCACCGAGTCGCCTTCGGTAATGCGCACCTTGCCGAACGCTTCCACAAAGTTTCGCTTCTTATACAGGTAAGCCGAGTCGCAGTAAATGGTGGTGCGGTTCTGGATCAGCACCACGTTGCCAAGCAGACGGTCGAACCTCTCGCCATCGGCGGATCGGGCGCCTTTAAGCTTGTCGGCATGCTCCAGCTGTACCCGTTTCTGAGCCACGGCGGTTGCCGCAGACAGGGTAAGCAGGGCCGCAAGCAATACTAAAGCCCCGCACACTCGGGGCAGGCGTATGGACTGAATAAAACGGATCGGTACGCTTAAAATCATAGTAATGGCCCGCAAGCTACAAAATTCGTTTGGATGGTATTCCGTACTTTTGGCCATGCAGCAGCAATTATTGAACCACATAGACCGCCACACCCTCTTTCAGCGCCACGATCGCCTTTTGCTGGCCGTAAGCGGCGGTGTGGATTCGATGGTTTTACTGCACCTGCTCCACGCGCTGGGCTACGCTATCGGCGTGGCCCACTGCAACTTCCAGCTCCGCGGCGACGAGTCTGATGGAGACGAGGCGCTGGTTCGCCAAACCTGTGAGGCATACGCAGTACCGTGTCACATCCAGCGATTCGATACCACAGACTATGCCGACCGCCACGGACTTTCCACCCAGATGGCCGCCCGCGATCTGCGATACGCCTTCTTCGCCGAACTCTGCGAAACCCATGGCTACACCCATATTGCCACGGCCCACCACGCCAACGACAATCTCGAAACCGTACTGCTAAACCTCGTGCGTGGCACCGGGCTCGACGGCCTCACCGGCATACCCGTAATGAACGAGGCAATCGTCCGCCCACTCCTGTTTGCCACCCGCCAGGACATAATGGCCTACGCGCAGCAACACAACCTGGCCTGGCGCGAAGACAGCAGCAATGCCTCCGATTATTATCACCGTAACCTGATACGCAACCAGGTGCTGCCCCTGCTGAGAACGATAAATCCAGCCCTCGACCACGGCTTCACCGAAACAGTCTCCCGCCTCACAGGAGCCCGCGCCCTTGCCGCAGCCACCTTAGATACATTAAGGCAACAATTCGTTAACGCCACCGCCGATCGTATATATATAACCAGCAACGGCATACTCACGCAGCCCTCACCCGATGTAACACTGTGGGAGCTCATAAAACAATACGGTTTTAGCTATACCCAATGCCAGGACATTGTAACCCGGCATCAAACCGGCGCCCGCTTCACCACGGCCACGCATACATTGTACATAGACCGCGACAGGTATATAATACAACCCCGCAAAGAAGGGGAGAACCCCGAAACGGTTTCAATCGCCGAAGGACAGCAGCACGCCACCATGCCGCACCTAACCCTCGCGTTACAAACCATACCCGCCGCAAACTTCACCCTCAGCCGCGACACAACACTCGCACAATTGGACTATGACAAGCTGAACTTCCCGCTACAATGGCGCCCCTGGCAACCCGGCGATACCTTCACCCCCCTCGGCATGAAGCAAAACAAAAAGATCAGCGACTTCCTCATCGACCTCCACATCCCCCTTCCAGACAAACCAAACATCACCGTCCTCACCTCAGGTAATGACATTATCTGGGTCACAGGCCTCCGCATCAGCGAGACATACAAAGTCACCCCCAAAACAGAACGCGTACTAATAGTGAAACTCACATCAGATAAATAAAATATCAAAATTCCTTGTCCTATCGCTCTCGCCCTCCGCACTCACACTGGTTTTCCGGCCTCCGCATCAGCGAGACATACAAAGTCACCCCCAAAACAGAACGCGTACTAATAGTGAAACTCACATCAGATAAATAAAATATCAAAATTCCTTGTCCTATCGCTCTCGCCCTCCGCACTCGCACTGGTTTCTCCGGCCTCCGCATCAGCGAGGCATACAAAGTCACCCCCAAAACAGAACGCGTACTAATAGTGAAGCTCACATCAAAATAAACAACACGTTCATAGATATATATCCCTAAAAACAACCCTTTTTTGTATTCAGATATATCTTTTTCCAACAACAAGCATCTCATTGAAAGCAGCTGGCGCAAGTCTTGAGCCCCCGATAACTATCGGGATGACTTGCCGTGTCCCGGGTAACCCGGTGGTGCCTGTTTATGTGGGCAGTCTTCAGACTGCCGTCTCCCCCCGTAAGTCGCCAGACTTGCGTACTCCCCTGTATTTTTAATCCTGTACATCCTTTTAATCTTCAAATCCTTGTTTAAATTGTATCCGTATGCGGGGGGTTCTCCCGGCCTTCTTGAAACGTGAATCTATTGAACGTCGTACGCATGGTTATTTCCTTACGCTTGCCCTCCGGGAGGTCTTGTCAAACTAAAACACCCAAATCAATACATTTATGAAAATTACTGTTGTTGGCGCTGGAAACGTAGGCGCAACCTGTGCCGATGTCCTGGCATACCGTGAGGTAGCGAACGAGATCGTCCTGGTGGACATTAAAGAAGGACTCGCCGAAGGCAAATCCCTCGACGTCTGGCAAAAAGCACCCATAGACCTATACGATACCCGCGTCATTGGCGCGACTAACGACTACGCGAAGACCGAAGGCTCCGACGTCGTAGTGATAACATCCGGACTCCCGCGCAAACCCGGAATGAGCCGCGACGACCTTATCGGAACAAACGCCGGTATAGTAAAGTCGGTTACCGAGAACGTAGTCCGCTATTCACCCGAAGCCATCATCATCGTGGTGTCGAACCCGCTTGACGTAATGACCTACCAGGCGCATATCACATCCAGGCTCCCGCGCACACGCCTCATGGGCATGGCCGGTATACTGGACACCGCCCGCTACCGCGCCTTCCTCGCCGAAGCGCTCAACGTATCACCCAAAGACATCCAGGCAACCCTGCTCGGAGGCCACGGCGATACCATGGTGCCACTCCCGCGCTACACTACAGTAGCCGGCATCCCCGTAACCGAGCTTATCGATAAAGACAAACTGAACGCCATACTCGAGCGCACCAAAGTAGGCGGTGGCGAGCTCGTAAAACTGATGGGCACATCCGCCTGGTACGCACCCGGCTCAGCCGCTGCGCAAATGGTAGAAGCCATCGTAAAAGATCAACGCCGCGTAGTACCTGTATGTATGAAGCTCGAAGGGGAATACGGAATAAAGGACTGCTACCTCGGCGTCCCCGTAGTACTCGGCAAAAACGGTATCGAACGCATCATCGAACTCGACCTCAATGCCGAAGAAAAAGTCCTCCTCGAATCCTCCCGCAAAGCTGTCCGCGAAGTCATGGACGTCCTGGATAAACTGGGCTAATCCATCCGCATATCCCTAAAACGAAGAAGCCGCTCCGGTAAGGGGCGGCTTCTTCGTTTTAAGTTTATACAAGCGGTCTTTCCGCACTCCCCGATAGCTATCGGGGCACTCGCACTGTATTTATCGCGCGCTATCTTCACCCTGATTTTCAGTTAACTCTTATCCGCGCGATAAATAATCTCCCCCTTCACCAACCCATACTTCTTCCGCGTACCTTCATCCAACCCATTCACAAACTCATCCGGCACCGGCGTCAGCCCCGCCCGTTCCATCCGCTTCGGATAATCATGACCATACTTCCGCACGTGATCATCCTGCCCAAACAACTTCTCCCGCTCTCTTGGATCAGTAACCGTTGCATCCTCAAACGTAGTCTCCGGCACAGGATTGAAGAACGGCACCTGTAAGATTGCCAACCCACCCGGCTTCAACACCCGGTGAATCTCTTTCATTGCCTGAATATCATCCCGCACATGCTCCAGCACGTGATTACATAACACCACATCGAATGTATTCTCCCCGAATGGGATCTCATGAATATCCATCTTCACCTTCGCCAGCGGCGATTCTATATCCGCGGTAATATACTGGTCGCCATGAAGCTTCTCGAACCTCGGAATAAAACAGGCCTCCGGAGCAATATGAAGCACATGCTGCTTCTTGCTGAAGAACGACGTTCGCTCTTTCAGATATAACCAAATTAACCGGTGCCGCTCCAGCGACAAACAATGCGGGCACAAAGCATTCGGCCTCGGATTGATCCGCCCGTAAGGAAGAAAAATACGGTAGCCCGAATCGCAGACCGGGCACACAACGTCCGATCCCCGGTAAAGCAGCCCGCCCACAACACGCAACCCAAATCCCCCCACGCGCTGCAAATACTTACGAGGCACAAACCGGATCAGAAAAGCAATAATCTTTTTCATAAAGCGGGCAAAGATAACCAGGATTCTCAGGATTTAAGGATGCCAACAACAAATGCAAATTAAGGATCGTATGCCTTGTGATGCCAAATATTCTTTGGTTGTTGGCTAATGATCAAATATCGATCCGCTGCAGATCAGCCACGGATTACCTATGGATACGCTATAGATACCCCTTAGATAACCTATATCATTCTCCACTCTATCTCCACTGATCCTCCACTCATGCTCCACTGAAGTTAGCTTAAAACAGGGCAAAAAATTAGGACCGCCTACCTGAAAAAGAAATGTAAAGATAATGTTTGCGGCTCTCTTTAAAACGTTGAAACAGAATATTATTTTGTTTGGTGACTACCGGTATGAATACGAAATGAATTTTCAAAAAAAGGAAGTTCACCTAAAACTTTTCAGTCCGATATCACATCTTAGCTCTAGAAAACGGCAAAACCCTCGAAACTTTCACGTCGACTCAATGGCCGAGACCTTACCTGATATGGCAATGATGCATTCGGATACCCTGATCACGCGGGCCCGTCAAGGGGATCAGAATGCCCAGGGCAAACTGGTGCAGCTGTGGTATAAACGTATCTACAACTACGCCTATAAATTCTTCCTGGATCACGATATGGCCATGGAGGTGTCGCAAAAGACCTTTATCTCGATGTGCCGCAACCTCGCCGGCCTCCAGGACATCGCCCGCTTCAAATCCTGGCTTTACAAAATAGCCATAAACTACTGCCGCGAAGAAGCACGCCGTAAGAAGGGAAGCCGAGCCCTCTCGTTCGACGTCGTATGGAATCGGGATGCCGAAGACTCTCCGCGCTGGGAGTCTGCCTCCCGCAGACACGAAAACCCCGAAAGCCAGTTTCAACAAACCGAGCTTTCCGATATTTTGCAGTCGGCCCTCCTGAGCCTGAGCGAGGAACAGCGCGAGGTAGTGATCATGAAAGAATACGAGGGACTGAAATTCCGGGAGATCGCCGAGGTACTAAACATATCCGAGAACACCGTAAAGTCGCGTATGTATTACGGGCTCGACACATTGCGGAAAGTACTCGAAGGAAAAAACATTACGAAAGACACATTGGACTATGAGCTATAAACCAACAGAAATCGAATTAATGGCTTACCTGTACGGTGAGTTGGAGGGCGAGGAGAAGGAGCGCGTGGAACGGTATCTATTGGAGAATCCACAGGAGCGCCAGGTGCTGGAGTCGATGCGCAACATACGAAGCATGCTCGGACAGGTAGAAGACCAGGAGGTGATCGCGCCGCCTATATTCGTGGGAGAGCCGCGCCGCCGCATGCTGTGGGATGCACCGTACTTCAAAACAATAGTAAGCATAGCTGCGTCGGTAATCATCATCATGATGGTGGGCCTCTTCAGCGGATTGCAGATGAGCTTTAAAAACCAGGAGTTTCGCCTGAGCTTCGGTGAACCTCAACCACAACCCGAACCGGTGCAGCAGGCCATACAGCCCGCAGTGCTCACCGCGCAACAGGTACAGGAAATGATCAACGCATCGATGGATCGCAACAACACCGCGCTGGAAGCAAGCCTGAAGGAAACACAACAGGATCTCAATACCTCCATACGCAAGAGCCTCGCGGCAAACTCGGGCAAGGTCGATCAGCTGGTGCGCCAGGCTTCGCACGCGTCGCAAGACCAGGTAAAAGAATACGTGGCCAGCCTTCGCACGGAGAACATGCAGATGGTAAAAGACTACTTCCGCATGAGCTCAGGACAACAGAAGCAGTATGTGGAAGAATTACTGGTAGACTTTGCCAAGTATCTGCAGCAGCAACGCAGCAATGATCTGCAGCTGGTACAGACACGTCTCAGCAGCCTGGAACAGAATACCAACGTGTTCCGCCAGGAAACCGAGCAGATCCTCACCAGCATAATCTCTACCGTGGGCACAGCGCCTGCCAAGGAGAACAAGTATTAAGAACAAAGAAACGCACAAAGAAGAACTACGAATATGAAGAAGAAGATGGTAACACGATTCCTGGTTGGTGTCGCGCTGATCCTGGGCCTGGGTATACAAACGATGGCCCAGAAGCTCGATGAAGAACGGATGCGCCGCGACATAGAAGTAGCCAAGAACGTACTCAGCACGCTGATCAAACAACAAATAGGAAATCAGCAGACCTTCTTTCAGCTCGATATCAAAAGCAGCTACCAGGCCGGCTATGGCGTAACGTTATCGCTTCCCGCCGACTATACCACCCCGATACTCTTATCGGGCTCCGGCGGTGATATAAGCGATGCGCTGGGTGGCAACGGCTCGGTAAACATCCAGATCTGGAGTGACGACGAGGAGGCGACAGGTTTTACAAATGTGAATGGCGGTGGTAACGGCACGGTTACCATTAATGGCACAGTAATGGGCGGCGAAAACCAGGGTCAGGCCGGGAGTAATGACCGCGCCACCAATGCCCCATCATACTCGCTGCGCGAAAAAGCCCGAGAGCGCAAGGAGCAAAGCATGGACAGCATCCGCGATGTTTATAACATCAAGGTAATAGAAGCCGCCAAAACATTCCTGGTAGACTACGGCGATATGATAACACAGCTGGGCGCCCAGGAGAAGATCGTGATAACCAACCAGGGCGGCGTACAACCGCGGCTGTGGGTAAATCAATACTTCAACGCACCGAAACGCACACACCTTTCGATCGAAGCAGGCAAGGCAGACCTCACGCAATACCGTCAGGGTAAGATAAGCCGCGACCAGCTGCTGCAAAAAATAACCGTCGTAAACACGGAAACCGTAGAAGCAAGCGAACCTGATCTCGAATTGCTGTCAAGCATCTTCAACCGCCTCTATGGACAGGATCTGTCGTCTACATACTTTACAGACGATAATATCTACTACGAGCGACTGAAAGACTATGGTGCAATATTCTACATGCATGTGTTCAGCAGCATAGAAATAGACTATCGCCGGTTTATGATGCCCACACTGAAGCTCGAAGATGTGGACCTGGGCACACGCAATAAGAAAACAACCGAGATTTTTCCTAAATTCGAGCAGAGCATCAAGGAAAACATCCTCGAATACGGTCGCACGCTGAAAAGTTTGAAAGATGATGAGTTGCTCGTATTTCAGGTGAAGATCACCAGGTGCCCCGATTGCGGCATCCCGGCAGGAGCGGAGTATTCTATAAAAGCAGGAACGTTGAAAGACTTCAGCGCCGGCAAACTCGATAAGAATGCGGCAATGAACAAGATCGCTGTAAAGCGAGGAGAAAAGCAGTAACGCGATAATAAAAATAAAAAACGCCCGGTTTGTATACAGAAAATACAAACCGGGTCGTTGTCTCAGGAAGGTTAAGCTCAGATACCCCGGTATAGGGGTAGGTCCGAAGGTCCGCCTCTCGGCGGATGCAGCGTGATTTTTATTAGCTGTCATGGTAGTAATACGTCTTTGAAGTGATCCCCGATAGGCCATGGCTCTCCCTTTGAAAATCACGTAGTGATAGGTGATGTCGTATCTGGCTATATCAGTCAGCAGGATACAGCTCGCTCAGTTTGAAGAAACCCGCCGTTGCGCCTGATAGATATCGGGGTAGCAGGCGAAGCCGTTTAACGCAAAACCCGATAATGTTATGATGAGATCAAAGATTCTTATAGGAATAGGCGTCGTTGCCGTAATGATCACAGCGTTCCTGCTCTTTCGCAGGAATACCGCCGGCAGCGAGGTCGATATATTCTCCTCGGTAAAACGCGGAGCGTTCAGGATCGAGATAGAAACCACGGGCGAGCTGGAAGCCAAGAGCTCGGTAAAGATCCTGGGGCCTTCACAGCTGCGCGACTTCCGCATCTGGAACGTGGCGATACAGGATATTGTGGATGAAGGTACACAGGTAAAGAAGGGCGACTGGGTGGCAAGCCTCGATCGCTCCGAATTTCAGAATCGTTACAACGAAAAACAGATCGAGCTCGAAAAAGAACGCGCCGCTTATGTGCAGACCCAACTCGACACCACGCTGCAGCTGCGCCAGGCACGCGACGAGCTGATCAACCTGAAATATGCTGTAGACGAAAAGGCGATCATCCTCGAGCAATCTATATATGAGCCGCCGGCCACGATAAAGCAGGCGCAGATAAACCTCGAAAAGTCGCGTCGTGAATATGCGCAGGCGCAGGAGAACTACAAGATCAAGCAACGGCAGAATGTGGAGAAAATGCGCGAGAAAGCCGCCGGCTTGCGCAAAATAGAGAACGAGCACCAGGCGATGGTAGAGGTGATGCAGATGTTTATAATCACCGCCCCCGAACCCGGCATGGTGATCTACTCGAAGGGCTGGGACGGCAAGCCTATAAAGCAGGGCTCACAGATAAACATGTGGGAACCCACCGTGGCAACCCTGCCGGACCTTACCCGGATGATCTCCAAAACATACGTTAACGAGGTGGATGTACGCAAGGTAAGAGCCGGCCAGAAAGTGGATGTCGGGCTCGACGCGTATCCGGATAAGAAGCTCACCGGCTCGGTAACCCGCGTAGCCAATGTAGGCGAGCAGCGCCCTAACTCCGACGCCAAAGTGTTCGAAGTGGTAGTAGAGATCAACGGCACCGATGCAGCACTGCGCCCCTCCATGACCACCAGCAACCGTATCATAGCACACCAGGTAGACAGCGCGTTATACATACCGCTTGAGTGCCTGCACAGCGAGGCCGATACCATCACATACGTATTCAGAAAAGAAGGCATCAAAACCGTGAAGCAGGAGGTGATGATCGGTGAGACCAATGCCAGTGATGTAGTGATACGCGAAGGCCTTACCGAGAACGACCGCATATATCTTTCGATACCCGGTGGCATGGAGCATAGCCACGTGTCGCTGCTGAAGACCATGGACGGAAAGCGTCATAAGAAGCAGAACACAGGCGAGTCGGACACGCTACCGCTGTCACCTACAGCATCGAACCGCTAACGCGCAGGCTATGGTGTCTCAACGGTTACTGGCTAATCTCGGCATCGCCATCGATGCAGTGTTTGCAAACAAAGTACGTTCGCTGCTTACGGCCCTGGGTATAATCTTCGGAGTGGCCGCTGTTATCGCCATGCTGGCGATAGGCAACGGTGCGCAGCAGGAGATCCTCAACCAGATCCGCCTGGTGGGAGTTAACAACATCGTGGTAAAACCGATCGTCGAGCAGAAGGAAGACAAAGTAGAAGAAGTGCAGGGAATAACGGAGAAGCGGCGGTATTCGCCCGGCCTCACCATCCGCGATGTACGCAATATAGAAGCCGCCATACCCGGTGTAACCAAAATAAGCCCCGAGATCATCCTGGATACCTATGTGATCCGCGACGGGCTGCGGCGTTCGGCTAAGCTGGTGGGCGTGGAGCTTACGTTCTTTGTTATGAATGATATCGGGCTCAGCAGCGGCCGCCTGTTTACCGAAGAGCAGCAGCGCAACGGTGGAGCAGTATGTATAATCGGCCACTCGGTGCGGGCCAAGTTCTTCCCAACGGAGGATCCACTGGGCAAGAGCATCAAGGTAGGGGCGCACTGGCTTACGATAACAGGCGTGGTGAACGAGCGCAACGTTACGGAAACCAGTATCGCCAAGCTGGGGATCCGCGATTTCAATATGGATATCTATATCCCGCTGCCAACCTTCCTGATCCGCTATAAGAACCGCGACAGGCTTACCACCAGGGCTGTGCAGGCCGCCTCATCCCGAAGCCAGGGCAACACCACAGTCGCGGAGTCCGACAACGCTTTGAACGCCACCGAGAGCGAGATCATGGAGCGTAAGAACTATCACCAGCTCGACAGGTTGGTCATACAGGTAGAAGAGACCTCACAACTCGCCCCCACGGCAGAGATCCTCTCACGAATGTTGCAGCGCAGGCATTATGATGTAGTGGACTACGAGATCGAGATCCCCGAACTGTTGCTCAAACAGCAGCGGCGCACGAACGATATCTTCAATTATGTACTGGGATCCATAGCGGGAATCTCGCTGCTGGTCGGAGGTATCGGTATCATGAACATCATGCTGGCATCCGTGCTGGAGCGTATCAAAGAGATCGGTCTGCGGTTGTCTATCGGTGCCAAAAAGAGCGACGTGGTGCAGCAGTTTTTGTTCGAAGCCATCATGATCAGCGTGTCCGGTGGCATCATCGGCGTGGTGTTGGGCATCGTGCTGGCGTACATCGTGTCCGAGGTTGCCGGAATACCTACAATAATAAGTATCACATCAGTTATCGTATCCTTTGGCGTGGCAGCGGCAGTGGGGCTGATATTCGGAATAGCGCCCGCCAGGCGCGCCGCCAGTCAGGATCCAATTACATCGTTACGGTATGAATAAAAAAGTTAACCGATATTGTATAGTGCTGCTCGTCTGTCTGATCAGCGGCACATCACACGCACAGTCCGCGAACTACACGCTCGAGCAGGTGTTGCAGATGGCTCATAACAACTCACCCTCGTCGAAACAGGCCGAGACACGAAAGGAAAATTATTACTGGCAGTACCGGTATTACAAAACCAATTACAACCCCCAGCTGCGGGCCAGTGGTAATGTGCCGAATTATTACAAGGAATATCTGACCAACCGCCTCGATGACGGCACGGTAACCTTCCAGCAACTCGAGCAGACCACCGCCGATGGCACCCTCTCACTGTCTCAGCCGATTTACTTTACGGGAGGAACCCTCTCGGTAAACTCGTCGCTAAACCGTTACAACGACTTTATATACGATCTTCAAAAATATAACAGCACGGTGGTCAATGTGCAGATCGATCAGCCCATCTTCAAAATAAACTCGCTCAAGTGGGATCGCAAAACTGAACCGTTGCGGTATGAAGAATCACGCCGGGGCTATGTGGAAGAGATGGAAGATATATCCCGGCAGGCTACAGACAAGTACTTCTCCGTGCTCGATGCGCAGATAAATTTGCAGATAGCACAGTTTAACCTGGCTAATAACGATACGATATACAAGATCGAGCAGGGGCGATATAACATAGGCACAACCACGAAAGATAAACTGTTGCAGGCAGAGCTGCAGCTGCTGCGCTCACGACAGGATGTGACATCCGCGAAGATAAGCCTCCAGAATGCACAATTGGATCTCCGGTCGTTTATCGGGTTGAAAGAAACAGAAAGCTTCACGCTGGAACTGCCCGAGAATATACCGCTGCTCGTGATCTCTGCCGATGAGGCGGTGCGGCGTGCCCGCGAGAACCGTGCAGACTTTATCGCCTTCAGGCGACGAAAGCTCGAAGCCGAACGCGAGGTCGCCGAAGCGCGTGGCCAACGGTTCGAGGCAACCCTCTCGGCATCGTTCGGATTGAACAACCAGGGCCCCAATTTCCGTGACGCTTATAAAGACCCGCAGCAACAGCAGCGTGTAAACCTCTCCTTCAATGTACCCGTACTCGACTGGGGCCGTAACAAAGCCCGCATGAAAACAGCCTACGCCAACAAGCGCCTCAACGACTACGTAATAGCCCAGGACGAAGTAAACTTTGAACAGGAGATCATCACCCAGGTGCGCCAGTTCGACGTACTGATGAGCCAGATCGAAATAACAAAGAAGTCCGACGAAGTAGCCCAGGAGCGATACATGGTCTCACAAAACCGCTACCTCATCGGCAAAATAGACATCACAAACCTCAACATCGCCCTCACCGAAAAAGACACCGCCAAACGCGGCTACCTCGCCGCCCTCCGCACATTCTGGACCTCCTACTTTGAACTGCGCGGCCTCACGCTGTATGACTTCTCTACCAACCAATTACTGTATACTCCCTAGTCAGAACAGGATTTATAAGATGTAAGGATGACCAGGATGAACAATAAAGAAATTGATCTCGGAATAACAGGAGGTTTGCTAAATAGGTTGGGATATGAATTGGCTATGAATTGGCGCAAGGTACTGTCATAAAAATCAACCCGTATTATGTCGGGTTTGCCGCAAGGCGTTTAGCTGGCGCAAGTCTGAGCGTAAGCGGAGACTTGTGCCCATTATGCCTCAGTCTCTGACTGAGGCTGCGTTACACACACACACACAAGTCGCCCACACAGCCTGCTGGCGCAAGGTCTTAAGCCCCGATAGCTATCGGGTGACTTGCCGTGTCCCGAGTATAGGTGGTGCCTTTAGCTGGCGCAAAGTCTGTGACTTGTGCCCATCATGCCGCAGTCTGTGACTGCCGGGATTCCCACTAGAGCTTTGTTCGTACCAGTCGCAAAAACAAAACATCCCGGCCGAATAGGCCGGGATGTTTTTGTATTCTATGCATTCATCCTGCACATCCTTACATCTTACAAATTCTGTTCTGACAATTCATCCTGCCCATCCTTACATCCATTAATCTTGTTCTGACTATATCCCAGTATAAGTGAAAGGCGTAATCTCCTTCAACCGATCTTTTATTTTCTGATTAACATCCAATCCATCAATAAACGTCGTGATCGATTCCCGCGTGATCTTCTGATTGGTCCGCGTAAGCGCCTTCAAAGCCTCGTACGGATTAGGATAACCTTCCTTGCGCAGTATGGTCTGGATAGCTTCAGCAACCACAGCCCAGTTATTTTCAAGATCGGCGTCTATCGCAGCCCGGTTAAGTTCCAGCTTACCCAGTCCCTTCATAAGCGACTGTATCGCGATATACGTATGCGCCAACGGCACGCCTATATTGCGCATAACCGTAGAGTCGGTAAGATCGCGTTGCAGGCGGGAGATCGGCAGCTTGGCAGAGAGATGTTCGAATATAGCGTTGGCCATACCCAGGTTACCTTCTGCGTTTTCGAAGTCGATAGGGTTAACCTTGTGCGGCATTGCCGAAGAGCCAACTTCACCTTCCTTGATTCTCTGCTTGAAGTATTCCATCGATATGTATTGCCATACGTCGCGGCTGAAGTCGATGAGGATGGTGTTGATACGTTTGAGGTTGTCGAACAGGGCGGCAATGTTGTCGTAGTGCTCGATCTGGGTGGTAGGGTAGCTGCGCACCAGGCCGAGGTGGCTGCAGAACTCATCACCGAACTTGTTCCAGTCAACCGCCGGATAGGCAACGTGGTGAGCATTGAAATTACCGGTTGCCCCGCCGAACTTGGCGGAGTGCGGAATGGTCTTCAGTAAATTCATTTGCTTTTGCAGGCGCACGGTAAACACATCGAATTCTTTACCGAGCTTGGTCGGCGAAGCAGGCTGACCGTGTGTAAAGGCAAGCATCGGAATGTCTTTCCAGTCTCTTGAAAGGATACTGAGGCGGCTCAGGAACTGCTCGAGCTGCGTAAGGTATTCTTTCTCGATAAACTCTTTCAACAGTAGCGGGATGGCTGTGTTGTTAATGTCCTGCGAGGTGAGGCCGAAGTGAACGTACTCCTTGAACGGCTCCAGCTTGAGGCGGTCGAATTGTTTCTTGATGAAGTATTCTACCGCCTTAACGTCATGGTTGGTGGTCTTTTCGATCTCCTTGATCTCACCGGCATGATGCTCTGTAAAGTTCTTGTAGATCTTGCGGATGTCGCTGATCTGGTGCACCGGAAAGTCCTCAAGCTCCGTAAGCGTAGCCGACAGCGAGATGAGATATTCTATTTCAACCTGTACGCGGTAGCGCATAAGCCCGAATTCCGAGAAGTAGGGGGCAAGAGGTTTTACCGTTTCAAAGTACCGCCCATCAACAGGCGATATGGCAGTAAGTGGATTTAATTGCACAGATCTTGGGTGTTAAAACCCAAAATTAAGGCCCTTTACTAATTAACCAACATCCTCACCCAACTATCACCGAAATCGTTTGAGCTGCTGGTACTGGCGCAAGCAAAGTTCCCGCTGGCGCAAGTCTCCAGCGAAGCGAAGACTTGTGCCTATCATGTTGGCAGTCTCAGACTGCCGAAGATCCCCGCGCCAGCGGGGACTCAATCAACTAAAACACACAAATCCCGTTATTCTTACTACTTTTGCCGCAGAATCTCCCCACCAGAAAGGAAAGTGCAGGTGCCTGGGGTATCGTTTTTGAAGATTTCAGGATTTTAAACCTATTAAAACATCGTCATGGCCTTCAGTTTTTTTAAGAAGAGCGAAAAGAAAGAAGAGGTTAAGCCCGCACACAGCGGTCCGCAGTACTACGACCTCAAAGTAAAGGCTATAGTCCAGGAGACGAAAGATGCCATAACCATAGTTTTCGAGCAGCCCCAGGGCGCGGGAATTACCTATAAAGCCGGCCAGTTCTTAACCCTTATCGTACCGGTACAGGGCAAGGAAGTGCGCCGTGCATATTCGTTGTGTACGTCACCCTTTGTTGACAGCGACCTCGCCGTAACAGTGAAACGGGTTGAGAAAGGCCTTATGTCCAACTGGCTGCCGGATAACCTGAAGGCAGGTCAGACAGTGCGTATAATGGAGCCGATGGGCCAGTTCACAACCGAATACAACGCGAAGCAGAAACGCCACATGGTGCTGTTCGCCGGCGGTTCTGGAATAACGCCGATGATGGCTATCCTGAAAAGCATCCTCAGCCAGGAGCCTGAAAGCATGGTATCCCTGATATACTGTAACCGCGATATCGACAGCATCATCTTCAAGAACGCCCTCGACGAGCTGGAGACCAAAGATGAAGGCCGCCTGCAGATCATACACGTGCTGGATAACGCGCCGATGAACTGGACTGGCTACTCCGGCCTGCTGAACCACGATATGCTTACACGCCTGTTCGAGCGTATGCCGGACTGGGGTATCGATAAAACAACCTACCTGATGTGCGGCCCCGAGGGCATGATGAAGAACGTGGAGGAGCTGCTGGCCGAACGCCGCATACCGAAGGAAAAGGTCTTCAAGGAAAGCTTCGTACAGGGTACGCTGGATAAAAGCGCCACCGCTGCACCCGCAGCTGCTGCCGGTGGAGAAAATAAGACGCGCGAAGTGGCAATACGCTATGACGGCATGGAGCACAAGGTGTCCGTGGCACCCGGCGACACTATACTTCAATCAGCATTGGATCAGGGAATAGACCTGCCATATTCCTGCCAGAGCGGACTGTGCACGGCATGTCGCGGAAAAGCGCTGTCGGGCAAAGTGAAGCTGGACGAAGAAGAAGGGTTGTCGCAATCAGAACGCGCCGAAGGCTATGTGCTCACCTGTGTAGGCCACCCGCTTACCGACGACGTAGTGATCGAGATCGGATAGCCCGATACCTTACCGGATCTGATAAGTAAGACCGTTCTCGATGTCGAGCTGATACCGCGCGAGCTGCGGGGTATTGCCGATAATGCTGCCAACAAGCGTATAGGATTTTCGCGACCGGCTGGTGTATGCCTGAAATGTATATGTATTACGCCCATGCCCTGAGTACCCGGAGCTGTGTTCCGGTTGCTCAGGACCGCGTGCCAGCTCTACATAACCATGCGAACGGCGGATATATACCTTTTCACCGTCACAAAATCCCCATACAGGCTCATCGGGTCTGACGCGTTTCCCTTTTTCATCCAGATAGTAAAGCTCATTCGTAGGCATACGCAGCAACGTACGCACACGGCTCTTTTGACAAAGTTCGAAATCACGCTGGATAGAAGGAGCATTGTCGCGAAACTCTTCGAGTGACCGGTAAATGCCCCGCACCGGTTTGGCAGCTGTAAGCATGGCATAGCCACCGGTAATGTAGCCACCCGACGTTGACGCATCGGTTAAGTCTTTATCAGAACGGGAAAGCTCTTCGAGTGCCTCGCGGATCGACTGCCGCACGTTGGTTTCATGTTTTGTTGTAACATCGCCCCCCTTGGTATCATAGTAGTCGCGCCGGAAGCTAAGAGCCAGGCTTACATCCTTATTCTGAATGCGATAAAACTCATAGCTCACGTGAAGCCGTGCCAGGCTCCGTTGAGATATAATATCTTCATATACTCTCAGTTCGCGGATAACCATAGCCATAGGCTCCAGGTCTGGTCGCTGCGGTAAAACATCATGGATATAATGTTTGATCGCCAGCGCAGCACCTCCTTCAAGATTAGCCACGTATAGCCTGCTGGTAATAGTGCCGGCCTCAACAAATCCTACGGACAGCGTATCCTTTCGGAGATCCACAACTTCCACAACATTGAACGACGCCGGGATATCCAGCGTAGCATCGTCGTCCGCAAGACGTATGGGGTAATATTGAGCGGTGGCCAGCCGGCTTATCAATAGAAAGCCGAGAGCAAGAATAGAAAGGCGCATAAAGGGGGTCTGTTAAGTCACACAAAATAGCGATGACACCCCAGGCACTGCAATCAAGATCAGCGCCTTTCCTACCGGCCGTAAGATTTACAACAAAATTGAATTAACCCGTGTATACGCTTCTACT
>Ga0247764_1000190_pt1 | contig 22666 bp, 8 predicted proteins | sample UWRJL051202B4_FD_179932 | JGI IMG/M metagenome (GOLD analysis project Ga0247764, IMG submission 179932) | Plant litter microbial communities from Arlington Agricultural Research Station in Wisconsin, United States - UWRJ-L051-202B-4 | ecosystem: Environmental > Terrestrial > Plant litter >...
ATTCAGATAAGCTGCCGGCTCATAAAAGACCCCATCGTCCGTAAACGTAACGACTTCCAGCTCCGGAGTCTTAACCGCGCCAGAGTCAACACCGGCAGCCAAAGCTTTCCCACCACCGATCACAGCCGGCAGCACACTCAAACCCGAAAGCTTCAGAAAATTCCTTCTCTTCAAATATTCCATAACATAGTATATATAACTATCCCAATCACCCGGCCAATCCCTATCCCACACTCAAACATAACACCGGCCACGACCCGAAAATAGGACTAGGATTGGTAGGATTAAAGGATTTTCAGGATGAATAAATCAAATCTATCGTATAGAGGCTTTAAAGCAGGACTTGCGGTGTCTCTCCCAATAGCTACCGGGGTTCTAATAAAAAGGGAGGTCCGGGTAACCCGGGCCTCCCTTCCAAAAAACTTAGTTTTATCTACTTAACCTCTATCCGTATCCCCTGCGAATGACTACTGAACTCCGGTGCATACATACACTGAATCGTAGTAACCCCATTAGAGAAATCCCCCTTCTGAGACACCCGCAAAGCATATTCAAACACATACGTGCCCTTGGGCAAATAACCGATAAAGAAGTTCATCGCCAGATCGCGAGGGCTTTCATAGTAATACAGCCCATCCTGGTAGCGGTAAGTCGACAATGTCGACACCGGCTCAAGAGCCGAAGCACGCATATCTTTCAGATGAACATACTCCATCGTACGATCACTCCGCAGTTCGATACGAACCTTAACAAGGTCGCCTACCTGAAGCGGCGTCGCGTTTGTAATCGGCGTAAGCACCGGACCGCGGTCAGTCTGTACTTCCTTGAAGAGATCCTTCTTAAGCTTGAGCGGAGTCTCGGCGGAGGTGATCTTGTCGAGCTGCTCGAAATATTGCCAGTAAATAGCACCCCACGCTACACCATCGTCTTTCTTGGAAATATGGATGTTGCCCATGGCGGGTTTGATCTCACCGGCCTGCCACGCAGTTTTAAAGTAGCCGGTACCGGCTTCAACCTTTGCGTCCTCACGCTTGGCAGGATCTACTTTTTCACCACCCACAGTGATATCGACCAACGAAGTGCTGGTCAGCAGATCAGTACCGCGACGCAGCAGCGCGTAGCAGGCTTCACTGGTGGCCTTGGTGGTTTTCCAGTCCTGGGTCTGCTTTTGTTTGAGCAGCCATACTTTGAGGTCCTCCACAGATTTGGTGTCGGCCGCAACTTCATCATACACTTCGATCATCAGCGCCTGCGTTTCGATAGGAGCCTGGTACCAGAAGTAGCCGTGTTCGCTTTTCCAGAACATACCCATTTCTTCGGAGTGAAGAGCGCGCTCGCTGAAAGACTTGATCATGTCTTTTGTCACGGTCTTTTCACCGAAGCGGTGCAGCGCCAGGCAGACCATCCCTTGTGAATAGAGGTTGCCCTTGAGCCAGAATTTTTTAGCCTGACCGAGATAGTAGTCAAAAGCTTCCTTAGTCGATGCCGGTATGGCTATATCTTTAAAGTAGCTGCGGGCGTAAAGGTATTGAGCCTGGAAGTACGATATATTATCGTCCTCGAGCTTCACGTGGCCGCGTTTTGCTTCAGCCTTCAGGCGCTCGTAGTCGTCCCGTATCTTATCGTCCAGGTAAGCAACACCGCGTGTCACCATGCTCCAGGTAGTTCCGTCGGTGCGTATCGATTTCACACCCAGAACATCGAGGTGCCCCAGGCCGGTAACGATGTGCTGAGTCATATAGCGGTCTTCGGGGAAACCGGGGAACCACGTAAAGCCACCGTTGGACGTCTGGGCTTTCGACACTTTCTCCAGTGCGCGCGCCTGCTCGTTAGCCATACGGTTCAGGTCGAACAGCAGGCCTACAGCACGCTTGCGTTGCGTTTCATTCTGGGCCTGAAGAACCCATGGAGTTTCTTCAAGAATAGCGGACTTCAGCTCCTGGTTCTTTTCAAGATTCGAGAGCAAGGCATCCGGTTGAATATTTTTCCACGTATCAAAAACCTGCTTGATACGCGGGCTGCTGTTGGCGATACTCGTAGCCAGGCTGTTGGCATAGTAACGGCTGAAGGTCTGCTCCACACAATCATATGGATACTCCATCAGGTAGGGCAGAGCCTGAACAGCATACCACGCAGGGTTCGAGGTGAACTCCAGCGTAAGCCGGTGACTGCGCAATGTAGTAGACTTATTGTCGACCAGCTTATCGAGACGGAAGTCTTTCGATTGTTTACCACGTATAGGCAGCGGAAGCGTTTCCGTAACCAGCATGCTGTTGGTCACAACAGGCAACGTCGTCTCCTCACCGTCAGATACATTACCCGCACGGGCAGTGATCCGGTACGTCAGCGCCTGCAAACCTTCGGGTATGGCCATAGACCACTCCAGGCTTGTGCTCTGAAGTGGCTGCACGGTGAAGTTCTGAACCTTGTTGTTGTTGCCGGTAAGGATCGTTACCGGTTTCTGCGTTATCGCATCAAAGAACTCGAGCTGGGCCTGTCCGTTGAGAACATTATCGACCATGCTGGTGATCTTGGCGGAAAAGAACATCTTATCGTTCTCACGGAAGAAGCGCGGCTGGTTAGGAACAACCATGAGGTCCTTCTGAGTAACCAGTTGATTCGTGATCATACCGGACTTCAGATCCTTCGTATGCGCAAAGCCGAGCATCTTCCAGCGCGTGAGGGCTTCCGGAATCGTGAAGCTTACGATGATCTCGCCTTGCTCATTGGTAAGCAGGTTAGGGAAGAAGAAAGCCGTCTCGTTAAAGTTCGTACGGGCTTTTACGGCAGATAGATCTTCCTCCTGTGCCGCTTCTTTGGCTGGCTTCTTAGGCTCCTGTCTTTCGTCTGCGTCGACTCCCGCGAGACCGGCAGGAGCAGGCGCTGCCATCTTCGCCATTTCCGGTGCAACGGCATCAGCTGCCACACTCATCTCTTTCTCTTCTTCGGCTACTTCTTTCTTCTTTATATTACTACTGTAGCTAAGTACTGACCGGGCTCCTCGTATCGAAAAAACTCTTTCAGGCTGGAAGCTATAACCGAACCAGTTCAACACATCGAAATCAGGGCCTTCCACATAAACGGCAGCAGTATTATTCCAGTGTGAGGTGTACTCGTCTAACCCCAGGGCGCTAAAGCCCTCGTCGGCATTCCAACCCATCTTCGTATCCAATGCATTGAACAGCGAAGCATACCAGAAATTGGCACGGAACGCATCGAGAGATTGATCGTATAATGCGGCTACCATTTCGGCAGCAACCTTGTCTGCGGTCTTTCCTTTAATGCGGATCTTCCATTGTTCCTGCTGCCCGGGCTGGAGCTTGTCGCGGAAGCTTTCAAAGCTTACATCCAGCGTCTTGTTGCTATACGGAACATAAATCGTGATCGTGCGCGTATAAGAACGGTTGTTCACCACAAACGTAAGGTGCATGGCCAGGTTGCCACGGTGCTCCTCCAGTATAGGCAGAGTGATCCGGCGCTGCTCATGCTTGAGCGTGATCCATTCTTTCGAGAGAATCGTACCGTCGCGCTCTACTTCGTATAAGATCTCAACCTTCTTTTCGGCCGTACCCACCACTACAGAAGCTGTTTCGCCAGGTTCCGCGGTAGTGTGCTCTTCCTCAATATAATTGGTAACCGGGGTGGGCACAGTCTTCGACGAAGGAGCATACACCGTGAAGTAGCTCACCTCTTTTACAGGCTGACCGTCCTTATCGGTAGCGGATATCTCCAGCACATATTCCGCCGGCGACCACTTGTCGATGCCGGGTATGCGGAAAGTCTTCTTGTCTTTGGTGTTGAAATTCAAAGAGAACACTTCAGCGCCGCGTTCCCATTTGAACTTGTTGTTCTCGTCGGCATAGAGGTCGTAAGGGAAGAGCTTATAGTATTCCTCCTGCGTATAGAGAGACCTGTCGGGCTGGTTCCAGCTGCGACTGCGGAAAGTGCGGTCGGGCATCTTCAGCGCATAGACGGTGATCTTGCCTGACGTGGGCTCCGGTTGGCCGGCGAGGTTAGTCGCCTGAATGTGAAAATCGCGATCGGCCTGCTTCTTATCCTCGCGGTTGATGTTGGTCATCGGTACGCTTACAACCAGGGATTTATATCCTACGAGCACGGACGTAGAAGAGCTGTGTGTCTCGCCGTTGATATCGGTCACATCGGCATAAACCGTATAGCTGAATGTAGGGTCAGATGTACGATCGACAGTAGGGTCGGGAATAGCTTTGAAGTCGACAGTAAATGCGCCGTGAGCATCCGTCTTGCCTTCACCATGCGTGATGACCATACTCGGCGAGGTAGGGTAGTAACCCCAGCGACACCACCACCAGAACGGGAAGCGCGCCTCACGCACAACACGATATTTAACAGCCGCACCGTCGATCACCGCGCCGGAATAGGCCTTAGCCAGAACCTTGGCGGACACCTTATCGTCAAGCCTGTACGTGCCCTTGAGCGTGTCGAACAGTACTTCAAACTTGGGGCGTTTATATTCCTCCACTGAAAAGGAAATATTGCTGTCGGTGCTTTCATCACGGAGCTGCATGTTGCCCGTGAGCCCGCTGGCAGGCGCAGTAAACGTACCGCTGAACGTACCGTATTCATTGGTAGTAACAGTCACGGTTCCGCGCTGCTGATGGTTTACGTCGTACAGGGTTACCGTAGTAGTTTGCTTCGGCACGATCTCCGACGATTTACCGTCAGTTTTAACAACAAGACCTTTGAAATAGATCGTTTGCCCCGGACGGTAAATGGCGCGATCCAGGAAGAAGTGAGTGTACTGGCGCCACTCACGCGGCACCTGCTCGTATTGATAGATTGAACGACCGTAACCATACTCACCATTATCGATCTTCCGGATGCTACAGAAGTCCTTCTTCCACGTAAAATTTACATACAGGTCGCGACGGTTCTCGTTCTTAAAAAACGGAACTTTAAAATAACCCTGCGCATCCGTGGTATAATTGCCTGCCTTTACAGATTCGTAATCCGACGTTTTGTAATTATAGCTATTGAAGTAAACGTCTGCCTTTACGCCGGCGATAGGCTCACCGGTCTGGCGGTGTAATACATAGAACTCCAGACTGCCATCAGCGGCGGAGCGACGTGCATAGCTAATATTCGAGATGGTCGTAAACGCATATGCCAGGCCGTTGTCGGCCGTCGCAAAATTGGCGTTGCTACTGAACAGTACCATGTACTCGCCTTCAGGCAATGGATCGAGCTTTACCTCAAGGCTGTGGTTGTTATAATCGCCGTCGTTAGGTAAAGTATATTTCCCGGTGAACAGAGGTGTCTTGGCGGCAAAGTGGTTGATGAACTTCTCTTCGCGATCTACGTTGTAATCGCGGGCCCACCGTTTACGCTCCTTAAGAACCTCGTCGCGGGTAATGGCAATAATCCGGTAATGAAGCTCCGAAAGATTACGGTATTGTATAAAGGCCCTGAAAGCCTGACCGGGTACATTGATCTCTTCAATCGTACCGCTTAAGCTTTTCCCGGTAATCGAGATCTGTAAGTTCGCGCAGTAGTGTGCGCCATCAGAACCAGGAAAACGAGTCTTGGCACCTTCGCAAAGTGCATAGGCAGTGCGATAATCGTCTTTGTGGCTGTTTGATTTTAACGGACTGTATTGAGCGGCGGTCTCTACATAGGTCGTGGCCTTTGCCAGGGTCACCTGTGTGGAAATCGGATTGACCTGCGATCTTTTTTCCAGTTCATCCAGCGCGGCCAGGTATAAAGTATTACCGGTCGGCAGCGAGAAATTATCTTTTACCAGGCGCAGTCGCTGGAGATCCACCATAACGAGCGCCGATGGATCGGCGTCGGTACTGTGAAATCGCGTCAGTTCCTGCAAGACTACCAGCGCATGGAACTTCAGCGAGAGCGTATCGGTAGTTTCCAGCTTGAGCGCTGCAAAGGTCTTGCTGTCGGCCAGGTAGCGTTCGTCGTCTAAAGAAAATGCCGCTGCCGGCCGTGTGAGCGATGCCTCGTCAAAACTATAAAATGTGACAGCACGTTGCGCCAGAAAGTCATAGAGGGTAGGGTGGAAGCTCCTGCCTTTCTCGTTACCACGTTCCAGGATCGGCTCGTATATATTGATCGGCGTGCGTTTGCTTTGCTCCGCGCTTTCCAGCGACAGATCATATTGCCCAAGAGTCTCCTCCACGATCTTGTCCAGGCTCCACGTTTCGATATCGTCGTCAGAAGATGCATTTACTACCGCGGTCCGGTTGCGGAAGCGATAGCGGTTGTTGGTATAATATTGCCAGTACAGCTCGCCGAGCATCGAGTGAAGCACGGGCTTTACCGGGTATTCGGCATTGCGGGCCTCTTCACGAACAATGTTCAGGTTCTTTACAAAAGCATTCTCCTCTTTTTCGTTCACAAACTTGAGCCTGTGGATAACCGCTTTTACCAGCTCCGCCGCATTCTGTTCCTGTTTGGCGTGGGTATAGATCGTGTTCACCACGGTCAGGGCAGACTCGGGCAACCCCCGGCCTTCAAAGTCCTTAACCTCGGTCCAGGCCTTAGCGTAATTATAGGTGTTCATTCCTGTGGATTTTTGTTGGGCGTAAGCCCCTGAAACCGTTAAGATAAAAAAGAGAAGTGTAAAACAAAGCAGTTTTTGCATACCCGGTAGTGCGTTAGTGATGTAAAGTACAGCAAAGAAAGCCACTCGGCAACGCTTCCCTGCCAGGGCCATCGCTCCGCATGCTTCATGCCAAAGATGCGGCCGCACGGCGGATTCCATACCACGAGGCATCAAAAAAAAGAGGCTGCCCCGGTGGAGCAGCCTCGTGGGGCGACAGTTAATATGTTGATAATCTATTTCTTAACTACCTTACGGGTCCGCGTTGTCCCGTTGTGCTTCATGGTAACATAATAAAGGCCGGCTGGCAGACTCTGCAGATCGACAGTAGCCTCGTGCTCACCGGCTGGCTGCTTACCGCTCACCAGCGTCTTGATCTTGCTGCCCTGCGCACCCGCCAGGCTCAGCTCCACCGTTGACGCAGCAGGCAACGTATAGCGTACTGTAAGCTGCCCGGAAGTAGGATTCGGGTAAGCCACCAGGAACCTGTCCTCACTGGAATTATCGATATCCGCAGCCAATACGTTGTTTGCAACAACAGCCTTACCATAAACTTCCAGCTCGAATATAGAATAACCGTACTGGGTAGAGCGGGTAGTGCCGAAGATCCGTACGTAACGGCCCCGCGCGCTCAGATCCGGGTGATCGTTAACAAGCTGCGTGTTGTTGGTAATGATCTTAACCGTATCCCACGCCACCGCATCATTCGAAACCTGGACGTAGTAGTTCACGGCACGCGCGTTCTCCCACGTGATCTTCACACGGTTGATATCATACGTATTCAGCAGGTCCACATAGATCCACTGCGGATCGGAGAACTCACTGGACCACCGTGTGCCGGTAGCGTTGCCATCTACCGCGCCCGAAGCAGGCGTTCCGCCGTTTTCAATCGACGAGGCAATAGCTTCTTTATTCAACGCAAGGTTTACAGCCACAGTGCCATCATTAACCGAAATAGTCACCGGCGTTGATACCGTAACCAGCCCGTTGTTATCGGTAGCACGCGCCGTAAGCGTATGCGTACCGGTAGTTGCGTTAGTCCACGCAAAAGTATAGGGAGCAGAAGTGTCAGTACCCAGCAGCTCCGTGCCTTTGAAGAACGTAACCTGTGCAATCGTTCCGTCAGCGTCGGCAGCAGTAGCCGCCAGGTTTATCGTAGTCGGTACAGTAAACGTAGCGTTGTTGGCAGGTGCTGTAAGACTCACCGTAGGAGGGGTGCTGCCCGGCAGTGCTGCCTCGATATAATTGAAATTGATATCGTCACTGTCGAAAACAACACGCAATACTTTTTGTCCGGCTGGCAGCGAAGGCGTAAAGCTCACGGTCTGCCAGGTCTGGAAGCCTCCCGTATTAGGCAGCGCTATAGCACCCGAGATATTCTGTCCGTCAAGTTCCACGTGCATCGTCTTGCCGGCCGCCTGCGTGGCGATCCGAAGGTCGAGGCGGTAAACAGCCGTGGCCGATACATTGACAGTATACTCAAGCCACTCGGTATTAGCTACCCAACCGATGTTGTAGCCGCCTTCCGAGGCACCCTGGATATCGACATCTTCAGTCGTACGATAGCCATTGCCCGCGTTACCAGTAGAAAGATCATTGTACGCGATCGATTGACCGCCCGTATCGAAGTCTTCAGCCTCGATCTTGCCCGGAATGTTCCAGGGAGTGCCGCCGTAAGGATTCTGTATCGACCCCGTCCGGACATAATTAGCCTGGTAAGTCGTATTTACGGCCGGCACGCGGATTACCTGGCTCGCCGCACCACCATGATTCCATGACTCGAATGCATAGTTATCGTTACCCAACGTCTGCGGAGTAATAGCCTGTAAGTTGATGATGCCGTTTACAACCAGAGTTTTAGTAATCGGCGTGGTAGCCTGAGCCGCAAGAATAACTTTCAGCCCCGGAACATTAGTGAGCGCGGTAACCTGAACCTTGTTCGGCAGAATATCGACAGAGTCCTTGCCCGTGCGGCCGTTGGCATCCGTTACCGTAAGGATCAGGCGTAGCCACACGTTAGGAGAAGTCTCACCACCGTTATCAGCCGTAAACGAACCCGATCTCACACCCGATGCCACAGCAGGCCCGGGGTGCCAGTGCTCGTTAGTTGCGCCGTCCTTATGGAAGAAGCGAACCTCCCAGTTGAAGGCGGACGCCGGCAAAACACCATCTTCAGCATCGGTAGCCGTACCCGCATAATTGACAACATTACCGACGCTCCACGTAAGCGATGATAACGGCGCGGTAATATCCGCCACCGGCCGGGCATTGAAAGGCTGAACCGTCAGCGTGGCGTTGTTGCTGGTAGCCTCACCAAAAGCATTCTTCACGATACAACGGTATGTACCCGCGTCAGCCGTAGTAGTAGCCGCAATGGAATACGTAGACCCCGTAGCGCCATTGATATTCACAGTGTTCTTCTGCCACTGATAAGTAAACGGCAGAGCACCCGAAGCGCCTACGGAGAACGATACAGCATCGCCCGCAATAACAGTTTTGCTGGCCGGTTGATTGACAACAGTCGGTGCCTGAGTATTGGAATACTCCAGGCGCCACAGGCTGCCGGTAGTGTTATACTTGAAGTAATAAATATTACCGTCAATACCCACACTTGTGCCCAGTATAGAGCCAAAACCAGAAGCCGAAAACTCCTGCCACTGCCCCAGCACGGGGTTAGCCCCATCGATGGTACGAAGCCATCCCGAGCACCAGTCGGTAAAGAAGAAGCGTCCCTTGTATTCCGCCGGATAGTTAGTAGCCGTAGGGTTGAAGAAAGTACCCGAAGTGATCGCGCACCCCCAGCCGTCGTGGCCATAATAGAAAGCTGCCGTTATCGTATTGGCCGCCTGTTCAGGACCGGAGCGCCCCGCCTGATCCCAGCCGTAGTTATAGTTCTTAGCCGGATCAGGACTGGTAACATCATCGAGCTCTTCGTAATTGCCACCCACGTTTACAACAAAGATCTTCTGCGATAACGGATCCAGACTCATCTTCCACGGATTACGCATACCGATAGCCCAGATACTGCGCTTCTGACGGCTGGCCCCCGCCTCGTTATAATACGGGTTGCCGGGAGCAGGCTGGCCGTCCTCAGTCAGGCGAAGGATCTTACCACGGTAAGTATCCAGCTTGGCAGCCTCTGACGGCGAGTTGCTTTCACCGATCGCTACATACAGCAGACCATTCTTAAACAGGATGGCGCCGCCATTATGAAAACCGTTGATAATCGGATCGAACTCCATAATGCGTGTCACAGACGTAACCTGGTTAGCCGCACTCACCACAATCCGATCAAGATAGTGAATCGTCTTGGCCGCATTAGTATAGAAAATATAGATCTGCCCGTTTTGAGCGAAGTTAGGATGCAGCGTTATCCCAAGAAGCCCTTGCTCGTCGGCAGTAGTGGTAGCTACGGTATGAACAGTACTCACAGCGCCATTCTGAAGTACCTTTACAGTACCGGAACGTTCAGCGATAAAGATCCGCCCATCAGCGGCGTGAGCCATAGAAGTTGCCTCATTGATATTGTCACCGGTAAGCTTCTTCGCCGTAAAGCCGGTCGGCAGCTGAGCATAAAGCACATTGCCACACAAGGCAAACATAAACACAAGCACATAAATAGATCGCTCGACCCATCGCCATTTCGAAGCGAACGCCGGTCTACCCTGTAAAATTTTTCTCTGCATAATTGTTGGGGATTGGTTAAATAGTATAATATAAAGTTTAGTGGTGTCCACACAGCATATAGCACACCACCATCTCACCCCACAATCCCCACAACTTCAACGACCCTGTAACTCCAAAGGAGACATTATTCAAACAGCCAGTGCGCAGCTATACCTAACGTTGTGTATACAACACCTTCCTTACGGAGTAACCCTCCCCAACACCATTTACCGATGAACAGCAGTAGCACCCGTTATATAGCTGCCGACGGCTAAATTCCTTAACACAGGGAAAGTTATTAGAAATATCAAGGAGGGCTAATCTATAAATATGGGGAATGTGGTATATTATATCGTTCGTTGTTGGGTATTGGATTGTGTGTAATGTGTGCATACTGGGGAGATCAATGTTGTGGAGGGTTAAGGGAGGAAGTCTGGAGGGAGTGTGGAGAAACTTTGTAGAATCGACGATTTTCAAGGGAAGTAGAAGGCAGGTAGAAACGATGTAGAAGGCAAGGTGGAGGCACTTGTGTGTGGGTGAGTACTCCTTTAGGGGGAGGCTGAGCAGGTGTATTGTGTCCCCGAGTGCCTCGGGTAGGGACCTTACGCCAGCTTAGGTATCGGGCGAGGGGACTTCGACAGTCGGGAGAGTACCGAGCATAGTAGGCTGTCTTCCTTACTATATACTATACTATATACTATTCAGACACCTGTACAATATTGCAATACATCAAACGTTTCATATATTAGAATATATATTGAATACATAAACCCCATTTATTATGGCTATTCTTCCGAATGCGTCGCCCTTATTTGGAATTACCGGGCTTGTTGGGAACCTGATGTTCAGGAGTATCAATGGCAAGACGGTTGTGTCTGCTTACACACCTCCTCGTAAACGAAAGAAAATAAGTGAATTGCAGCAGCTCATGCGGCAGCGGTTTGCCGATGCGGCGAAGTATGCAAAGGAGGTTACGCGGGACCCCGTAAAGCGTGAACAATATAGGCGAAAGGCGAAGAAATTGGGTGTGAGCAGCGCATATACGGCTGCAATTACGGATTATATGCGTATGGGGAAGATAGAATCTGTCGATACGTCGAAAGTGGTGAAGAAGAAGGAGGTTGTTGTAAGAAACGTAAGGGGGCGCGCTGCTTTCGAAGAAGTGGAGGTGAAGTTTATTGAGCGTGGTGGAAAAGAGCTGGCAAAGGGGTTGGCTGTATCGTTGGGCAATGGGGGTTGGAGGTACCGGTATCGCGGGGTGCCATTGGATTGGGGTAATGTGATCGTAAGGGTTGAGGCGGTGGATGTGCACGGGTGTGTGGCTATAAAAGAAGAAAAAATAAACCGCGCGTTAATATAGATGGCCACCCGAAGATAGCCATCTATTATGTATTGACAATAGCGAATGACCGGCCGTGTTAGCCGAAGGTGAAGGCGTAGCCGAGGGTGATGGTGGTGTCGTGGGTGGAGCGTTGGGGGGAGTTTCTTTGTTGGTTTAGGATATTAAGGGTGAGGGCGTGGCGCTTTCTAATATTATACAGGGCGTTGCAGCGGATGTTAAGGACGTTGTTGTCCCAGGAGTTGTCGACTTTGCTGGCGTTGTAGGAGATGGTGGTGCCTGTGGTCAGTTTCTTTTTCAGGAACTTTGTGCTGAGGCCGATCATGGGACCCATGGTGATAAAATCGTTTCTGCCTATCGTGTTGTAGGTGATATTGAAGGCGCCGGAGAAGTTAAAGCCTTGTTTCAGGCGCATGGCGTTATACATGATGGAGCCGTTATAAAACCGTGAGCCATTGCCGTTTCTTACTACGCCGCCCTGTTTATCGCCGGTTTCCTGGAAGCTGATGTCTGTTGTGAGTACGCGCATGGTTTCTTCGGTTTGCTTCAGGGTATAGTTCAGCGTGCCGCTTGCGTTTTGTGATGTCTGGATGAAGTTCAGTGTGTCCAGGTTCTGGAAGTTATCAAGCTGGTTTATGGTAAGAAACTGCGGGCGTATGCGCATATAGGTCTGGAAATTTGAATAATTCAGCGTAGCAGAAACTTTGTCTGTTGGTGTGTATGCCAGGTTGACGGCACCTATTGCCCTGCTGGAGGAGCCTGACTTTTCGCCGTCGAGGTTGTCGCGTTGAAAGCCGGCGTTCATTGCGAATTGGAGCTTTCCGTTGAAGAGTGGCTGAGCCGCGTTTACGGTAATGTTCTCAAGATCGTTGTTTATATAATATGCCCCCAGTGTCTGGTAACCAGGATCTACACGTTCATACCCAACGCCCATTACGGTTTTCTTCAATGTATATTGTAGCTGTGTTTTAACGGCGTTGTAAAATCCGGTGGACGCTTTGCTGTGTACAAGATTTTTCAGGACACCGCTGCCTTCTGCGTCTTCAGCGCGCAGATCGCGGGTCAGAGCGCTGGCGGCATACTCTACCATGAGGTCCAGCTGTTTTACCAGTTTGATATTGGTATTTACACTCACTACGGTATTTTCCATAGGGTAAATGCCGAGGCTGTCCGGTTTGAACGCTATTGACTGCGGATCGTCCCATGCGCGGAAGATGATTATGCCGGCACGGTACTTTTCTTTTTGAAACTGTAATCGCGTTCCGAAGCCCATTCGTTCGTAGGCTGCCGGGACCGTAACATTGGCGGTGTCGTACTCGACGGCCTTTTGCAGGCTACCGTAAATTATACTGCCTTTAAATGGCCCTTCCGGCTCGAAGTCTGCCCCGGCTCCGCGAAACAGGTAGCCGTTTAGTGTATAGGGTGAGTATGTCATCGTTATATCGCCGACATGACCGGTTACCCATTTATACGAGGGATGTATGCTGAACCGGTTTGAAGGGATAGGATAGCTGTATTTGCCGCCGAAGTCGGACAGTACAAAGGTGAATGGGAGATTTACCAGGCCATAGAGATTCATATTCATACTGCCGTTGACGAAGTATGAGAAGGGGCTTCGCCCATAGCCTCCGTTGCCATCATAGCCAATTCCGTTAGCGGCCAGCCCTCCGGTAAATCGCACCGGGCTTTTTCCGAATTGCTGTTTAAGATTATCCAGCTTAAACGACTGTGCTACTGCCCGGTCCACTGTAACACCCAGCAGAATTGCCGTGAGCAATGCGTATGTGATCTGTAGTTTTATTTTCACGGCTTCTGTACTTTAATATCAACCACTATGTACGACTGTAAGCCGTCTGTGTGGTATTCTTTGATCTTTATGGCTCCCTTTCGATTGTCATCTGTACGGAAGAGTACGATGCGTGGAAGCGTATTGCTGTCAAATGGCTTCAATCCATTGCCTAACGATTCGATATCGATATTCTCCAGCGGTTCGCCGGTTACCAGTTGGTCGAAATCAGTTTCGGTAAAGTTCAGACCACATTTGCACTTCTCCTGCGAGTTTATAAAGTATGTGATGTGTGCCTGCGGAAGTGTATTGAACGTGAAGTTCTCTACAGAGTCCGGCGACACAAACCGGTTGAATGTAAATGAGGCGTTCAATCCGAAGAAGGCAATGTCCACATACTGACCGAGGGAATCCGGATCGTCCTTCCGGATCACGCGTCGCAGTACCGTCGAGTAGAGGCTTCCGATGGTGCTGTGCGCGGTGTTGATGCCCAGCTTTATATCGGTATGCGTGCGCAGGCCGCTGTTCGGTTTTACGGTGATCTCGTGGGTTATGTTTTTTGTCTCCTTTCCGTTTGCGACGGACATGGTGATGGTGTATGTTCCGGGAGAAGCAAAGTATATGGACGATTGCTGCCTGTCGTTATTCTTCAGCTGTCCTCCTGTGGTTTGCCATTGCCAATCCAGTACGCCTACCGTGGTGCTTGCCAGTGTGGCGGTCAGGGGAGCTTCATAGTCTTCGTCCTGGAAAGAGGGTTCGATGGCAAAATCAGCAACCAGCGCAGGCGACACCGTTATGCTTTTGGATATGGAGTCTATCTCTGTCCCGTTTTCGATCACCAGGGTTAGGATGTGATCACCGGGGGCGGTATACATTACGGAAGGAGGATCGTACCCGTCAAACGATGCGGGCTCTCCGTCGGGGAATTTCCAGTGGTATGCGGTGCCGCCCTGTGTTTTGTTCGTAACCGTAACATTCACGGGCGAGATGTTGTTTATCGCAATGCTTGTTTCGAAATCCGGTGTCACTGTTCCTAATATCCGTAATGTGATCTCCTTCGATTGGCGGTCGTCACCATTCCAGGCTTCCAGTTTTACCTTATAGGTTCCTCCGGCGGTGTAGCGTACGACACCCGGATTATGTTTGTCAGAAGTAGCGGGGTCTCCGCCTTCAAACGTCCACAGGTAATTTTCAGCCCCGGTGGTCCGGTTCTCGAATGTAACTTCTACCGGGATCGAGTAGTCTTCGTTTTGTACTTCATACGTGAAGTTCACGGAAGCGGGGACGGCTTCTTCGTGAAAGCAGGCTCCCAATAGCAAGCTCATCGCGCTTAGCCATGACGTGAGACTGTACGACACACGCATGGTTTTAATACGTTTCCCGAATGATCTCATAGGTTCCGTTTTTTTGTTTAAACCAAGCCCGTATTGTGTCCAATGCCTGCGAATAATTTTCCGTAGCGAGGTCGCCGCCGACGGTTGTGGCTATGGGGTAATCTTTTATTACTGGTGCCAGCATTTCCATTACGCGATAGGCGCAAGGCATTCGTTGTCGTATATCGGCAATGGGGGAGTAGCAGCTCCTTTCGTTGGCAGACAGTATTTCTTCCAGGTAATGGATGGCCCTGTATGTGCGTGTATATATGAGATCGGGGAAGAGCTCATAGACCACGTCATCGTTCAGCCGTAACGTGCGAACACGATTCAGTACAACATCGATGGCGTGCTGATCTTCCATGCGGGCCAGCGCCACATAACCGGCCCATCGATCCGGGCTCTTCAGCGGAGGTTCTTTATCTTCTACATACGATTTGATCTTCGGTGCCTCGTCACGCAGTTGCAGGTAGCCGATCAGTTTGAATAATTTACCCGGAGAAGCGGGAAGTTTTTGCAAACGGCTTTTGATCGAATCGATGGCTGTACGATCGAAATCTGCCGGCTGAAATCGTACGAGCGCATTATCGATCATTCCACTGATCCCTCTGTCGGGATCGTGCCAACCGGCTATGAGAAGGTTTACGATTTTCTTCCGGAGATTCTTTTGCTGCACACGCTGCCCGAGGCCGCCCAGCAGATAGTAGGCTTCCACGCGTATGGTGGTCACGGTATCGTGCAGATAAACAGAAATCGGCTTTATATAATCACCTCCATTTTTGTCTGTGAGTGGAAGCGGCTTCGGTGTCTGCTTGCTCTGCAGGGCGGAAAAGTATGCGTCTGTTTCCTGCCTTTGCGCGGACACGTTATGGCATAACAGGGATGTTAATATTATCGTTGCCATATGCAACGGGAGGGTCCTTACTTTACTCATAATTGGTTTTCGATTACCACACGGCTTATCCACGTCACCAGGTCCTTATTCTGTTCCCACCACTGTTGGGCTGCGCGTACATTCTGCCGGATCACGTCGTCACTATCGGCAGCGGCTGGCAGCGGCAGCGTTACCGTGGTCAGGTTCTTAAATTCTGCGGTTGCCATGGCGCGCCGACTGTGATCACTGCTTTCCAGGGCACCGATCACCATATCCATTCGTTTGCTATAGTCCAGGTTCCTGTATTCTTTTTTATTCAGAATAGCTTCCACATTGAGTATTACCTGTTTGTTCCTGCTCCACCAACCCCTGAGGAGGGGCACGAGTTTCGGTTCTTCGCCGGAAGGCACTGCCTTGTCCTTCATGCCGTAGCCGGTGAGATACGTAAAGGCCCTGAAAGGCGATATGCGTCCGTGTTCGTTGTTACTGTATTGCATATTGTCGAGCAAACGGGGTATGGCTTTATCATAGTTCAGCGGCACCTTGATCTGTATTGAGTCTTTGATCTGCCATTCGTAGGATACACATAACATATATCTGCCGGGATACGTAAACTCTCCCATCAGGTCGTTCAATTCGAAGCGGCGCGTGAGCATATCGCCTGTGTTCATCGCTAGTTTTGTTTGCTTCATTTGTACAAGCCGGTGCATTCCCGATTTACTTATCCGGTATTGATACGTGCCGCCGAGGGTCCTGAACCATCCAAGTTCTTCGCGTGCCACATACGTCCCTTTTTCGAATCGCTTCAGCTGAAAATACAGCCAGGCTGTATTAAGATCGAATGTTTCCACCGTTCTGCGGCTTTTCAGCGTGACGCTCATGGGAACGGTATCGGCAAAGAATACTGTGGTGTTAGATAGTTTCAGATTAATCTCCAGATCGTCCCTTGTCAATGTCAAGACCGATTCCGGGTTTTGTGCAAAAGCGTTCAGGCATGACAACGCTACTAACAACAAACTGCATACTGTTTTTTTCATCGTGTTCTTCCCCGCAGTATTACAATACTTTCGTCACTAAATTCGGATACGCCTTCGGGATTTTTGAGGCTTATGTCGGATGTGGGGTGCATCAATCCCTGGGTGGCGTGGTCACCGGAGCCAAACGAATCGTGGTCACTCGCGTGGCCTACCTCATGCCTGCCGACTATCTGGCGTCGTTTATCGGTCTTGACATTCAGATAGATCCAGGTGTTGCCCGTGGCAAGCTCCTCGGTTCCCTGCGTCGAGCTCCACTCACCGTCAGGGTCTACCATCAGAGGGGGTTCGTCGCCTTCGGACACATTGATCACAATGCCATCCGGATAGTAGTTCGTTTTTCCCGTGTCAAAGTCTCCATCCGACTTGGGATCCAAATAGTGTGCTCCTATAATGGACTTCGGCTTGATGCCCAATTTATCTCTATAGATTCCCAGCTGCGTTCTCACATACAAATCATTTCTTTTATACCACGCCTGTGCTTTTTCGTTTATCTTTTTTTGCGCTGCCGATCTTACGGCCGGATCGGGGCCAAATAAATAATCGGCCAGTTCGTCACCGGATGGCAATTCGGTTGCCGGGTCAGGCGGGGACAATTCAGTTACATACCGTTTTGTTTCGTCTAATTTTACGATACTGGAGACTACACTATAATCCGTACATCCATTTCCCGAAAACGCAGGATCGATATTACTCTTGTTCATTATTTTGGCCATGTCCTGACTACCTACCATCTCGTAAACATTTTCGAACACGATCTTCTTGCGCACCGTCCAGATATCCGTTTTTGCCTGCTTCAATACTTTAAAAGCCTTATCCCGGATCACCGCCTTGAGAATGTAGTTATCGCCTGCCGCTACCGACGCCGAAAAGGTGACTTTGTTCTTGCCTTTATTCTCGCCTGTGGTATTGACTTCTGCCTGAGATTCTATTGTCTTCGTCTGGGCAGTATATCCTGCAAACGGTTTCCATGAACCCAATTTTCCGCCGAATCCAACCCCTGCGTTATCATCACCCGCGTCTCCATTATAGTCTATGATGCGTTTCGGATCATTGGCCATGTCGTCGGGATCGTCATAAGTCCAGCTTAATGTGATGGGAAGGGCAGTAGCTACGCCTTGTCCTTTCTTGTTTCTGATTTTGACCTGGGCTTCTATATCCTGCAGTATTTCGGTTGCCTTGACGTACGGCTTGACCAGGTTCAGTTTCCCTGCCGGCGTTAGGGCAAGGGACTGAATCTCTACTGTCACCTGCTTTTCGGCCGAGTAGCTTTCGGTAAATTTTTCGTCAGTGCTGACCGAGAGTTTGACTTTATACGGTGAGTCGTATATATTTATATAGGCTCCCTTGTTTGCGCCTGTATTCATTTTTCCATCCCAGGAGATCCTGACTGCTTTGCCCTGACTGGCAATCGTATTATCTACATACACAGGATTTGTCGCATCGCCGTTTTTGAATACCTCGAACTTTGCATATTTCCAATCGCCCGATTTGACAGTATAGGCTACGTCGAGGTTTTCCACGGTAGGAGCGAAGAACTTGTCTGCTGCCAGTGTTACATATGTACGCTTGACAAGTACCCTGGCTGTCGAAGACGCTGCCGCTACCGTCACAGCTTGCTCGGGCTCGTCAAGTTCAGTCTCGTCCAGCTCTCCAAGTTTTACCACGGCGTCGTCGCCCTGCCCGGTGGCGCCCTGCCAGATGATATCTGCTGAATTCAGTACGATCGATGCATCCGATCCGGATACCTCCAACTTTATCTCGCTCTCTTCTCCTTCTACATAAATAGATTCTCCGTCTTCGTATTGTACGCTGTCGTAGGTAATCAGCAATTTGAAGTCTTTGACCTTTTCTGTAATGGCCGAGCACACAGCGCTTTTTATCTGTGAGAGATCAGACGGGTTAAGAACCTGGTCTCTTATCTGCAAGGCGAATGCATTTAATTGGTCGTCATCATTTAAAATAGCAAAGATGGCATTCTCCAGGCCCGTCACCTGCTTCTTATAGGGTTCGAAACAACCTGTTATATCGCCTTTGCCGGTTTCGAAGCTCCACAGGTTTTGCTGATATTCCTGCAGTGTAACAAACACGCGGGTCTTGAAATCATCTGCCGTGAGGTTGCCATCGTTGAGGTCGCCTTTTTCGATATTTTCATAATTTCCATCGGACAACGAAAGCATGGACAGGGGTGTGTGAATCTGGTCCCACTGGTATTTGGCGAGCTCGCGGCTGCCATCGGAATAGTCCATCAAATTTAAGGTCGATCCTTTGGGAAGTGGTTTGAGTTCGTCGAAGGTATGGTTCAGGCGAAAGGCCCCGTGGCCGATCTCGTGAGCCATGGTGATCACAAACTCCGACTTATTACCGGTCATGAGTTTGTCCATAAATATAAACCCAACGTTTTTCCGAAATGGATTTACGCCTGACCAATCCTGCTCCGCCGGCAGCACGAGGAAGAGATAATGCGCATCCGGATCGAACGACTCCCGGGCAGCAAAGTCCTTGATGACCTGCGTCATCTCCACTGTATAGGTCTTTGGGGCTATACTTCCTATCCAGGGTATACTCTTCATTCTGCCATCGCCATCAAAATCATAATTGCTGATAAGCGGTGGCTTTATCTCCACACTCCACTGAACCAACGCCTGGCTGTAGATGTTGTTCAGATCCTTCTCCAGCTCTTCCCGGGTACAGGTCGATCTTTTGTCGTTAACCGGTACCACCACGAGCTTGCGGTACATCTGCTCATAGCTCACTACATTTATCTTCCCGACTTCTACATTTGCCGTATCCTTTTTCTGATAGGCAATGATCTGAGTTTTCTCACCGGGGTTATTATAACCATATACTTTAACCCGCGTTGTAGCGGCATCTGTTTTCGAGGACTCCACTTCCCCTGTAACCGATCGGAAGAAGAGCCCATCCGGCAACACATCTCCTTTACGGGAGACAACGTCGACCCAATCCGACATGCCCGTGGGAACCGATTTCCAGGGAATGTAGTAGATCGGTCGGGAGTCTTCTCCCCATTCATGTATTGTGTCATAACGGTCTTCGGTATTGGGATACTGATAATAATCAAAACCGTATTTCGTCAATGGATCGTTCTTCACGAAACTCACGGTATAGGATTTGCTTCTTACGGATTTTTTATCGATTCCTTCAAAGGAGCTTTTGATCTCTTCGAATCTGTCTTTCAATTCTTCCATCTTTTTCTCCAGCTCTTTCTTCGTGGGTTCGCCATCGGGTAGTGCGTCGTGCGTGGCCTTCGCCTGGTCGTATTCCAGTTTCAGATCGAGGAGCTCTTGCGTATTTTGTTTCACCTGGTCGGCTACTTCCGCCGGCAGCTCCTTTTCGGCGTGCTCGTTTACTTTGTTTATTACGCCGGCAAGATCATCGGCATCCGTATCGATCGTCATCCCGTTCAGTCGGGATACTATGCCCCGGTAGTCGCGAAATATATCCTCGGCCTCGTCAACATCCGCTACGCTACCTTCGCTGACATCGTAGGTGGTTATTACTGCACCGGCGATGAGTTGTTTATCAGTGTTCACCTGTATATTATCAAACACCACCAATACCTTTGCTCTTCCTAAAAACGGAACGGTTACGTAACCTCTGCCGCTGAATGATCCCGCGCCGCCTACCTGGGTGATCTTTATGGGGAAATCTCCCGCGGTGAAAACATCGCCGGGCTGCAATACTGTTAAGGGTTGGCGGTTAGTGATCTGCGGATCGGGTACGATACGGCAGTTCACAAATGAGTCAGACTCCCGGGGAGGCAGCGACACGGTATATACATCGCTGTATACGGGCTGATCGGTATTGCAGAAGCCGGCTATGCGGTACTCATATTCAACACCGGGCTTTACATCGTACACCAGCGCTGACGTTGACGATGAATGCTGATCGAACCACGCCGCATCGGCGACGTCTTTTTGCCGATAGCTTACGAGGTAGCCGGTATGCCGGCTGTTCGGCGCCCAGGCAAACTCGAGATTGCCGAACTGCCCTGCCGAACCGTTTATACCTGTGGGAGGCGGGCAGACATCCTGAAAGCTGAACCAGTAGATCTCGCTATAGCCCTGGTTCCGGAATATATCCACGTCGTCTATACCGCCGCGTGCGCGTGCGCGGATACGCCAGCCGTAGCGTTTGCCGGGCAGCAACAAGGGCTGCGATGGTCCGTAGAGCAATGTTGTAGCGCGCGTGGTGGTTTCGTAGAGCGGCTGCATAGACTGGAATGCCACTTCGGGGGCCAGGCTGTTATCCCAAAGCTCTACCAGTTGAAAGTCATACTCGGTAACATAAGCTGAGTTCGGTGAATTGAGGTGACGTGGTGTCCACTGGAAGATTATATTCTGGGGCTCTTTCAGAGCAACCGCTTCGCCTTTACGTGGTATGTTCAGCAGCGGAGGATCGCTCAGGCTTATCCATGCCATGCTGCAAGTCTTTGTACTGGCCACCTGCCCGGTAGTGACTTCTACCGCCTCGAAGCAAAACTGGTAGAACCCTTCGGGCAGCTTAGCCTGCTGCACATATTGAGCGCGTGTTATGCCGGCGAAGTCCAGGTTGTCCGGGCTGAAGTATGGTGCCAGGTCGCCTAACGATAAGCGCAGGGGCACCCCGGCTTCGAGTTGAATAATGGGCAGCGCGCCAAAGTCGCGGGTGTGCAGCTGTACGTTCTGGCTTTCAATGTTCATCCGAAGCCGAACACTGAGCACGGGTTTGTTCAGGTCGCGGTTCGTCAATATCACCACCAGCTTTTCCTGGGTAGAGGCGTAGTAATCGGTGAGCTGCAACGTATAGGGCGGGCGTAATAGCGTGGCTACCTGCACGGGTTGCTGCGCCTGGGCAGTAACAGCGGGTAGGAGACAAAAAGAGACTATCTGTATAGCTTTTGCCAGGACGCGGTATACGCGAAACCTGTTAGCTATTTTGCCTGTTATTCTCATATTCGTAAATGAAGAAGCCTCGTTTTTACCCTGCAGAGTATTGCCCGGCCCGCCGTGCTTCGACGAAGTATTTATATTCATGAAATTGTTGTTCACGTTAACGATCAATACACCATTACTTTCTGTATCGCGCTTCCTTTAGCGGTTTCCAGTACCAATAAATACGTTCCGGCAGCCAGGTTCACTGTATAGTCCAGCTCGTACTCGCTGCTTCCCTGCGCCTCACGCTCGCTCACTACTTTGCTGTCGCCGATCGATATCAATCGCAAGCGTATCGATGATACCTCCTGCATTCCGACCGTCACAGTAAACGTTCCGGAGGTTGGGTTGGGGGCTACGCTGAAGTTTTCGATGAGAGGCGATTCGGTTTGAGGTGTGGTGCTGAATTCGGTTCCCAATACGGTTATTGTTTTTGTAAACTCTGCTTCGCAGCCTTGCAGAAAGGTTTTCATATAGATCGTATAAACACCTTCGCTGGAGAAGATCACCACTGCCTTGTTATCTTCTTTCGTAGCGAACTGAGCAGACTGCGCGTCGGAGGTCCACCACTGTACGCTGTCTGATTCCGTCGTGCTGATGTTGAGCAGTGTTATATCTTCAGCAGCAAAGGCCTGTGTGCTGACCACGAATTCGGCATCGATATCCAATCCCTGCCGTTTCAGGGTCAGGCTGCCTTCGCCTTCGCATCCGTTCGAGTCTGTGGCCAGTACGTGATAGGTGCCCTCTTGTGTTAGTTTTACAACGCCGGTGGTGGCAGTATAGCCTTGAGGACCGGTCCACTGATATGTGGCATTGGCATCGCTCAGCGAAGCATCGGCATTATAGCTTTGGTCGTTGCACAGGTACCGCTCTTTACCCAGGGCTACGCGTATCGGTTCGGGGTCGTTCAGTTGATAATTCCGGAAGCTCCTGCAATTATTTGCATCGACGATCATCACGCTGTATGTGCCTTCGGGCAAGCCGTCTATATCTTCCGTTGTGGCGCCGGTACTCCATTCGTAGCGGTAGGGGGCCGTACCTTCAGTAATGGTGATGTCGATTCCGCCG
>Ga0247764_1000191_pt1 | contig 22638 bp, 24 predicted proteins | sample UWRJL051202B4_FD_179932 | JGI IMG/M metagenome (GOLD analysis project Ga0247764, IMG submission 179932) | Plant litter microbial communities from Arlington Agricultural Research Station in Wisconsin, United States - UWRJ-L051-202B-4 | ecosystem: Environmental > Terrestrial > Plant litter >...
AGTTCCAGCGCATGAAACCTCCATACACCTGTCGCGTGAGCGCGACGGATCGTCTATGGGCCCTCAGTGCGGGCCGCGGTGAGTTTCGGCTCACCCAGCGCTGCGATTTGGGGCCTCAGCCTGCTGCTGCGGCGGTGGGGGCTTCCCGGCGGCGGCCACGCAGCGCGTCGACGCGACGGATCAGCTCGGCTTGCAGGGCGTGAAGTGGTCGCGCGACGTCTTCACCCTCCAGCAGCGCTAGCGCGTGCGCGATGGCCTCCAAGGTGGACATCCCGCCGGGATGTGGTGGCTCACGCAGGCGCAGCGGGGGAACCAACGGCGGTGGCAAAGCTAGCTCCGGAAGCTCTCGCAGCGCGCCGAGCCGCTTGTACATCCGCCGAGCTTGGCGGAAGGTGCCGTCGAGCACGATCAGTTGGCGCGGCGGCGGCTCTAGTTTTCGTACCGGGCCGGTGTGATAGAGCAGCGCCGTGTCGGGTTCGCGCAGCAACGACTGATCGAACGGCTCGCCCGCGCCGTACTCGTAGATGCAGGAGTTTGGCAGCGCCAAGCCAGCGAAACGCCCAGTATTGCTGCTCAGGCGAAGCTCCGCTACGTGGCGCACGATCACGATGCGCGTGCGGGTGACCACGCGCGGGACGTCCAAACACAGGCAGATAGCTGTGTTCAGCAGGCAACGCGGGCAGTGGCCGGCGAGATCAATCGGCGTGACGGAGCGCATACTCACGCCAACTTTACACCAAATGTCCGAGCGATACTTGACCCTTCGTGCGGCTTCGCCAACTCTCGGGCCATGCACCTGCTGATCAATACGGGCGGCGGCGACGCTCCAGGCCTCAACGCCGTCCTCCGAGCCGTCACGCTGTCGGCGCTGCGCCGCGGCTACCGCGTGACCGGCATCGCGCGCGGCTATTCGGGTCTGCTCGAAGACGGTTCGGCCGGCCTCGTGCCCATGACACGCGATCTGGTGCGCGGCATCACGGATCGCGGAGGCACTCTGCTCGGGACGGTCAATCGCGGGCATCCCTTCGAGTACGTGCGCACCGACGCGACGGGCCGCAGCGAACTCGTGGACGTGAGTGAACGTGTACTCGAACGTTATCGCGAGCTCCGGGCAGACGGCTTGATCGCAGTTGGCGGAGACGGAAGCTTGCGCATCGCCAAACGCTTCCACGACAAGGGTCTACCAGTGATCTCCGTACCGAAGACCATCGACAATGACCTGCTCAGCACCCAAGCAACGTTTGGCTTCGATAGCGCGATGAGCTTCGCCACCGAGGCTATCGGCCGTTTGCATGGCACGGCCGAGGCGCACAGCCGCGTGATGGTGGTGGAGCTGATGGGCCGCGACGCGGGCTGGATCGCGTTGCACGCCGGCCTTGCGGGATCGGCGCACGTGATCTTGCTCCCGGAAATCGACTTCGACATGGACGTGGTGAGCGCAGCGATCCGTCATCGCTTCACCACACAACGGCCGTTCGCCATCGTCGTGGTGGCGGAGGGCGCCAAGCTGCGTGGCGGAGAGCGCAGCATCACCAAACAAGAGCTCGGTAAAGAAGTGACGCTAGGAGGCGTGGGCGCGTACGTCGCGCACGAGATCGCCAGACACACCGGTTACGAGACGCGGAGCTTGGTGCTCGGACACCTGCAACGGGGCGGCTCGCCGACGGCAGCCGATCGCGTGCTGGCGCTGCGTTATGGCGCGGCTGCGGTGAGAATGGCGGCCGCGGGGGAGTTTGGGCGCATGGTTTCGTGGCAGCCACCCAACATGAGCTCCGTCCCGTTGGCGGCGGCGATCGGCGGCGTGCGCCGCATTCCGCTGGACGATGACGCGCTGGTGTCGGCGCGTGATTTCGGCATCTGCCTGGGTGACGTTTGAATGAAGCGTAAACCCAAAGGCTTATCGGAGCGCGGCGAACGGCGCGCGCTCGAACGTCAGAACGCAAAGCTGGCTCAAGACCAAGCGCGCCTGTTCGCGCTGACGGAGGGCGGGAGCGCGCAGCGGCCCATCAGCGTGGAGTCGGCGTCCGTCGTCGAAACGCACGCGCTGAGCGTGCCGTGTCCACGCTGTGGCGGCGCGCATGAGCTGATCGAACATGCTGCCATCACGCAGGACGGACAGCGTCTGCGTGAGGCACGCCTGCGTTGCCGCCAATGCGGCACTCGCCGGTCGCTGTTCTTTCGGCTCATCGAGCGTTTCAACTAGCTTTGCTGTCCCGCAGCAGTGCTGGGCCGCGCCCTTACAACGGTTACTCGGCGGGGACGCGATGGGCCCCGGTGTCGAGCTCGGTGAATGCCTCGTCCACTAGTTGCTTCAGCTCTTGATCCGACTTCGAGCGCGCGCGGGTGGACGCCTTCGGCGCCGTGCTCAGCAGCGCGGCCACGTCGTCCAAGTCGTCGCCGCGCTCCAAGGCTGCGAGGGCCTGCGATTCCAAGTCTTTTGGCGACTTTTCGCTGCGACCGAAGACCCGTGATAGCCACGAGCGCGCTTCGACCAAGCTAAATTCGCCAGCGGCAACGTCCGAAGGGCGGTTGGTCAAGCGCTCTACCAGGCTGCGATTCGATTGCACGAGAGCCCAGGCTTCGTCGAGCAACGTACGCTGCGTCACCGAGAGCTCCGCCGAGGCGTGTCGCGCCTTGTGGCCTTCACGCGCGAGGAACAGCGCGAACGGTAGCGCCAGTTGCGCAGGTCCGAGCGCGGTGGCGCGACCCACGCTGGGACCGCCACAGCTCTTGCTGTAGATGTGCGATGCCTCTAGCAGCAAGACACCGAAGCCCAGCGCTGTGGCTGCCAGCTCCGCCAGCTCTGGCGAGGTGTCGTGCCGACCCGTGCGGGCGAGCCGGATGTGACCCAGCATGCGCGCGATCGTCGCGGTCATCGCAATGGAGTGACCCAACGACGCCGCGGGCATCTCGATACGAAAGCCGTTCGGGAGCGCCAGCAGTCGCGGCACCTCCGCGCTGGGTTTCGGTGCGCAGCCCCCGCTACCACAGCCGCCGGTCCCGCAGTTGGCACCCTCGGCGTCACCGAGCAGCCCCACCTCGATGTGGCACTCCTCGAGGCCGGCATAGCCCTGCATACGCGCCACCAGTCCCTCCAGTGAGTTCACGTCCCCGGTGAAGGTATCCGGAAACCATTCTGCGGTGGGCAGCACCAAGGGTTGCTCCCCGGCACGCAGACCCAAGATGGCAGTAGCCTCTGCTGAACGCTGGACAAGCAGACGGAGGGACGGAAGCGGCGCAAGCTCCATTGCCTAAGAGTGTCGCAGAAACTCGGAGCCGCGGCCAGAGGGGTACACTCTTTCGGCCGCATTCGGTGATTCCGAAGCGGTAGACTCTGCCCGGCACCTCTATCGGCTTGTCAGCGAGGAAACATGCAACGCATCGGATTGATTGGGCTCGGCATCATGGGTTCCGGCATGGCCAAGAATCTCAGCGCCAAGGGTTATTCGGTTACCGTGTGGAACCGCACACCAGACAAGGCGCGGGCGCTGCAGCCGCCGCTCCCCGTCGCCGCGTCTCCGCGTGCGCTCGCCGAGCAAACGGACGTAGTAGTTACCTGCGTCTCTGATCCGGCTGCGGTGGAAGAAGTGGTGTTTGGCCACGAGGGGGTGCTCGCCGCCGCGCGCCCCGGATTTCGCTACATGGAGTGCAGCACGGTGTCCCCCGAGCTCGTGCGTCGTCTGTCGACGGAGTTTTCGAAGCGCGGCGCGGCGGTGCTCGAAGCGCCAGTTACCGGTTCGCGCTTGGGAGCTGCCAACGGCACCTTACTGTTCATGACTGGCGGCGAGGAAGCGGTGCATCGCGAGCTCGAGCCGGTGATGCTCGCGATGGGCAGCCGCGCGATCTACTGCGGGCCTTCGGGGCAAGGTGCGCTGATGAAACTGATCGGCAACGCGCTGATTTCGAGCATGTTGGAGAGTCTGTGTGAAGGCTTGGTGGTGGCGCAGAAAGGAGGACTGCCCATCGACAAGGTGTTGGAGGTGATTCAGGCGTCCGGCTTTGCGTCGCCCTACTTCGCCTTCAAGGGCCAAGCCATCGCCAAGCGCGACTTCTACACGCACTTCTCGGTCGATCTACTGCACAAGGACCAGACGCTGATGTTGGCTGAAGCCGCTCGCTTGGGCGCCACTTTGCCAGGGCTCGCCGCGGTACGAGAGGTGTTTCAAACCGCGCGCACTCAGGGCTTGGGTCAGCGGGACATCTGCTCGGTGATCGAGGTGTTGGAGGGGGCGGCGGGACTTGCCAAGCCGCGGGCGTAAGCGCGCGACTTTGTCGCGGTTTTTGCGCGGCTTTTGAAGTCACCCGGTGGGCGAGCTATGAGGGCGACCGTGATGACGGAACTTACGGGCAAGCAGCGGCGCTTTCTTCGCGCATTGGCGCACGACAAAAAGCCAATCGTGCAAATCGGCCAATCGGGCCTCACGGACGCCGTGAACGAGGCCATTCGCCAGGCGCTGCAAACGCATGAACTCATCAAGATCAAGCTTGGTTCCGAAGTCGAGCTCGACCCCGCCGAAGTCGGCGCAGAAATCGAGCAGGCCTGCAGCGCTCAGCTGGCTCAGGTCATCGGTCGCACGTTGATCGTCTACAAGCGTCGCGTGAAGGATCCGAAGATCAATCTACCGCGCGACAACGCGGGGCGCGCCCCCAAGGGGTCCGCATGACCTCGCGCGCGCTTCGCACGCGTTCGGCCGACAACCTGGTGTGGCTCGATCTCGAGATGACCGGCCTGGACGCGCAAAACGACGTCATCCTGCAGGCTGCCGTCGTCATCACCAACTCCGAACTCACACCGCTGGAGGAGTACTGCTGCGACATCTGGCAGCCCGCGTCAGCTCTCGAACGGATGACGCCGTTCGTTCGTGACATGCACGTCAAGACTGGGCTGTTGGCGCGCGTGATCGAATCCAAGCTCGACTTGGGGGCCGCAGAGAAGCAACTGATCGAGCGTGTTGCCGGCTGGTGCGCCTATCCGGCGCTGCTTTGCGGCAACAGCATCGGACAAGACAAGCGCTTCGTGGATCGTTGGATGCCTGGCCTCAGCGGCTACTTGAGCTACCGCAGCGTCGACGTGTCTTCGATCAAGATGCTGTCGAAGCTTTGGTACGGTGACCAACGCGCCTTCGCTAAGTCCACCGTCGGTGAGCACGACGCGCTGTTCGACGTGCGACAGTCGATCGCTGAGCTGAAGTACTACCGCGAGAATTTGTTCGTGCGGGGCTGACTCGCCCCATGCCCATTTTCAGTTTTCATCTCGCCAGGACGACGCTCTGGACGACGATGAGCGCGTTGCTGCTGCCGCCTACGGCCAGGCTCGTGCGCGGACTACGGCAGGCCGAGTGTATGACGGTGATGGGCCTCGGTTCGCCGGTCTTTTCTCGCGCGCGCTGGCAACTCAGGCACCTGGCCATGTTTGCCTCCTGGGAAAACGAGCAAGCGCTCGATGCTTTCCTGGTCGGGACCAAGCTGGGTGAGTCGTTGTCTGCGGGCTGGCACGTGCGCTTGGAGTTCTTGCGCCGCTGGGGCCGGGTCTCGGAGTTCGATGATTTGCCAACAGGCGCTGAAGTCGAGCTGTCTGCGCCCGTGGTGGCTGTCACGCTGGCGCGCATGAGGCTCCCGCAGGTTCCGCGCTTCTTGCGTTGGGGCAAGCCCGTAGAACGGCAAGTGCGCGATCACCCCGGCACGACCTTGGCGCTCGCGGCGATGCGCCCACCGCGCACCATCAGCACTTTTAGCGTCTGGCACTCGCAGCAGGAGATGCTGGACATGGTGCGCGGCCGGGATGCCGCGGCCGGCGCGCAGCACCACGTCTCTGCGATGGAGGAACGAAAGCGCAAAGACTTTCACCACGAGTTTACGACACTGCGTTTTCGCCCGTTGGCAGAGCACGGCGAGTGGGACGGGCGCCGAAGTATCGTTCCGAAGTTGCTCGCTTAGCGTCGCGCGACTTCTGCGCCGCACACTTCGCGAACGCGCTTGATGCCGCCGCGATCGATCACGAACGGGATCTCACAGGACGCTTCCTTGGCGCTGTCCTCGCATTCGGGCCGCAGCTTCTTCAAGCCGGAGGGGTCGAGATAAAACGGGATGCCGCAGCTGGCAACTTCGGAGACCTTGGGGCGCGTGGCGCGCGAGCTCTGAGCGCGTCGCGCTTCCAAGCGAGCCAGACGATCTTCGAGCGCGCGCAGTTGCTGTTTATACTCCACGAGCTTGCGGAGAATTTCGGCGCGCTCCGCGTCGACGCTTGGGTCGGCCCGCACTGCGCTGACCCCTAGCGAGAGCGCCAAGCAACTGAGCCATCCGATCAACCAGTGTCGCGCGCTGAAGTGCCGTGTCATCTCGACCCTTTCCAGGGTAGCTCAGGCGCCGATGTTCGCGAACAATCTGCCGCGATAACTGCGAGACTCTGCGCACAAGAACCACATCCTGCCGTTCAGCGCTCCCTGCTTTTCGCGTGATCGCGGCTGTTTTGAGGCTCAACTTCGCGAGAGGAACGGCGTCCGGGTCGCGGCTCTAGGCCGTGTTCGCCGTCTGTGGCATACGAACTGACAATGAGGCCCCGCCCCGTACGGCAACGTGATTGCGCGTGGTCGCGCGCAGTGATGCCGTTCGCGCTCGCCCTCGCGCTGGCTCCGCGCCCGGCAGCCGCACAAAGCATTTCACTCGCGGCGAACGCCGCGGAGCTATTTGCGGCGGCGGAGCAGCTAGGAAAGGCCGGTCGCTGGGGAGAAGCCTGTCCCAAGTACGCGGAGAGTTATCGGCTGGCGCCGGAGCTCAACGCGTTGCTGCAGCTCGCGGACTGTCTGGAGAAGAGCGGTCGCCTGGCGAGCGCGCTGACGAGCTTCGCCCAGGCCGCGGAGCTCGCTTCGCAACAACGCGACCTGCGCGAGGCTACCGCGCGTCAGCGCGCCAGCGCGCTCGAACCACGGTTGATGCGCCTATTGGTGCAGGCGCCAACGCAGCGCCCGTCCGGGCTCGAGATCTCGCGCGATGGGCGGCAACTCACCGACGCGAGCTTCGGTGTTGCGTTGCCAGTCGACGCGGGTGAGCACGTGATTGAGGCGCAAGCGCCCGGATACCGAGCGTTTCGACGTGTAGTGACGCTCGACGTCGAGGGCGGTACGGTAGAGCTTCGCGTGCCCGAGCTGGAGAAGGAAGCGGTCGAACCTGCGGTCCCGCTGGCGATGCAGGCCCCGGTTATTGCCGCTCCGCCGCGCAACGAAGGCCAGCGCGGGGTGGGGTATGCGGCAGTCGCCGCGGGCTCGGTGGGCCTGGGGCTGGGTGCGGTGTTCATGGTGCGGCGCGCGCACTTCTTGAATGAGAGTGAGGAAGTGTGTCCCTCCGGAGTTCAATGCGCGCCAGGTTCGCGCGCGCGCATCGATGAGCTGACGCGCAGCGCGCGCTCCTCTCAGACAGCGGCGATTGTTTCGTTCGCGCTAGGTGGTGTTGCTGTATCGGCGGGAGTGGCGTTGGTGCTGCTTTCAGCGTCGAACACGGCGTCGCCCGCGAGGGCACGCGCGAGCAAGAGCCAATTACGAATCTTACCGGTGCTCACGCCTTCCGCGGGGGGCATCCTCGCCGAGCAACGTTTCTAGCGCTGGCGGTGAGGCACGCCGCCACGACGCACGCCGAGGGTGCGGCGCGGCAGTCTGACGCATCGGGGCAGTTCGAACCGAATTCCTCGCGAATTCAGCGGCATAGCCGAGGAGCGCGCTGGTTTCGACCGGTTTCAGCTCGGCACATCGTGTGCTTCGTGACGCGGCATGAGACGTTGGATTTTGGTTTCAAATGCGAGTGATGCGGCGTTGTACGTGAACGTGCGCCCCGGTGAACTCGTTTTGCTACGACGCTTCGATCACTCGGCGAGCCGCGCCAAGAATCGAGATCTCACTACCAGCATCAACGGCAGAAAGCCGGGTGGTGGCCTGAACGCCTACGGAAGTCCCGGCGCTGAGCCCCACACGGAACCCAAAGCCGTCGAGCACCAGCGCTTCGCGAGGGAACTGGCGGCCGAAGTCAACGCGGGTCAGACACAGCACGCGTACGACCGTTTAGTGGTGTTCGCTCCACCGCACTTCCTGGGGCTGTTGCGGCCAATCCTGAACCCCGAAGTACGTTCGAACCTCGAAATCTCGGTCGATAAGGATCTGACGCACTTACCAGAGCGCGAGCTTTCGGAGGTCGTTGCGCAGACCATCAAGAATGGCAGCGCCAAGGCCAGCTAAATCTCTGCTATCAACGCGCGATGAAGCGCGTGGCGGCTGCCCGACACCCAATCTCGAAAACGGCGTTGTTCTTGACCGCTCTCGCGGTTGGTTGTCAAAAGGCGCCCGCTGAGCCGCGGCAGACGGCCGCAATGTCCAGCGCGGCCGTCACGCCGGTCGCTCAGGCAAGCGTCGCTCCCAAGCCCGCTTTCCCGGAGCCAGTCTGGCGCTTTCCGGCAGCGCCACGCGTGGTCGCGATCGGCGATCTGCACGGTGATTTAAGCGCCGCGCGGTCAGCGCTGCGGCTTGCGGGAGCCATCGACGACAAGGATCGCTGGGTGGGCGGCAAGCTGGTCGTGGTGCAAACGGGCGACCAGCTCGATCGAGGCGATCACGATCGAAAGATCCTGGACCTGCTCGAAAAGCTGGAGCTCGACGCTCGAGCTGCGGGTGGCGCGCTCGTCGTCTTGAATGGGAATCACGAAGTCATGAACGTCGCTGGCGACTTTCGTTACGTGACCAAGCCAAGCTTCGGCGAATTTGCGGAGTTTGCCGTCGGGTCCGCGCCCCCGGCGAAGCCGCTGCCGGAGTTCGCGCGTGGTCGTGCCTTGGCGTTTGCGCCGCGTGGTGTGTACGCCAAGCAACTCTCCGCGCGTCTGACGGTTGCAGTCGTCGGTGATTCCCTGTTCGTACACGGCGGCATTCTACCAGCGCATGTCAGTTACGGGATCGGTCGCATCAACGCGGAGGTCAGCGCGTGGATGCGCGGGGATCTTCCGGAGTTGCCGCGTATCGTTCAGTCGGATGACGCGCCGGTGTGGACGCGGCTTTATGGCGAGCAAGAGGTGAGTGAGCTGGCCTGCCGCGCTTTGGGTGAAGTGCTGAAATCACTCTCTGCGAAACGTCTGGTCATCGGTCACACCGTGCAGAAAGCGGGGATCAACGCCGCTTGCAACGACCAAGTGTATCGCATCGACGTCGGGCTCTCGCGTTATTACGGCGAGGCGCCGGCGCAAGTTTTGGAGATCCGGGACGGCACGGCTCGGGTGCTGACTGCCAGCGCCGCCGCGCCCGTGCATTGACCGGCGCAGCACCTACGTTCTGGGCTAGACTCCCAGCGTGAACGAGGCAGCTCTCATCGCCCTGTACGTTTTGGTCAGCGCCTGCACCTTGGCGCTCAGCTGGCTGAACCTGTCACACCAGCGGCGCGTGGGAGATAAGGTGCCGCTCGAGCTCGCGGAGGCGGTCGACGCGGAAAGCTTGGCCAAGAGCGGGGCGTATACCCGGGCGCGCGCGCGGCTCGACATCGTGAGCAGCCTGCTGTCGACGTTGGCGTTCGGCGCCTTCCTGTTCATTGCGCTGGGCAGCTTCGATCGATTCGTGGCGGGTGTGACGGAGGGCAACATCGCGCACGGGGTCGTGATGTTGCTGCTTTTGACCTTCATCGCGCGCATTGCGAGTATCCCGTTCGGGCTGTACGCCGCTTTCAGGATCGAAGCGCGTTTTGGTTTCAACCGCATGTCCCTGGGCCTGTGGTTTGGGGATTGGATCAAGGCGACGCTGCTGTCTCTGGCGTTCGCCGCCCTGGTCAGCGCAGCGGCGCTGTGGCTGGTGCAAAGCTCGCCAAATTGGTGGTGGCTTTGGGTGTGGGGGCTGTTCACGGGCTTCGGCCTGTTGATGACGTTCATCTCGCCGTATGTGATCGAGCCGCTGTTCTTCAAGGTGAAGCCGCTGAGCGTGCCCGAGTTGGAAACGAACGTGCAGGCGCTCGCGCACAAGGCCGGTGTCCAGATCAGCCGAGTATTCGAGGTGGACGCCTCGCGCCGTAGCTCTCACTCGAACGCGTACTTCAGCGGGATCGGCTCCGCCAAGCGGGTTGTCTTGTTCGACACGTTGTTGCAGGGCATGAACAAGGAAGAGATTCTGGCCGTGCTCGCGCACGAGTTGGGACACTGGCGCAAGCGCCACGTGACCCAGCGCCTGCTGGTTTCCGCGGTGCTGTTGTTGGGAGGGCTGTACGTGGGGTTCCACCTGGTAAGCTCTGCTGTATTGCCAACCTTCGTCGGCGAGGCAGAGCTGTCCTTTGCTGCGCGGGCCTTGGTTTTGCTGGCGATGGCGCAAGTCGTCACGTTCCCACTGACGCCACTTTTCTCCTTCTGGTCGCGCAAGCACGAGTGGGAAGCGGATGCCTTCGCCGTGGAGTTGCAGGGTGAAGCGCGGCACCTGGCCGACGCCCTGGTCAAGATGACGCGCGAGAACCTTTCGAACTTGCACCCGCACCCGTTGTACGCGGCTTTCTACTACTCCCATCCCCCGATGCCGGAGCGCATCCGGAAGCTTCGCGCCGCCGAGCTTCAGTTGGCGCGTTGAGGCTCGGTAAGCAACTGTTGCTGCAAGCCGCTGCGCGTGCCCACCCACGCCAGTGACTTGCCTTGATGAGTCCGCACGGGTACGACGGACGTGACGTCTTCAGCCAAACTTTCGACTTTGCTGAATGCGCCCGGAAGGCCAACGTGCAGACCGTCCATCGTAGCCACGGCGATGCGGCCCGCCGACAGCGCTGAGATGCCGGCGGGGTTGACGTAGCCGAGCTCACGATCGAAGCCGAGCGGCGTCAGCTTTCCTCCGGTGAGCTGGAAGCTCGCCAGTCCGGCGTTGTACGTTCCCACATACAATCGACCCTCTTTGCTGAGCAGCGCCGTGACCCAATCATCTTGGAGTTCACCGGTGACCATGGCCGCCCGCGTGAGGCGAGCCCGGGGCGTAAACGCAGCCGCCCGTCCCCAAAACACGCCGTTGGTCGTACCAACGAAGAGGGTGCCATCCTCGCCTTCTGCCAGCGCCCAAACCGCACGAAACGGAGCGCCTTGTTTGCGAGTGAACGAGCGCAGTATTCTCCCGTCACGCGCTAGAAATTCGAGACCGCCGTCACCACCGGACACGACGGTGCCGTCCCCGAGTAGCAGCACCGCATGGACGCTACTTGTTCCGCCGACGCGGCGGCAGCTCAGTGACCCGCTCTGGATCTGCGCGCAGCGCGAGGTGCCGCGCGCCGTACCAACCCACAGTAACTGGTCACGGGCCTGCCAGGCGAGCGCGTTGATGTTCGGATTCAGACCCTCGCTGCTCGCCTCTTGCAGCGTGGAGTCACGCACCACGAACAGACCACGATCGAAGCTGCCCACGAACAACTCGCGGTCACTCAGCGCCAGCGCGCTGATATCGCCGCTGGGCAACGCAGCGCGGTCCACTCTCCGCGCGGGGGCGCTGCTGGCGGCCACGTACACCCCGTGATCCGTGGCGAAACACCGCTGGTCACCCGCGCTGTGCGTTCTGCGCAGCTCGACGTTGGGCAACGCGTGCGCAGACGCCCCCGCGGGCAGCGGCTCCCAGCGCCGGGCGGGCGCGTCTGTCTGCACTTGCCCGGTATCGAATTGCACGCGGGCCGGGCCCTCCGACGTGACGATCTGCAGCGCGGCGCCGTCGAAGCTCACGCGCCGCACGCTGGTCGAAGGCAGACCTTCGAGCCGCGTCAGTGTGCGCTCCACTCGCGCTCCGCGGCCGAGCATCAAACCACCCGCCGTGGCCGCGCCCCAGCGACCGTCCGCGGCGATCGCGCAGTCGCGCGCGTCGTCGGTCGCGAGCCAACGCGCAGGAGGCGGGGTGCTTGCCGGAGCTCCAGGCTCCGCCGCGGCAAGACCAGCGTGTGCGAGTAACGCCAACACGAGCAGCGCAGTGATTTGCCGAATCATGGCAACGTGATCTCCGTGATGCTCTGATTCAGCGCCTGGTCGAAGCCCACCACCCGCAACTTGGCGTCGGTGTTCGCTGGCGGCGCCCGGAAAGAGCCGCGAAACTCCGCCCAGCGCACGGCGTTCAGCTGAACCACGCGGCCGTCCGGCGTACGAATCTCGACGCGCCGCAAGTCCCGGTCGGCACGGGGGCCACGCTGGGTCACGGTGACTTCGTAACGGTTGGCGCGATTCGGCGTGCGACGCACGGCTACGTCCAGCGCGGGGGCACTGCGATCCACCGTGTAAGCGACGCGGCGCAGTTCGCTCCTTCCGTCGCGATGTACGATGAACGCGCTCGCCTCGTAGTTACCTTCGGGCGTGCGCCGGTCGACCAAGAAGCGCACCATCCAGGCGCCGCGGCCGCGATTGGCCTCGGGATCGAACAGCGCCCGCTTGCGTTCGCCGTTCGGGAGCTCCACGGTCACGCTTTGGCTGTCGCGCGGAGCGTCCACGTAGATTTCGGGATCGCCGGGCTGGATGCGATTCAAGCTGATCGATGCGTCGTCAGCGTTCAAACTGTCGAGATTGGCCCCCGTGACGCGCGGTGCGTCCGCTTGTTGTGCCGCGCGGCGCTGGATCGCGTAGTGCGCATAAGCCTCTTCGCTCTCCAGCACGAGGAACGAGGTATACTTGCTCATTACGCCGTAGTTCAGTGACTCGGCGACGACACGTTCTTTGGGCTGATTGTCGCGCTCCAGCGCCGAAATGAAGCGTGAGCCGAAGCGCGGCGCCACGAAGCGCGTGGGCACTGGCTTGGCGCGCGGCAAGAGGTCGAGCTTTCGCGAACCCAGCACGGCTTGCACCGAAACTGCCGACTGCACGTCTTGGCCCTTGGCGGTCTTCACCAACAGCTCCAGATCCTCGCCCTGTTCGAGGCTGAGTTTGCCTTTGGGATACACCTCCGCCCCGCCGAGGGCGCTGACCTCGATGGCGTTTAGGCGTGGGCGCTGCGTCCGCAAACCTTGCACGAAGCTCGCGACCTGAGCAGGTTGTCGGGCGCGCAAGACACGACCCGAGGTAGCTTGCGCCAAGGACTGCGCCAGCTCTGTATCCACCGAGGCGCCAATCACCACTGGATTGAACGACGTTTGACCCAAGGCCTGACTGACGCTCGTTCGCAGCGCGTTCGGCTCGACCACGCCCCAGGTCGGCTCGCAATCACCGAAGTAGACGACCGCCGCGTTCGGCGCCGAAGCGGACAACTTGGCCACGGTTTCGGCAAGCGCAGACAGGTTCGTGGCGCCGTCCGCGGGCGTCGCTTCCACGAACTTCGTTGCGCTAGCGATCGATGCTGCCGATGCAAGGTCGAAGCCGCGTGGATCCACGTGAGTCTCCAAGTCCGAAGTCAACGTGATGAAGCGTTCCGTAGGAGCTAGCTGTGCCAGCGCTGCTTTCAGTGCTTCCAGCGTGAGCTTGCGTTCTTCCAAGGAGCTGCGCGAGGTGTCGACCGCGAAGATCCAGTGCTGCACGGGCTTGCTGTTCGGCTTGGGCACCCGTGACCAATCTGGGCGAATACGGAGTGCCGTATAAACTCCATCGGAGCGCTCTTCACGCTGGGCCTCGGCCGGGGCCGTCGCTGCGATCTCGATACTGCGGCCCACCTGCACCGCGCGCTCGGAGAACACCGGCTTGCCCTGCCAGTGGATGCTGAGCTCTGGCAACTTGGCACTTTCGCCGCCCTGACGAGTGCCCTGTACGAACCAGTAATCGCTGCCACGTTGTTCGAGCGGCGTCAGATAGCGAATGGTAACGATTTTTTCGCGCTCTGGTTCGATCGGAAACACCCGCAGCTTGAAGGTGGTCCCATGCTCCCACTCCAGCAGAGCCGGGTCTTGCATCGAGTCCACGATTTGCTCGTAGATCTTCTTGGCCTTCTCACGTTCCACGAGCTCGCCCTCCATGGGCTTCCCATCGATCCACATACGAAGGCCAGTCAGCAAGGCGCCGTCAGGCAATGGAAAGCGGAACGTACCTTCCTGCACGGTCTTGGCTGCGTTGTGGAAGTGATGTTCGACGGAGACCGCTGCGTAGCTCCCCACCTGCTCGGCCTCCACGTTCACTCGCGATAGCGTGACCAGGCCGGCCTCACCGCGTTCGTTGCGCGCGGTGAGCCAACCGAGACCGCCCGTGTCCGCGGCGGAGGTGCGCTGAGTGATCACCGGCTCTTTTGCCGGGGCCGCGACCTGAGCCGCCTTGGTACAACCGAACGCGCACAGCGCGCCAATCGCGGCAATGTAATTGAAAGTTCTCATGGCTTTTGCTCCACGCGCACGCGCGCCACACTCACGGTGTTGGTCGCTTCGAACAAGCGGTACGGAAAGACGTGGCGAGTCTCTTCCGCGCGACCCTCGTTCAGCACCACGGTGACTTCACCTCGCGCCTCGTTGAAAGAGCTCGCGCGCGAGCCGAAGTAGTTGACCTGGATCAAGTAGTCACCCGGCTGCGCTCGCGGAGCCGTGAAGCTTTCCGGGCCGTAGCCGGTGGTCACGTCGTCGAACAGCGCCTCGCCGTTTTTTCCCTGCCGATGACCAAAGAACACCTTTTCGCCGCTGGGAGTGACCACCCACAGGTCGACGTCGGTGCGGTCCGTGTCCCAGGACAAAAACACCTTCAGATCGTTCTCGATGCCACCGTGGATGCCGAGCTGAGCAATGGCTCGAGTGAGCTCGGCGACTTGCTTTTGGTCGCCTGTCTTGCGTGCAGCATTCAAAGCGCGCGCGTGAAGTTGCGCCAGGCGTTGTCGGGCCGGGTAGCGCAAGGACTCCGGCGCATCGGTCGCGGTCTGAATCGTTTCGAAGCGTTGTCGCGCAGAATCGAACAAGCCCAGGCGCTGCTCGATGTCACCGAGCTCGAAGCTGGTGCGCGCATCCGCGGGCGAAAGCTGCGCGGCTGCCAACAGTTCGCTGCGCGCGGTAGCAAAATCTCCCGCTTGTTTGAGCACGGTGGCCAGGGCGCGCCGCGCCTCGACTTCCTTGGGCAACAGCTCGACGATGGCCGAGTAGGTGCGGCGCGCACGCTCACGATCACCGAGCTCGTTCTCCAGATCTCCGAGCAGTCGCACCACGACCAGGTTGTAAGCATCGTGCTCGCGCCAGGCGGTGGCTTCACTGTGCGCCGCGTTCAGCTCTCCCGCGGTGCGTAGAGCTTGAATCAAATCAAAGCGCGGTTTGCGGGCGCGCGGCGCTTCTTGGGCGGCTCGCCGCAGCGCCTCGAGCTCTTCAGCGGTCGCTCGCTTCTGGCGCTTGGGTTCTCGATCCAGCGCCGTGGCTTGAAGCCGAACCGAACGCTCGGGCGACCCAACATCCAGCGCGCCCGCGGCCAGCAGCTCGCTCTGCGCGCAGATCCCCGCCACGGCGCACAAGAAACCAATTCCGCTCAGGCGCCGCCGCGTAGCGCTCCGAGTCCAATATCCTTCCCACGTGTCCAACATGGCGCGCGTCTTCTACAAGCCGCGTGCCAGGCAGATTTTGCCTATTTCCGGCTGGCCTCCCACCGCGAGCGTGTCCGTGCGGACGCGCTCGTCCGCCCGCCACACACACTCCGCTGTTTCACCACAAACCCCAGTAGCCCACCATCAGCAGCGCCCCTGCGATCACGGCCAGCGCGATGCCCAGCAGCATGATGATCAGCATGGTCAGGCTGATCTGCGTGGCAGAGCGCTCCCCGGCCAAAGACAGCTTGCGACAGTCCCTCAAGTACGCGGTCAAGGCCGCGCGTGGTGCTCGCCGGGTCGCCGCAACGACCGGGCCCAGTCCGCCACTGAGACCCCGAGTTGCCAGCTGACAAACCACGCCAAAGGGCGAAGTCAGCAGATCCCAGCCACAGCCGTAGAGCGCGAAGCGCAGACCCAAACGTAGGTCGGGCACTTCACCCGCGCGGAGCGCGCCCCATTCGATGCAGGCACCCCACATCGCATGCAGCAACAGCATCAACGCGCTGGCGGTCAGCAACGCGCCCAAGCAGAGCGCCCAGACCCAGGCATCCTGCAACGCTCCCCACATCAGCTCAGGGAACAGCAGCCAGGCGAAAGGCAATAGCGTCACTCCGATCGAGGCGATGGCCAGAATTTCAGCCAACAGGGCGAAGCTGAACGCGCTCAGGACCGAGCCGCTGCGGAGCTGTCCGAAGGCGAGCGCGGGCTCCGTGGAGCAAGTGAGCGCGGTGGACCACAGTCGTGAGAACGTGGAGCCGACGGGTACTTCCCAGGCCAGCGTGCCAACGGCCGGAGGTGGCGCGGTAAAGCTGCAGCTCTGACAATCGAGCGCGCCGCATTGCGTGCAGCGCACGACGGGTGGGAAAAACTCCGGTTCGGCGAGAGGCTCGACAGGCATGGTGGCGCGCGGCTTGAAGCGGAGTAACGCCCGAACCGTAAGTATTATTCAGAAGCCTGCCAAAAGCTCGGCGGGGCTATTTGGCAGGCTTCAACGCCCACGGCAGCGCACCTAGCGGATCCCGCTCGCGCTTCAGCCAGCCCAACACGGCTTGCGCCCAGCTCTCTCGACCAGGTTCTGATGGATGGATTTTGTCGCGACCGCGGGGCAAGTTGGGTACGAGCTCGTCCGTGTCCAGGTAGCGACAAGGGGAGGCGTGTGCGCGGATCACCGCGAGTACGCCGGTATCCTTTTTCCAGCGTGGCGGCGTGATCCAAACGCACGGCCGTGAGCCGAGCTGCGCGACCAAGCGCTCCACGGCCTGAACGCGATCATTCGGTTCCGGGATGTCGAACTCATTGCCGCCCAGTGTAACGAGCACGAGATCTGGGCGATGCTTGGCCAGAAGTTGCGTCAGCTCGCTACTGCTCGCCCAAGTCGGGATGTAGCTGGGGGTTTTCGACGCCAGCACGCTGCGGATCCCCAGGCGCTTGAGATGCCTGCCTAACGGCGCTCCCAATGACTCTGCAAAGGAGTCGCCAATCTGCAAGACAGTCGTGCCTTTCGGTAGCTCGCCCGCCACCGCACCATCATGTGATGTCGGGTCCGCTTCTTGAAACCCAGCCGACCCGGAGTCTCCGCGCTGGAGTTCCGCGCTGGTCGAAACTCGGAGCATGTCCGCGTCGGGAGCCGCGGCGCGCGCAGCGGACCCGCACGCGAGAGCGGTGCCGACGATAAGTAGCCGGTACCAAACGACGCGCCCGCCGCTCGCCGCCGTCTGGCGGTCCGTGGCGAGAGGGTGTGAGTGGAAGAACGCCGTGCGCAAGCGCACAGGTTTTGCGCCCAGAATCCGGATTTGCCAAGTGGCGTGGCGCGGGCCCATGAAACGGCCGAGAAAAGGTCCTCGACAGCCCACGAGTGCGCTGCGGCCGCCCTGTCGGCGCGTGACTCGGGCCGCAAAGCGCGCGCGAATGGTGATAAGACTCTATGTATGGGCGAGACGATTTTCAGTCGGATTCTGAAAGGCGAGCTGCCAAGCCACAGGGTCTACGAGGACGAATTCGTGATCGCCTTCTTGGATGTGAATCCGCTGAGTCGCGGCCACACGCTGGTGGTGCCGCGCGAGCCAGCTGAGACGCTCGCGGACTTGAGCGACGAAGCTTCCGCTGCGCTCGGCCGCATCTTGCCCAAGTTGTGTCGAGCGATCGTGCGCGCTACCGGCTGCAAATCGTACAACGTACTTCAGAACAACGGCGCCGCGGCCTTTCAAGCCGTCTCGCACGTGTGCTTTCACATCATTCCCAAGCCCGACAAGTTGCACGGGCTCCGGTTGGACTGGCGCATCGGCGAGCTGAACCCGCAAGAGGCCGCCGTCTTGGCGTTGCGCATTTCGGAAGCGGCGGGCTCAGGAGTCTATCCCGCGCAGCGCGCGTAACGCCCAATCTCCGGCCGCACGGCCACGCAGGTTTCACGCTGGCGGGCGGCGGTCTTCTCGTTCGGATCAGGGCTGTGGCATGCTCTGCCGCGTGCGAATCCTCTATGGAGTGGTCGGCGAAGGCATGGGGCACGCGACTCGCAGTCGCGTCGTAATCGAATACCTCGCGAGTTTGGGCCACAGCATCAAAGTGGTGGTTTCCGGCCGCGCTCATCGCTTCTTGTCGGAGAAGCTGAAGGCGCACCAGAACGTCCAGATCGAACAGATCGAAGGCCTCACGCTGAGTTACTTCGGCAACGCGCTCGATACCGGCGGTAGCATCGTGGAGAACCTCAAGCACGCGCCGAAGTCGGTTGCGCGCAATGTGGAAGTATACCGCCGCGTGGTGGAGTCGGAGTTTCGGCCGGAGCTCGTGTTCAGCGATTTCGAGTCCTGGGCGGCGCTGTACGCGCTGCGGCACGGCTTACCGGTGATCAGCTTGGACAACATGCAAGTGATCAACCGTTGCAAGCACCCGAAGCGCTTGTTGAAGGGCGCAGGCTTCAACTTTCGGATGGTGAAGCTGGCAGTGAAATCGAAGTTGCCCGGCGCCGCGCACTACCTGGTCACCACGTTTTTCACGCCCGAGGTCAGGAAGCGCTACACCACGCTGGTCCCGCCGATCCTGCGACCCGAAATGTTGAACGCACAACGCGAACCCCGCGATCACGTGCTGGTCTACCAAACTCAAACTACCAACGATGCGCTGATCCCGGCGCTCAAGAAGCTCGGCTATCGCTTCCGCGTGTATGGACTCGGGCGAGAAGGCACCGACGGCAACGTCACGTTGTGCAACTTCTCCGAGACGGGCTTCGTGGACGATTTGCGCACCGCGCGCGCCGTGATCGCAGGGGGCGGTTTCTCTTTGATGAGCGAAGCCGTCTCGCTCGGGGTGCCGATGTTGTCGGTGCCCGTGGCTGGCCAGTTCGAACAAGAGCTCAACGCGCGTTACTTGCAAGAGCTGGAGTACGGGGCTTGGGCGCCGACGTTGGATCGACACGTGATGTCCGACTTTCTATCGCGTAGCGACCACTACGCGGCGGAGTTGGCAGCGCGACCGCGCTACGACAACTCCATGTTGTTTGCTTGCATCGACGAGCTGCTGACGCGGATTTCCGCGGGGGAGCAGCGCGTCTCCGTGCTGAACTCGCCCGCGCTCCGGAAGTTCGAGGAAGAGACTGAGGAAGATGCCGAGTGACGATCCCGCCTTGGACCTTGCGTTGCGCCGCAAGCGAGCGAGGTTGCTGTTCCTGATCGGTTCGATCGCCTTGCTGATGATCGGCCTGGGTCACACCATCGGTGCGCAGCTCCTCCCCGCGCTGAAGGAGCCGCCGTTGACGGAGGCGGCGGTGTACACGGCGATGGCGCTGATCCGACCGCTCAGCACGTCGCAGCATACGCTGCATGATTTTTACGTAGCGAATGGCTGGGCCGTAGGATTTTGTTTCTTGGCCTTCGGTGCGATGGGAATCGCACTGGCGCGGGCTTCGGCGGGGCGCGAGCAGTCCGTGCCGCGCAGCGTCGTGATCATCAACGCCGCGATCAGCGCGGCTTGTCTGGTGCTCGCGGTGCTGTTTTATCCGCCGCCGCCGCTCGTGTTTCTGGTCATCTCGACCGGGTGTTTCGTGGCCTCGGCGGCGCTGGCACCGAACGACTGAGCTGCCAAGGCGCTTGCATTTGCTGGGCTTTGGCCGGAGGGTAAGGGCCTTACAGCTGCCATGTTGACGCCGCGCATCCGTCTGTTCGTCGTGTTGGCTACGGTGTTCGTCACCTGCCTAGTCGTAGGGGACATCATCGGCGGCAAGCTGATCGAGACGACGATCTTCGGAAAGCAGTTCCTGCTGACGGTCGGGATGATCCCGTTCCCGGTGACCTTCCTGCTGACGGACGTGCTCAACGAGTTCTACGGCAAGCGCGCCGCCCGCTTCGTCACCGTGGTCGGCTTCTGTATGGCGCTGCTCACGCTGGTCTTCATCTGGATCGCGGGGGAGATCCCGATCGCAGGGTTGGCCAAGCAGACCGGTTGGGACGGCGTGACCGAAGCCGGGTTCGCCAACGTCTTCTTGGGCTCCAAGCGGATCTTGCTGTCTTCCATGGTGGCGTACCTGGTCTCGCAGCTGACCGACATCGTGGTCTTTCACCGGCTCAAGCGGATCAGCAACAATCGGTTGCTCTGGCTGCGCGCCACGGGCTCGACCCTGGTCTCGCAATTGATCGATACGGCCGTGATCACGAATCTGGCCTGGTTCGAGAAGCTGAGCGGCGCCGACAAGCTCAACATGATCATCTCGTCCTACTCCTTGAAGATCATGATTGCGGTCGCGCTGACCCCAGCCGTGTACTTGATCCACGTCCTGGTCGAGCGTGGTCTCGGCATCGCCCCGGTCGTCCTCGACGACAGCGGCGATCCCCGGCCCGCCACGCCTGATTCTATGCAAGCCCCTCAGCTTTGAACTAAGCTGCCCATCTCTTGCTCGCTTTAGGCATCGATCCTGGAACTCTGCACCTCGGTTGGGGGGTGGTGCGACGTGAGGCGAATCGCCTGTCGCACATTGCGCACGGCGTGATTCATACGCGTCCAGGCTCACCTCTGGCGGAGCGCTTGGTGCACATCGCGCGCGATCTAGGCGCGGTGATTGAAGATCAGGCGCCTCAGGTTGCGGCCGTGGAGTCGCTGTTTTTCAACAAGGACGCGCAGGCGGCCGCCAAGCTGGGTCATGCACGCGGCGTCGTCTTGTTGTGTCTGCAGCAAGCCAGCGTGGAGATCGCGGAGTACGCTCCGGCGCGGGTCAAGCGCACGGTTGTCGGCAACGGCCAGGCCCAGAAATCGCAAGTGGCGATGATGGTGCGCGCGATGCTGGGCCTTTCGGAGGTGCCACAAGCGGACGCAGCGGACGCGCTGGCGCTGGCTATCACGCATTTGCGCCTCGGTCCCAGCGCCACGGTTTCCCGTATCACCCAGCGGCCTGCGCCCCAGCAGCGCCTCTTGGAGTTGCTCGCCGCGGGGCGTCGTTCACGGCGACGCTGAGTGTGCTAGAGCCGGAATTGGCCGAGCTATATTGCTAGGCCAGTGGGCCGAATTGCAAAAGTGAGAGCCGTTTAGAAGAAACGGTGCGTCGAGTACGTACAACGAGCAGCCATGAAACGTCGTGAGTTTGTCGCTACCGTGCTGTGTGCCCCGCTGTTGTTCTCCGCGGCTGCGGAAGCGCAAGCGCCGGCCGCTCCCGCTCAGCCTCCTGCCGCTGCGCCGGTGGCCAAGGCTGGCCTCAGCGCCGATGAAATCGCGGACCGCGTGCAGGCCTTCTACGACCGCACGAAGACGTTCCGCGCGGGCTTTCGTCAGCGCTACACGGTGGCCGCCTACAACAAGACCAAAGACAGCACCGGCTCCGTGATCTTCGAGAAGCCCGGCAAGATGAGCTGGCGCTACACGAACAACGGCAACCGCGTAGTTTCGGACGGCAAGACCGTGCGCATCTACGAGAAGGAAAACAAGCAGATGTACGAGCAGCCGCTGGAGAAGAGTCAGTATCCAGCCGCGCTCTCCTTCCTCACCGGCACCGGCAGCCTCCGCCAATCCTTCAAGCTCAGCAAGTTGGATCCCAAGACGATGGGCGTGGAAGGCGGCTTCGTGCTGCTCGGGGAACCGAAGGATGCCACGCCGGCATACCAAAAAGTCTTCTTGTACGTCGACGCCAACACCTACCAGGTGCGGCGCGTGCTGTTGTTGGATGCGCAGCGGAACCGTAACCGCTTCGACTTCGTCAATCCCGAGGTGAACGCCAAGTCGGCCCCGGGCGAATTCGCGTTCACGCCTCCGGCAGGCACTCAAGTCATCCGTCCTTAGCACTCGCCTCAACCACCTCCTGACCCCAACCCGCGAGATCGCTTCTTGCCGAACTTGCGGACGAGTTCGCTCCAATCTTGATCGATGCTGGAGAAAGAACGTATCGCGAAATCGGCGAAAGCTTTCAGGCGCGCGGAGGCGTGGCGGTTGGGGGGATAGGCCAGGAACAGCTCGGGGCCGGGACTCGCGTAGTCGAGCAGGATCGGCTGCAAACGGCGCTTCCTGATCGCCACGGTCGCAACGGAGGACAATACCTGCGTGACGCCGAGCCCGGCTTCCGCTGCTTCCACGCAGGCCTCCATGGAGTTGAAGCTGAGTCGGCTCGGCACGCGTTGCAGCAACTTGGCGCCGTCGCGGACGAACTGCCAGCGTTCGTTGTCGGCGCCAACGCGCGCCAGAAACGCGATGCCGCTGTGACGTTCCAGGGCTTGCGGTGTGCGCGGCTCGCCGTGGCGCTCTAGGTAGCTGGGCGCCGCGCACGTGACCAAGTGCGTAGTCGCCAGACGTCGCGCGACCAGGTCCGTGTTCGTAGGCGCGCCGTAGGTGATCGCGCAGTCCAGTCCCTCGCGCAGAAGCTCGATGTTGTGGTTCTCCAGCACGAGTTCGAGTCCGAGCTCCGGATGATCGCGCAGCAACTGCGGTAGCCGAGGGAGTAAGAACAGACGCGCCAGAGCGAACGGCGTGCCGGCGCGCAACACGCCGCGAGCACGCGCCCGCGACGCCTGCACTTCGCCTTCGGCCTCCGCCACGTCGGCCAGGATGCGCTGTACGCGCGCGAGGTACTCTCGTCCGTCGTCCGTGAGCGACACGCGCCGCGTCGTACGAAACAGCAGCGGCGCTCCCAGGAACTCTTCGAGCTCCTGCACCACTTCACTCACACGCGCGCGGGACAGCCCCAGGCCGCGCGCAGCCAAGCTGAAGCTGCCGAGCTCCACCACCCGCGCGAATA
>Ga0247764_1000192_pt1 | contig 22604 bp, 16 predicted proteins | sample UWRJL051202B4_FD_179932 | JGI IMG/M metagenome (GOLD analysis project Ga0247764, IMG submission 179932) | Plant litter microbial communities from Arlington Agricultural Research Station in Wisconsin, United States - UWRJ-L051-202B-4 | ecosystem: Environmental > Terrestrial > Plant litter >...
CGCCCCGGCCCACGGTGCCGGCTCCGCCTCCGCCCGTAGAAGAGTTGTTTGCGGCGGAGACCGCTGACGAAGCCGACGGCGCTACTCGGCTGGAACCGACGATCGCTCGCGTACGTCGCCGCGCGACCCCGCCGCCCCTTCCCAGGTCGAACGATGGCATCGGGGATACCCCCCGCATGGGCTCGATCGATGAGTACATCGTCGCCGTTCCACCGGAGCCCGTCTTTAGAAAGACGAGGACACCGTCACCGCCGCCGCTGCCGACGACCGCACGAGATCCGCACTACGGCGCGCTCACGCTGTCGCCGCCGCCACTGCCCGTCTTGCCGATCGATCTGACGGAACGGATGCCCGCTGTCATGCCGCGCGTCGTGATCGAGCCAGTCATCGCGCCAATCGAAGAAACCAACCAACCTCTAGCGCTGCGTGCCAGTGGAGACCAAGCAGAAGCAACGTCCGCCGAAGCTCGAGCGGAAGCAAAAGCGCCGATCGAAGAATCGCCGGCGTTGGTGGTGGGAGTCGACATCGAGGACAGCGAGGAGCAGGCGGAGCCGGTGTCCGATGACGAACTGGAGACTCGGCCCTTGCCTCGCGTGATCGAGCCGTACCGCGGCCTATTGGCGCGACCGAGCGGCGTTCAGGAGTTGCTTGCGGGCTTTTCGGTCGAGACGCTCGGTACCGAGCTCGAATTGCGCCGCGAATTGAAGGCGTTGGCCGGAGTCGAATTCACGCCGGGCCCGCCCACGGCGAACGCGACCAAGCGTTGAGTCGCGCTGGATCTGTTCCGCGCTTTCACTGGCGCGCGGGGTGTGCAATCGTGGCGCCCGAATGCACCAGCAAAATCTGGCCATCCTCAAGGGACTCGTCTGTGTGGCGTGGGCTGACGGTCAGCTGCACAGCTCGGAGCACGAGTTGATTGAAGCCTTGCTGACGGTGTTTGCGGCGACGCCGAGCGAAGCGCTCGAGGTCCGCGAATTCGCCGGTAAACCGCGCAGTCTGGAAGATGTGCCGATTCATGACTTGAGCTACAACGATCGGCGCGTACTGTTGACGCACGCCGTGCTGCTCAGTCACGTGGACGGCGTGCAGGACGCACAGGAGCGCAAGTTCATCGACGAACTGTGCGGCGTACTCCGGATTCCGGCCATCGAAGCGACCGGCATCGTGGAGGCGGCGGAGCGCGAAGCTACGGCGCTACTGCCCCTGCTCAAAGAGTGAGAGCGCAGGCTATGGCTTCGGCGCTTGGTCGCGAAAACGATCGATCTCTTTGAGCAGAGCGATTGGGCTGAACGGCTTGGTGTAATACGCGGTCGCGCCCGCCTGTGACGCGCGTGCGCGCGCGTCTTCGTCGTCGAGCGCGCTGATGATCACCACCGGGATGGATTTGGTCGAGGGATCCGCGCGCAAGCGGCGGCACACCTCGAACCCGTCGTACTGCCCAGGCAGCATGAGATCCAACAACACGAGGTCGGGAGGCGTGGTCAGTGCCACGTCTAACGCCTTGGCTCCGCTGGCTACCGCGGTGACTTGGTAACCGCGCGCTTGCACCAGTGCCTCGATCATTCTGCGGATCGAGTCCTGATCCTCGCACACGAGAATCCTCATGAGTTTGCACGATAGCGCATTCGCTTCACGCTGTTAAGTGTAGATGCCTGCGCGTCATGAACGGAGGGGCAGAGATACCCACGTTTCAGTCGCGCCGTTCGAACCTTCACGCAGCGAAAGCTCCGCGCCGAGTGCCGCTGCGAGGGTGTGTGCTGCCACGAGCGCGATGCCCACCGGTCTGCCCACGCTCGCTGGATCGAGCGCGTAGCGCAGCAGCGCTGCGCGCGAGGCTTCCGGCACGCTGGCTCCGCCGTCCTCTACCGCGAGGATGGTGGCGAGTTCGGTGGCGTAAAGCGACAAGCGGACCTGCCCGCCGCGGGGCGTCGCCGAAATGGCATGTTCGAGCAACAACCCGAGCAGCAGGCGTAGCGACGCAGGCGCGCTGCTGACGCTGTGTTGTTCAGGCAAACTCGGCTCGAAGCGCACGGCTTGACGCTCCGCGCGTGGAGCAGCTTGTGCCAAGCTGGCGCGGCACAGCTCGACCAGATTCAAAGTCTCCGTTGCTTCGCCGACGGGGCACGCCGCAATGGCGGCAAGATCCGTAGACAGCTCCGTGAGCGCGTGGGCCCTCCGCGCCAGCACCTGCGCCAAGTCTTGGCCGCCCTCGAGCTTGGCCACGAGGGTAGAGTCGACGCGCGCCTGCTCGGCCATGCTCTTGAAGGTGCGCTCGAAGGCGCTGACCACGCTGACCAGAGATTCTAGTCCGCTGCTCCCGCCCGCGGCGCCTGACTGAGGTGGCGGTTCGGTGCGGATCTCCCCAGCCGTGAGCGCGACCGCGAGTTCGCGAGCGTACGCTTCACCCAGCTGCTGCGCCTGCTCCAGCTCCTTGCGGAGTTCGTGGACCTCCCGCTGGTCGCTCGCGCCGTCCGCTTGCAGCAAGATCGATTGCGTACCGCCCTCGAGTTCGAACCAGCCGCCGTGGCGGGTGGCCATACGACTGAGCCAACGCCGTTCCAGCTCGCCACTCGCGGCCACCTCCGGCCCGAGCTCGACGCTGATGCGCACCCAATCATCCTGGCGGCGAATGCGCACCTCGGTTTGACCTCCACCCGACGCGGCCTGCGTGACCAGCAGATTGATCATTCGTCGCAGATCCGCTTCATCGCCGAACACCTCCGTGCCTGCGCCCGGGGCGATCGCCAAACGAGCATCCGGCGCGGCCTCGTAGACCAAGGCTGCCAGATCGATGCGGCCGCGCCGAGCCTTGCCCCCGCGTGAGCCCGTGTTGAGCGTGCTCAGCATCTCGATCGCGTCGTCCAACGCGTCGAGCGTGGTTTCCACCGGCGGCGGCGGTTCGATGCTCGGGGCGCGTTGACCCTTCACGACCTCGTCCCGCAGGCTCTTGGCCGCCCCGCGAGCCTCCTGCGCAAGCAGCCACGTGAGTTCGTGGCGAGTCAGCCTCTCGTGCGACACGGAACCGATGTTACGCTCCGCAAGGTCTGGGCGGCTACCATCAAAACGCGCTGACCCTGCGGCGAGCGCAGGCAGGTGGTGCATTGTGTTCGTTGCTCACACCGCGCGCCCGCCGGGATGTGTGCTGCCCGTGGCTGCGACAAAATGCAGCTGTAGAGTCGGCTCGAATCCGAGACCGAACGTGATTTGCGGCAAAGGGGCGAGTTGAGTGGCACACACGTTTACATAGGACTACACCCAAGTGAGCGTTCGCATGGTGCATCGACGAGGCGGTTTTGCGGTTTGGGCTGTAGTCTCCGTGTTGTTGGCGTGCGGGAATCGCTACGCACGCAGCGATTTCGAGGGTGACGCTGGCGCTGGTGGCGAAGCCGGTGAAGCGGGCGCCGGCCCCAGTCGCGGCGGCAGCGAATTTGGCGGAATCAAGTGCAGCAGCGACGAGCAATGCGACGACGGCATCGAGTGCACGAACGACAGCTGCGATCTCGGCATTCAACGTTGCCTGTTCCAGCCTATTCACGATCGCTGCGATGATGGCGTGTACTGCAACGGCTTCGAGCGCTGCAGAGCTGACACCGGCTGCGGTCCCGGTCAGCTCATCACCTGTTCGGACGACGCTTCCTGCACGATCGATCGCTGCGTGGAGGAGACGCGCATGTGCCAACACAGCCTGCGCGATGCCGACGGGGACGGGGATCCCACCTGGAACTGCAGCGGGACGGATTGCGACGACAACGATGCGCTCGTCAACGGTCAGGCGGTCGAAGTTTGCGGCAATCAACGCGACGATGATTGCGACGGCGCAGTGGATGAAGAGGAGTGCGACAGCCCCCTGAATGACCGCTGCACCGACGCGTTGCCTGTCACCGCGTCAGGCAGCTACGAGATTTCATTGCGCGCCGCGACCGAGGACGCAGCCTCCAGCTGTCTGATGCCTGGTGAACCGCGGCGTGACGCGGTGGTCGCGTTGGTAGTGCCCGAAGGCGACGCGCAGGACATCGCCGTGACTGCGCTGGCTCCTTCCGAGGGCTTGGGGCTGTTCGCCGCGACGGCGTGCACGAACGGAGAAGAGCTGGGGTGCGCTGCAAGCTCAGAGCTAGTCACTGGCGCAGGTTATGTCTCGCGTTTGACGTTGAGGGCGGTAGAGCCAGGCGCGATTCCGTTGTACGTCAGCGGCTTGCGTGGCGAGTCGGTGGAGCTGCGAGTAACCTACTCGACACCAACCCCCGCCGAGGGCAACGAGACGTGTGGCAACGCACGCCCAATCGAAGCCGGAGCTACGTATCTTGCCGATCTGAACGGCGCGACGCGCGATCTGCCCAGCCAGTGCAGCGTGAGAGGAGGGGAGCTCGTCTACAGCGTAGAGCTCGAGGACACTTCGGATCTCTCCGTCTTGCTCTTTCCCCAGGACGACTACGGAGTGCCCACAATCTCGTTGCGTAGCGAGGGCTGCCGCCAACTGGCTGACGAACTCGACTGCAGAATGGGTGCCAATCGACTGTTCGCGCGCGCTCTGCCAGCTGGAAAATACTTCGTGGCGCTGGGTTCGGCCGGCCCGGCAAACTTAGAGTTTCGTATCGAGACGGCCCGCCCCAGCCAGCCGGAGCCATCGCAGGACTGCGACGATCCCGCGACTACGGAGTTGGGACAAATCAATTCGATCGATTTGGGAACACACACTAACGGAGTGCTGACCCGGTGTTTGCCCGGTGGAACCGACGCCAGTTTCGAGTTCCAGCTCGAGCAACGTTCGGATGTGTTGGTGGTGGAGCGTGTTTCGGCGTTCGACACGGGAGCAGCCAGTATCGTGCGAAAAGGCTGCGATCCGGCCACGAGCTTCGCCTGCGAGGTCGCGCAAGGTACACCGGCACGCGCTCGCGCCGATCTGCCGCCCGGAAAGTACGTGGCAGTTGCGGAGAGTCGCCTTGGCAGTCCTGTAGAGTTGAGTGTTTTAGCGCGTCCACATGTGCCGGATACGGCTGTGGCGTTCGCGGATGGCTGCGACGACGCGGTGACGATTCCAGAAACCGGTGGTCGATTTTCCGGAAACACTTCCAATGCTTACCCGGATTTCGAGGCAAGTTGCGATTACGGTGGTGTTCCCACCAACGGCGCCAGAGACCAGCTGCTCAAGCTCACGCTCAGCTCGCGCCGGCGCGTGGTGCTGGACGCGTCAGGTAGCCGTTTCAGCACCATCGTGGTGGTTCGCGAAGGCTCGAGCTGCCCCGGCCGAGAGCTGGAGTTGGGCTGCGCGCCGGGTCGGAGCGCCACACGCAGTTACCTGGATTTGACGCTAGATCCTGGCGAATATTACGTGCAAATCGACGGCTTCAACCAGGCGGAAGGCCCGTGGCAGCTCGACGTTTTCACGTACTGACCTTCCAACTTTGAAAAGATCGAACCGATCTTCCAACTTTGAAAGACGCGTAAGCCGTATCTCTAGCAATTAGGCAGCAGCAGTCGCCGATTTGGCCTAGCTGCGCAGTTTACTGCCCAATCAACCTCGGAGCAGACCGCACGAAAGCGCCGGGGATTGCCCGACTCGCGGGATCTCACAATTCAATTTGGGTCGCTCCTGCCACATGGCCTGCACTTCAATAGAGGTGCGGAGTCGGGTTCTCGCATTCCGATGCGAGAGTCGCGATATCGCGTGCATCGCACGCGGCTCAGCAGACTCTGAGTTCGAAAATACTAATTCTCGATCGTTTGGTTGATTCTCGATCCAAATCGATGAGGGCGTGGTATGAGCACCCACATGAATCACCCTTGAGGGTGTTTCTGCTCCGAGGTGCTCTGATGCAGGCAGCTTTCACTGCGCCCGTGAATCGTCACGGCGACGATAGATCTCTCCAGCGGTCCGCGCTCTCCCAGCAGCTGTGGGGCATCGATTGGAATCAGCACTTGCCCCTGGATTTGCGGGGGTTCCGCGTGTCGGTGAGCTCCTACGAAGGGCTGAGCCCGTTCATCTCCAAGTACTACCCGACGTTGTTCGAGGAAGACACCAGCGCGCAGGCGTTCGGTAGCGGCCAGAGCCATCCGGCCAAAGCACGTTACTACCGCGCCGCGGGCGATTTTTTCGAGTTCATTGCCGATGGAGAAACCGTCGGAGTCGTGATCGGAACTCCCATCGACTGGAGTAGCTATTACATCCGTACCGCCGCGCTGCTGCCCCAGTTTCAGGGCCGCCAGCCGATTCAACACTTCTTTTCACAGTGCGTGTTCGACGTGTTGCGAGAAGCCGGCGTGGAGCGCGTCGAATTGGACGTCGCGCCTAGCAACTTGGCGATGATGCACGTCGTGACGCGACTGCGATTCAACGCGACTGGCACGCTACTCACCGAGCGTTGGGGCGCACACGTCCACTTTACGAAGTTCTTGCGGGAGGACGCCGAGCGCGTCTTCATCGCGCAGTTTTGCTCCGGCCCCAAATACCAATTGCGTAACTCGCAAGCGATGGAAGCGTCGCCTTGCGAAACTCCCTGACCCGTCAACACACAAGGAGACCGCCATGAAGAAGCGTTTTGCCCTCAGCACGTTTTGATCCCGAGTGTGAGGACGCGAGGATGAAGCCTTGCGGAGGATTCGCGAGGTAATACCGACCGACGCCAGCCCGGGGGTTCAACCTCGCGTCCTCACGCCATGTTTCGCATTGGGTTGCGCCGTACCGATGATCGGTCTCATGCGCAAGTCTGTCATGTCGGTGTTTGGTTTGGTCCATCCACCCAAGCCAGTGAGCTAGGGTGTAAGTTGCGTGGGAACGATCATGTCGATAGGTCCGATCTTGCTCGACGGCATCGAGCGCTGTGCGATCGAGCTCGTCAATCATCCGCTGATGCGACGCGCGGAACAAGGCAACGTCGCGCCGAGCACGGTTGCTCGCTATCTGAGCAGCGTGCACTACTTAGTGCGGCACACGCCGCCTCATCTGCAATTGGCATTGGACAGCGCCCGCCGCAACGGCGAGGCCGAGCTCGTCAACTACTTCGAACGCAAGCTCGAGGAAGAGCAAGGGCACGATCGCTGGGCCGAGGCGGATATAGCGGAGTTATCCCAGAAATTCGCGCTCGCCAGCGTGCCGGAGCCCAGTTTGGCGATGAAGGCGCTGGTCGCTTTCGTGGAGGCACGGCTCCGCAGCGAGCCGGCCAGCTACGTCGTGTACGTGTTATTCGCCGAGTACATCACGGTCTTGGTCGGGCCAACCTGGACGTCTGCGCTCCAGCGTCACTGTGGTATCCCGATCGATGCGCTCAGTGTCGTGACGCGGCACGCGATCCTGGACCAGGATCACGTGGCGTCTGCGCTTTCGGAAATCGAGCCGTTGCTCGCTCGCGCAAACCCTGAACGCATGCTGGAGATGCTGGAGCAATCGATCCGCCACTTCCGCGAGTTCTGCGACGACCTAGCGCGCAGCGAGACGGAGCCGCCCAATTCGGTGGCGGCGTGAGCGACGTGCAGGCAACCCTCGCAGAGCTGGGCGCGCGTCACCCGCTGCCGAGCGGTTGGACGCCGCCAGAATGTTTCGTAGAGACGGCAGCAATTGGCGAATTGCGCGTCGAGTTAGTCGGCTTGATGGCGCAGTCTGCAAGCGGGGAACAAGCCACCGGTAGCGCGGGTGAACGCGGGCGAGTTCCAGTCGACCGCGCGTACTTCGAGCTGTTGGAGCGAGCGTGCGTGCTGGAGGCATTGAGCGGACAGGCGCCAACCTTCAGCACATTCCAAGTCACGTCCGACGAAGTCGTCGTGGGGGGTGCCGTCGATCGCACGCTCGTATTTCCGAGCGCTCCCGAGGGCGCCAGCTTTCGTTACGCACGCTCGAATGCGGTTGCGGCACATCATGAACTGAGCAGCGCCTGCGCGGCGGCGCTGGCCGAGCTAATCGAAAGGGACCGGCTCCTGCTCAGCTGGTACGGACAGACCGCTCCTCAACGGACCCGTGTGCCCGCCGAACTCGAGCTGCAAGCGCTCGAGGAGCACTACGAACTCGAAGCCTACAGTCTGCCACCTTGTAATCAGAGCCCCGCCATGCCGGGCTGGGAATGCGCCGCGGTGTTCGGTTTTCCAAAACATGCGCAAGCTCCGCTGATCTGGGGCTCTGCGGCGGCGAGTACGTGGTCACAGGCCTTGCGCCGAGCGGCGGGCGAGTGCGTGCAGCGGGCCGGGTTCCTTTGGGGCCAGGATATTCCGACAGAGGCGCCCCCCCTGCAGCCAACAGCCGACTTTCATCAAGAATACTTTCTGCATGCCGAGGCTCACCCCGCGCTGCGCCGCTGGCTATGCGGCGAACATGTGAGGTCCCGAGTCGAGCTGCGAGCGCAGCGCGACTTCATCCCTCATACGGTCAGACGTTTCGCCGATATCGGTGACCAGGGAGTTCAGGGCATGTGGGTAGTTCGGGCCATCCCCCAGGGTGAGCTCGCTCTGGTGTTCGGAGAAGGGCATCCCGCCATCGTTAGCTCGCTGCCTCGCGCGCTGGCCGTCCATCCAATCTGCTGAATGTAGGCTGGGTTCGGTTCATCGCTCGCCTGCGCACCTCGTGCGGGCGGCCGCCCGCAGGTTCGAAAAATAGGTCGTTTCCGACTCCGAAAAGTAGGTCGTTCCTAAGTCGGCGGTGTTATTAGTCAACACCCGCATGGCTCAGCCGCTGATTTCCATCCCGGGGGTGGAGTTGCTGGATGAGCTTGGCCGCGGCGCACACAGCGTGGTGTATCGCGTGCGTCGAGGCGCGCGCTATTACGCGCTCAAGGTTCCGCTGCTCGACGCGAACGTCGAGAGTTACGAATTCGTCGCGCCTCGTTTCTTACGCGAAGCCGTGGCGCTCGCGCGGCTACGGCATCCGGTGTTGCCTGCGGTGATGGAGGTCGGGACCGCGGCGTCGGGACCGCCTTACATCATCATGGAGCTCGCTGCGGGCGAGACCTTGGCTGAGCGGCTGCGTCTGGGACCGCTCGACGAAGAGCAGGTGTTGGAGCTCGCGACCCAACTCGCGGACGCGCTGATCAGCGTACATCACAGCGGACTCGTTCACCGGGACGTGAAGCCCGCCAACATCTTGTTCGACGCGCATACCACCGCCGTGCGCTTGGTGGATTTCGGTCTGGCGCGCTCTACGGGTGGTGATGCGGGAACGGAGCCCCGCGCGGCGATGGATGCGGCAGATGAGATTCTGCCGGCAACGGCTAGCGCCGACTTGATGGCGCTCGGCGCCGTGCTGTTCGAGTGTCTGTCCGGTTCCGTAGCGCGCAGCTCGGAGCCGAGGCACACGCTCCAAGCCCAGCTGGAGACGTCGCGAGCTCGGCCTTCGCCGGAGCTCGTGCAAATAGTGCTGCAGCTGCTCTCTCCCCGCCGAGAAGCGGGGTATTGCGACGCGCAGGACCTGCTCGACGATTTGTGCCGTCTGCGCGAACCGGGCAGTACCATCGCCACGCGTGCCGTACGGCGTAGCCGCAGCTTGGCGCGCGGTGCGGCCACGCCATTTCTGGGCCGCTCGCGGGAGCTCGAGCGCTTGCGGGCGGCGCGCAAAGCCAGCTCTTCCGGGCGCGGACAGGTCGTGCTGGTCCGGGGACCTCGCGGCGTCGGCAAGACGCGCTTGGTCGGTGCCTTCGTCGACGAGACTGCCAATCAGGCCCAGCGCTGGTTCGCCGTGCGCTGCGAGCCGACGCAACGCGAACCGTTCAGCGCCGTACGGCAGTTGTTGGAAGCCTACGTCGCAGATTTCGACCGCCTGGCGGAAGGTGATCGGGACGCGGCGCTGGAGGCGTTCCGCGAGCAGGCCGGAGATGTAGCGCCACTGCTCAGCGTGTTGTCGCCGCGCCTGTCACAGGTGTTCGCTGACGCCAGTGCGCCCCCCCGGGCGGACGGCGCAGAGCACATCTTCTGTGAGAGCCTGGCCAACCTGCTCGGCAAGCTGTTGAACGCGAAAGAGGTCACCGTCGTCATCGACGACGCGCAGTGGCTAGACGCTGCCAGCCGTCGCGTGATTGGCAGGCTTACCGACGATATTGCCTCGCGCGCTTTGTACATCCTGGTCGCGCGCGACGACTCTGAGAGCTTCGAAGCGGTGGAGCGCGTTTTGCGCGTGGTGACGCCCGACCGCTTGTGGGAGCTGCCGTTGCTGGGGCTCGAGCAGCTGGAAGTCGAACAGCTGATTCAAGGCTACTTGGGCTCGAACCGCGTCGAGCAAGAGCTGCTCCGCTGTGTGGTTGGTCTGAGTGACGGAACGCCGCTCGGTGTACTGGAAACGGTGCGCAGCCTGCTGGACGCGGGCGTGGTCGTCCCCAATTGGGGGGATTGGAATTTCGACCGCGAAGCCGCTGCTCGCATGGATCTACCGCGTGGTTCGCTCGAGCTCATCGCGCGGCGTATCGCTGCGTTGGGTGAGCAGGGAGTGCAGGTATTGCTGGCCGCGGCGGTGATAGGTTCGGTCTTCGATCAGCGGCTGGTGGCGGCGGTCTCCGGCGTGGAGCTCGCGAAAGTGCGCGCGAGCTTGTTCGATGCGCGCCGCGCGTTGGTCGTGGCCGAGGCGGAGCTCGGGCGCTTTGGCTTCGTGCACGACGCCGTACGCGAGGCGCTGTTATCGCGCCTGGATCCGGAGAAGCGCCGCGCGCTGCACCAGCGCGCCGCGGAAGCGCTCGAGCCGGCGTTCAGAAGCCTGAGCGCGCAGGGCGCCTTGGAGCTGGACGCGCGGGCGGTCGACGTCGAAATTCAAAGCGTGCTTCAGTCTTTGGGCGACGAACAAGGCACGGCGCGGCTGCCCGAAGACGATGACCATATCGTATTCGCGATTGCCACGCACTACTTGGAAGGTCGCTGGACGACCACGCCCGAGCGCCTGCGCGAGACGGCCAGCGTGGCCGCGCGCCTTGCTTTCCGCAGCTTCGATCATGAACTTGCGCTCAGGTTCTTCGATGCAGTGGAGCGCGCCGAGGCGCGTATCGGGGTGCCGGCGGAGCTTGGCTTCTTGCTGCTGCACGCGGAGTCGTTGCTGCGCACTGGCGCGATCGAGTCTGGGCTTTCGCGGCTGCGCAGCGTCGCCGCACGCGCGGCCGAGCCAAGCGCGCGCGCGTTTGCGTTGTACCGCGCGGCCTGGGCGCAAATGCAGCTCGATACCACGCGCGCGTGGCACAGCTTGCAGGAAGCATTTCAAGCGCTCGGGATCCGGCCGCCTTCGGATTCGGTGGGCTCGATCCTGCGCGGAATCGCGTCTTTTCTGCGCCGCAGCTGGTTGCCCTGGGAACGCTCGCGGCTGCCCGAGGAGCGACGGCGCAACGAGGTGTTGGCTGCGCTGTACTTCCAAGCCGGGCGCTTGGCGTTCCACACGGCCAAGCCCGCTCGCCTGATCCACTCGGCGCTGAGCGGCCTGTTACCCGCTGAGCGCGTGGACTCGTCGACCGCGTTGAGCCGCGGCTATCTGCACTTCGCGCTGGTGCTTACGGCCTTGGGCTTCAAGCGAGCGGGCCAGCGTTATGCGCTGCGCGCCGAACGCGCCGCGACCAACCCGGTCGACTACGCGCAGGTCTTGCAAGGTCGCGTGGCCATCGCCGGTCTACAGGGCGACGCGCGCGAAGCGCTGCGCTACGGCAATCTGCTGCTCGACGAACACGGTCAGTGGCGCGAGCTCAGTGAATACTGCGTGATCGCTTACTCTCACCAGCAGATCGAGGCCGTACGCGGGCGCAACCTGGAAGCTTGGAAGTGCCTGGAACGGGCGGTCGCCAAGTTGTGCCGACACGAGGGCTCTCGCACCTCGCTCGAGTTCATCGAGATCAGCGTGCGCGCCACGCTGCTCGCGTTGGGGCGACGTCACGAAATCGAGGGCGTGTTGCGGCGCCTAGTTGGCGCGACCGGTCGTAAGGAGCCATCCGGCTCCGTGATCATGAGCGCTTATGGTTCGCGCGCGCGGCTGTTCACCGAGTGTGCGGACCTCGGCGAGGGTTTCGAGGCCCTGGTGCGCGAGGTCGAAGCGGGGGGTCACGATCCCCGCCGCGTACCGCTGGAGCTCACGGAGTATTACGTGCACGTGGCGCATGCGCGCGTTCATGCGTGCCTACAAGCCACGCCGCAGGAGCTGCCGCGCCTACTCGGGCCATTGCAGCGCGCCGCAAACGATCTGCGCAAAGCTGCGCGCATGCCGCTGCTGAAGGCGCATGCGTTGACGGTCGATGGTTATTGCGAGTTTTTCAATCAGCGCTGGGAGCGCGCGGATCGGCTGCTGGCGCGCGCGGAGCGCTTGGCAGAGCAAGAAGGGGCACCCTGGGTGCTCTACGCGGTGCATCGCTGCCGCGCTCATCAGTTGCTGCGAGCCGGTAGAGACGACGCGGCGCGCGACGCCGCGCGGGTGGCCGAGGCGCTCGCGCGGGAACACGGCGCGCTCCATCGCCTGGCGTGGATCCGCAAAGAATTCTCGTTGACGCCCGGGTCGACGTCGAACTCCAGCTCTTCGCGCAGCGAGAACTACGCGCCGCTGACGCCGCAAGAGCGCGTACGCCGCAGCGGAACCTTGCGCACCCTGGTGCGCCTGGGCGAACGCTCGCTGCGCGAGCTGCACCTGTCCGAACAGGTGCGTGCGGTGATCGACGAGCTGATCGACACGATGCACGCCGACCGTGGCTTTCTGTTTCTGACGCGCGAGCGGCTATTGCAAGAGCGCGAGCCGAACGATCCGCAAACGCCCGATCAAAAGCCGGAGAATGAGCTCGACGGCGACGCGGGCTCGCTGTCCGGCGTGCGGGAACGCCTGGTACTGGTATCGGCGCGCAACGCCGCCGGTCATGAGTTCGAGGGCATTCGTGTGTATGACGCGCGCATCGTCGAAGACTTGTTCACGCTGAGCGATCCGGGCACGGAGGACGCCGGGCGCGGCCGGATGTTCGCGACGGCGAGCCACGGAGAACGTTCGGTGATCGTGGCCGCGATGACCGTACGCGGCGAGCGCATCGGCGCTATCTACCTCGATCGTCCGCTGCGAGTGGGCCCGTTCACCGATCTGGACGCGCGGGACCTCGCGGGGCTCGCGGCTCAAGTGCCGTTGGTGCTCGAACTCGCGAGCTCACTGCGCAACCGCGAGCGCATCGAAGAGACGGAGCGCAGCGCGGAGAAGCTCGAAGCCATTGGTCGCTTGGCGGGCGGCATCGCGCACGATTTCAATAACATGCTGTCCGTGATCTTGGCTGCGTCCAGCCAGATCCTGAGTCAGCGCAGCCCACGCGGCGTGCCGGAGGACGTGAAGACCATCCAGAGCGCCGCCGAACGCGCGCGCGACCTCACGCGCCAGTTGCTCGCGTTTTCGCGCGGACAGTACCTGAACCCGGAGGTGTTGCAGCTCAACGACTTGGTCGAGCGCCTGGAGCCAATCTTCCGGCGTTTGCTCGGACCCGACGTCGCGCTGGACCTCGATCTGGAGCTCGATCTGTGCCGCGTGCGCGCCGATCCCGCTCAGATCGATCAGGTGCTCACCAACCTGATTGTGAACGCTGGGGATGCCATGGGTGGTCGCGGCAGGCTGGAGATCCACACGAGTACGGTGCTGTTCGTGCAAGGGCAGCGGACAGCCTCGAACCTGCTCGCTCCGGGTCGCTACGCTTGTATCCGCGTGGCGGACAGCGGGGAGGGCATGGATGAAGCCACGGTCGCGCGCGCGTTCGAGCCGTTCTTTACCACCAAAGATTCGGGCAGCGGGCTCGGCCTGGCGACGGCCTACGGCATCATCGCGCAAAGCGGCGGTCACATCGAACTCGAGAGTCGTCGCGGTGTGGGCACCACTTTCCGTATCTATCTACCCGAGACAGGCCACGCCGCGAGCGGGAGCGCGCCCATCTCCAGCTCCGAGCCGTTGCCCCGCGGATCAGAAACGGTGTTACTGGTGGACGACGAGCCACTGGTGCGCGAGTCCACACGGCGCATGTTGGTCTCGCTCGGTTATTGCGTGCTGACCGCGAAGAGTCCGGAGGAGGCGCTCAGTGTGGCGCGCGAGCAACTCGATAGCATCGCGCTCGTGATCTCCGACGTGATGATGCCCGGCATGAATGGGCTGGAGTTGGCACGCGAGCTCGGACGCATGCGTCCATCCATGAAGGTGCTGTTCGTGTCGGGTTATACGGCGGGTGTGCTGGCCGAGCGCGGTGTGCTGCGAGAGAGCGTGGCTTTTCTGCAGAAGCCGATAGCGCTCGAAAGTCTCGCGCCGCGCTTGCGCGGGTTGTTGGGTCGGCGAGACAGCTGAGTTCGAGCCCGTTTCAGCGAGAGACAGCTTCGCGTGGGTGTAGCAAAATTCGCTGTCGCGCTACACGGCCCGGGTCGTTCGCGACCTGTGACTGCAGCGTCTGTCGATGTCCGACGACGACCTTATCGAGTTTCGACGTATTTAACGCGCACCGTTGACTGGCTTGTAACGTAGCGAGCGAGTATCGTTGGCTTGCCGTGTTGAACGAGCAGCTCCGTCGCGGAATCGCCAGCTGCGTGTGCGTGCTGGCTTGTGCGCTCAGCGTGCACGCGCACGCGGAGCCGTCGCACAGCGCGCAGCCGCTGAGCGCTGTGGAGCGCGGCCAGCTTCTTGCCGGCGGGCGCATCGAGCGCCCGCTCTCGCGCGCCGGCGCTGCTGGGCGCACCGTCGGCGGCATCGGTTATCAGGTGGTGAGCAGTTCCCCGGCGGAGGTGGTGGCGGCGCTGCTCGACGTCTCTCGCTTGCCGCAGATGCTGCCCAACACCCGTTCGGCGCGTCTCGTGGCGCGCGCCGAAGGCTTAGCCTACGTCGAACTCGAGCAGGGTGTGGCGCCGTTCATCGCGCGCTACACCATCGTGCTGCAGCCGGTACCCGGTTCCGACCTGGTACGATTCTGGCTCGATCCGCGCTTTTCCCACGATATCGAGGATGTATTCGGGTTTTTTCGTGTGGAGCCGCTCGGCCCCCAGCGAAGCTTGCTGACCGCCGCGGTGGCGGTCGACTTGGGGGACGGACTCTTGTCCAGCCTGTTCGAGCGTCGGGTTCAGGCGTTGGTATTGCGCTCGGTCACCTCGATCCGAGATTTTTTGGAGCCGCCGCGCTGGGCTAGCACTGCAGGCAAGTAGGCGTATTCCGGCTTTCGGTGTACGAAAGGCGGACGCTTCGTATGCTGACCCGGGTCGCCTGGATAGCTTTTAATACTTACCGCGAGGCCGTGCGCGCCCGCATGCTGCTCGGCATGCTGGGGCTTGCCGTCGCGACGGCAGGCTACGTCCTGATCGTTTCGGCCTTCGCCAACCGAGCTCAGCTGCGTGTCGTCAGCGATCTCGGTTCGGCGTCGATTTCCGTGTACGGGGTACTCGTCGCCATCGTGCTGGGCGCGACCTCGCTGTATCGAGAGCTCGAGCTCAAGACGCTGTTTCCTATCCTGGCTCGGCCGCTCCGCAGATCCGAGTACCTCGTCGGTAAGTTTCTGGGGTCGTGGCTCACGCTGTCCGTTTTCATCGTGACCAATACGGGTGCGCTGCTAGTGGCGCTTGCGGTGTTATCGGGCGCGCACCCAAAGCTCGGAGTCGGCGCCGCGGTTGGGTGGCTGCTGCTGTTCGGCCTCGGGCTGTGGCGCTTGCCGCGCTGGCGCATCTGGCTGCCGCTGCCCGCGGCAGTGCTGCTGCTGCTGTGCGGCGTCGCATTGTCGGCGGGTAGCCCGGACGAGCAACGAGTGTTGTGCGGCTCGGCGCTGCTCAGTTGGTGCGAAGTGGCCATCGTGGCGGCGTGTGCCACGCTATTCTCGGCGTTTTCTTCGCCGTTTCTTACGGCATTGTTCACCCTCGGCCTGTTCGTGGTGGGGCGATCTGCGGACACGCTCGCTAATCTGCCGCTGCGCATGTTCGGCGCTGGACTGCGCGCGCTGGGTGGCGTCGCCAGCGCTATCGTGCCGAACCTGATGGTGTATGCGCCGGAGCGTAGCCTGCTCACGGGCGAGGCGCCCGGCGTGTCCTTGGCGCGGTACTTGATGTTGGCCGTAGTTCAGGCCATCGCCTGGGTCGTGCTGCTGCTGACCGCTGCGAGCTGGTTGTTTCGTCGTCGGGACTTCTTATGAGCCAAGGCTCGCCGGAAGGGGCGCCATTGCCGGCGCCGTGGCCTTGGGTTCGGCGCATTTTGCTGGCCGTGTGCATCCTGACGGCGACGTTGCTCAGCTTTGCTTTGCGCACGTTGTGGTCGGGTCAGGTCGCGCTGACTCGGGCCGAGGCTGCGTTCGATCAAGGCGAACTGCGCGAGTCCGTGCGCGCCGCGCGGCGGGCCGCGGCGCTGTACGTACCTGGAGCGCCGCACGTGGGCTCGGCGTATCAGCGTCTGCAGATCATCGGGCAAGGCGCGGAGGCCGCAGGTCAACTCCACCTTGCGGCGTTCGCCTGGAACGCCATGCGCTCCGCGGCCTTGGAGAGCTCTGCCCCGGGCGTCGCGCGCCCGGAGCTGGACTTGGCGAACCAGCACTTGGCCCGGCTCGCCTCGCGCTTGGTCGTCGCCCCACCGGGCGCAGAGGGCTCCGCCGAACAGGCCGAGCGCGACATCCTGCGCACGCTCGAGCGGCCGCCGGCCACGTCCAGGACCGCGGCCCTCGTGCTGGGCGTTGGCCTGCTGCTGGTGGCGAGCGGCTTACTGTGGATCGGCTTTCGCGGTCTTACTTCCGACGGGCGCGTGCTGGGCCACCATTGGCTGTTGGGCGCCCTCGCGTGCCTGCTGGGCGCGGCTTGTTGGACCTTTGCGGCCTATCGAGCATAAATCAGGCATGTCCGAGTTGCCGCCCAGCGCAGAGCCCGTCGAAGGCCCGCTCGCGCGTGCGATCGCCGATTACCTGCGGCACTTGAGCCAAGAAAGGCGGGTTGCCCGCAACACCGTGCTCGCCTACAGGCGGGATCTGGAGCCGTTCGAGCGCTTCGTGCGCGAGCGCCTCGGCGCCGGGACCGCGCTCACGAAGTTGGATCGCAGCCTGCTGCGCGTGTTTTTGGGTAGCATCGCGGAGCAGCTGGAACCCACCAGTATCGCCCGCAAAATGTCGGCGTTTCGCGGCTTCTTCGACTATTTGGAGCGACGCAACCTGGTGCGCAAGAACGAAGCGGCCCTGCTGGCGAGCCCTAAACTCAGGCGCAAACTACCCCGCTTCGTCAGCCCAGAAGCCGCGGCCGAAGTGCTGGAACAGCCGCTTTCGTCAGCCGAGCTCGAGCCTGCCATCAGCGCTCGGGACAGCGCGATCATGGAGCTGCTGTACGGCGCGGGGCTGCGTGTGAGCGAGCTGACTCAGCTCGATCTCGAACACGTGCGTTTGACTGCCCAGGAAGTGCGCGTGCTCGGCAAGGGCAACAAGGAGCGGATTGTGCCGTTCGGTTCCAAGGCGCGCCAAGCCCTGGAGCGATATCTGCCGCTGCGCGCGACGCTGCTCGGTCGCGGCAACGCTGGCCAGGTACTGTTCTTTGGAAGGCCCGGACACCGCATCAGCGTCCGCACCGTTCAGAAGCTGGTGCAGCGTTACGGCGCGCTCGGCGCCGGCCGCTCGGACTTGCATCCGCATGCCTTGCGACATTCGTGCGCCACGCATCTGCTCGAAGGCGGCGCCGATCTGCGCGCCATTCAGGAGTTTCTCGGCCACGCCAGCCTGTCTACGACCGAACGCTACACCCACGTCTCCATGGATCAGCTGCTTGCGGTGTACGATAAGGCTCATCCCTTGGCGCAAGCGGCGCGCGGCGGTGGCGCGCGCCGCAAGGGCGCAGGGAAATGAAGCGAGCGCTCGCTTGGCTGAGCGCGGTTGGGTGCGGCATGGCGGCGAGCGCGCTCGCGGCAGTCGGAGTAGCGTGGTTCGAAGCACGGGGGGCTAGCGCGAATTCTGCGGTGCCGCTGACGCAGAGCTGGCAGTTGTCATTGGGGTTGTGCGCGCCGCTGGCTTTGGGCGTTGGAGCCGTGGTGGCCGTTGCGCGACTGTGGCTTCTCTCGGGCGAGGTGAGGGGAGCCGTGCGCAGCTGGCTCGAGCCCTCCTCCCCGGAGGCCCGAGCCGCCGTTGGTATCAAGCTGGCGCTGGCGCCGCTCGCGGCGTTGGCGTGGTTGCTGGTTGCACAGCGCTACGCGTTATGGGCGCTTGGTTCGGAGGCTTCGCCCAGAGTTAGCGGTAGTGCGCTCGGGTTGGCGCTGCCTGCGCTGGCTCTGGTGTTGACTCTCGCCGTCCTGGGGGTGGCGCGCGTCGCGCCGGCCCGACCGTTGCCTGGCAAAACCTGGCACTGGGGCTTGTTGTCGTTCGTCGTTAGCCTGGTCGCGCTGAGCGCTGGAGTCGCGCAAGGCGCCACCAGCGGCGCGGGCGGCACGCTGGACATGCTCGGCGTGCTGAGGCGCGAAGAGCTAGATTTGCGGCCGGTGACGGAGCTGGGCTTGCTAGGGCTCGCGGGCGCGCTGGGTTCGTTCGTCACGCACCGCTTGGGGCCATGGCTCGCGGTGCCGGTAGCGCTGTTGCCGCTGGGCTTCAGCTGGCGCGCCGCCACTGCGGACGGCGCAGCCACCGCATCGTTCATCGCGCTGGAGCGAGCAGCGCCGCTCGGCGGCAAACTGCTTGCGGTGGCGCGCGCGCGCAGCGACCGCGATCGCGACGGCTACGCTGCGCGCTTCGGCGGCGGCGACTGCAACGACAACGACGCCGAAATCAACCCGGGCGCGAACGACACGCCGAACAACGGTATCGACGAAGACTGCTCGGGCTCCGACGCTAGACCGACGCTGAAAGCCAAACCCGCAACGCCCGCCAACGAGGCGGCTGCGCGCGCCAAGCGCCCGAGCAAGCGACTCAACACGCTGCTCATCACCATTGACACGTTGCGTTTCGACCTGGGCTACGCTGGCAATCCTCGCCCGCTCTCGCCGAACCTGGATCGCTTGGCCAAAGAGAGCACGCTGTTCGAACGCGGCTATTCCCTGGCGTCTTACACCGCGAAGAGTTTGCCGCCCATGCTGATCGGTCGCTACTCGTCGGAGACGCATCGCGGCTACTCGCATTTCAATCGCTTCGATAAGAAGGACCTGTTTCTGCCGGAACGCTTGCAGCGCGCGGGCTTTCGAACCGTGAGCGTGCAGGGGCATTGGTACTTCTTCCAGAACTACGGGATGGAGCGCGGCTTCGACCGCATCAACAGCTCGGCCGCGCCGCGCGCCGCGCAGGTGGCCGAGGGCGACAAAAGCTCCACCAGCGAGTTGCTTAGTGACGCGGCCATCGCCGAACTCCGCGATCCCGAGCTCGCCGGGCGCCCCTGGTACATGTGGGTGCACTACACGGATCCGCACGCGGAATACGTGCGTCACGAGGGCATCGACTTCGGCAACCAAAGTCGCGCGCTGTACGACGCCGAGGTCGCGTTCGTCGATCGTCACGTCGGTCGGCTGCTGGAAGCGCTGCGCGAGAGCCCGTTCTGGAACGACACCTGCGTGGTGGTTACCAGCGATCACGGCGAGGCTTTCGGGGAACACGGCATGATTCGGCATGGTTTCGAGCTGTGGGAGGAGCTCGTGCGCGTGCCGTTGCTGGTACGGGTGCCTGGAGCCGAACCGCGGCGCGTGATCGCGCGGCGCAGCGCGATCGATTTGGTGCCCACGCTGCTCGAGTTGAGCCAAGTGGAGACCCCAGCACCGGAGCTGAGCGGCACTTCGCTGCTGCCGGACATCTTTGGGGATCCTGCGCTGGCCAACGCCGCGCGGCCCGTGTTCGTCGACATGGCGGAGGGGCCCCACAACGCCGAACGCCGCGCCTTCATCGACGCTGATCAAAAGCTCATACTCAGCGGTGGGCGTGTGCTCGGATTGTACGATTTGGCGGCGGATCCGGCCGAACGCCGCGATCTTTCCGCGGACAAGGCGCGGGTAGAGCAGGCGCAGGAACGTTTTCGTGAGTTTCGCGCCGGCCTGCGCGAAATCGTCGTGCGAGCGCCGCGCTAGAGCGCTTCCAGTCGTAACAACACGGCGCCGCGCTCCACGGTATCTCCGGCGCGAACGTGAACTTCCGCTACGCGTCCGCCCGCGCTAGCCAAAAGCTCGTTTTGCATTTTCATGGCTTCGATCACGATCAGCGCTTGGCCGGGCTTCACGTCTTCGCCCACGCTGACTGGCACGGCCACGATGCGCCCTGGCATGGGCGCCCGCACTTCGGCCGCATGGCTCCCGGACTTTGCCGCGGAGGTCGTCCTGCGCCGATCGAACTCGAAGCTCAGTCGGTCGCCGCGGTGCGAGCTTTCTCCCACCTTGCCGAGGCGGCTGAGACTTAGACGCACCACGCGTCCGTCTACCAGCAGCAAGGGGTCGGGCAGCTCACGCAGCACGCGGACCTGACGCGCTTCGCCGTCGGCTCCCAGCAGGCGAACGGACAGGCCGGCAGCGCTGGGGGTCACGCTGAGCTCGTGGGGCGTCTCGTCGAGCCAGAGCGTGAACCGACGTTGGGTCATGCCTGCTAGTTTCGGGGTGGGCGCAGTAGGGATCGAACCTACGACTTCGTCCGTGTGAAGGACGCACTCTACCGCTGAGTTATGCGCCCGAAAGCGGGCCGACTGTCTAGCGCGACCCGTTCCTTCCTGCAATCGTTTCGTGAGCGGGTAGGGGCGCAGGCTGTCGTTTTGGCCGCGCATCCAGTTTTCGTGGCGTGGCGGCGGGCGAGCGTCGATTTGATTGCTAGCTCACGTCCATCCGCGCGCTCGGTGATATAGGGTCCGCCTCGTTTGTTTTCTCGGACACCCGCGATGCCCGTTTCTGGTGATCTTTCCTCGCGCTCCCGCGACAAGTTGCATGGCCTATTGGTTGTGGGGGTCGCCTTCGTGGCGAGCATGGGTATCTCCCTCTGGGGCAAACACGTGTCCGAGCCGGAGCAGGGGTCTCCTCCTGGACCGCCGACGCGTTTGGGCATCACGGGTTGGCCGAACGAGGTCGATCCGCTGAAGACGTTGCAGACCGCGCGCGGCTCGACGCGCCGCTCGCTGCTGCGCGGCATCGTGATGCTCGGGGTGCCGCCGAACGGTGCGTTGGATCTGTCCAAAGACGGTACCAGCGTGCGCTACGCCTTCCAGAGTGCGCCTGGCAAGGGGCCGCAGCCGACGCGGGTGCCAGGCGTCGTCCCCCGTAAGAACTGGTGCGGTCGTCAGAACGTGCGCATCGAGAAGATGGGGTTGTTCGTGGAGCCGGATCGCGCGGAGACGCCGTGCGGCGCCAACCCTGAGGAGTACCTGCCCGAGCCGGTATGCACGCTCTCTCAAATTTGGGAACAAGCGCGGCGGCGCGGTGTGCCGGCCGACGCTGCCCCAGCGCGAATCGAATATTATCGGTCTGCGGCTGGTCCAGCCTGGCGCTTCGAGCTGCCCGACGGGACCTACCGTTTCAGCTTGTACGGCGACTGTCAGCGTGAGCTCAGCCGCCACGAATCCATCGGCAGCGTACCGGAGCGCTGAAGCCCGTCCAATCAGGTCAATCCGCGGCGAAGAGCGCGCCAGACCTCCGCGGTCGTGTCCGCGAGCTCCGTGGAAAAACCCACGGCGGAGAGATCGCTCGCAGCGAGCTTCTGCACGCTGCTCTTCTGTTTGGGGCGCACGACTTTGTCGAGCTTCGTCGCGATCACCAGCAGGTTGAGCGGCCTGCGTCGCGGTGAAGGCTCACGCAACATTTTCAAGAGCTCGAGCTCTTCGTGTTCGAGGCCGCGCCGGGCATCGACCAGCAGCGCCACACTCACGAGCGTTGGTCGCTCCAGCAAGTAGCGCTCGATCAGCTCTGCCCACAGCGAACGCTCCTCTTTCGAGCGCTGCGCGTAACCGAAGCCGGGTAGATCCACCAGCGACAGCTGCAGACCGTCTCGCGCGCGCACCTCGTAGAACTGCACGGCGCGCGTGCAGCCCGGCGTGGAGCTGGTGCGCGCCAGCGCTTTTCTCCCCATCAAGCGATTGAGCAAGCTGCTCTTGCCGACGTTCGAGCGGCCGGCAAACGCAAGCTCCACTCCGACCGGTGGCGGCAGTTCTTCGGGGCGCTTTGCGGCGGCGACGAAGCGTGCGTCGATGGCGTCGAAGCCAGACAGGGTGGGGGCGGTCATTCTGCGCGAAGTGTAGGCACGGGCGCCGGTTCGTCGAGGTAATTGGCTCACGCGCGTCGGCGTAGACGCGCGGACACTACCTCGAGCTCGCGGCAGCGTAGGAGCAGGGCCGCAGCGAAATAGCTCAATGCAAACACCGCGCTGCCGATCACGGCGCGCAATTGCAGCGCGGAAAAAAGTCGCGCGACCGCCCAGGCTGCGGCCGCGGCAATGGCGGCGGCCACCACGATGCGAGCGAAGGAGCTCAGGATTTCCGCTGTGCGCCGCTGCTTCAGGTGACGCTTCAACCACCACCACAACAGGCCGGCCTGCACCGCGCTGGCGCAGCTCACGGCCAGGCTGACCCCGACGTGGCCGAACGGTCCGCGCAGCAGTAGAGCCGCTGCGATGAACGCCAACAAGTCCAGGCTGGCTACCACCACCGGCGTACGCGTATCGCCGAACGCATAATAGACCGCGACGAGCTGACGGACGGCGGCGACCAACCAAATGCCCGCCGCCTGCGCCACCAACGCGCGCCCGGTCTCGTGAGCGCTGTTCGCATCGAAGGCGCCG
>Ga0247764_1000193_pt1 | contig 22579 bp, 19 predicted proteins | sample UWRJL051202B4_FD_179932 | JGI IMG/M metagenome (GOLD analysis project Ga0247764, IMG submission 179932) | Plant litter microbial communities from Arlington Agricultural Research Station in Wisconsin, United States - UWRJ-L051-202B-4 | ecosystem: Environmental > Terrestrial > Plant litter >...
CCCTTCATCAGTTGCCGGCAGCGAGTGGCTGCGAGCACCACCAATGCAAAGCGGTTCTCTTCCTTCTCCAAACAGTCTTCGACGGTAACGCGCGCCATGGGGGGCCGACACCGTAACGCTCGGATCTGCTCCTCGCAACGTCGCGCCAGAGATTTATTCCAACTACACAAGAACCAACCAGTTTCAGCAGAACTATTCCGCCGTGGGTGGCACAGGGGGCGCTGGAGGATCTCCAGACCGCTTTCGGATCATCTGTGTGGCGGTGAAACCGAGCTTCAGCTCCGCGACGTCCACGAAGCCGAAGTGACCGTAGAAGCGCTGCTGGTCCGCCGTACCCAGCCGAATCAAGCGCACTCCGCGCAAGGCCGGGTGGTCCAGCGCGAATTCGATCAATTGCCGGCCCAGCCCTTGGCCCCGCTGGTTCGGCGCGACCACCACATCGGCGAGCAGAGCCTGACGAGCCCCGTCCGTGATGGCGCGAGCACTCGCGATCACGCGGCCTTCAGCGTTGCGCACGCCGACCCAAACCTGCGCGCCCAAGTGCGCTTGGCGTAACTCCTCCAGCGGCGCGCCGCGGACCCAGTACTGCCCGTCGAGCAAGCTCACCACATCGTCCAGCGCGCTCGCGTCGAGCGCTGGTTCTAGCCACAGACCCTCCCGCGTGAGAAATCGCGCTGGACGCTGCAGGTTGGGGTTCGCCTCGAAGATGCGCTGGATGGCGCGCACGTCACCGCGGTGCCCGCGTTGCCACAAGCCGAGTACGACGCGCGTCAGCTCCTCTGCGTTGCGATTCTGGCCGAGCTTGGCCTTGCCACTGACGTTGTCGAGACGCACGCCGAACACCAGAATGCCGCGCACCGCGCGCTCGTACAGCGGGTCGCTAGCAGAGATCGGCTTGTAACCACCCTCGGGTTGATACTTTTGCATCAAGGCGGCCAGCATGCGCGCCTTCAACCCCACGTCTTCGATCTCTTCGATCACTCCGTGCGCCTGCGCGCTGTCGTACAGGGTCGTCGCCGGGCACGCACGCTCGGGGTCCACGAAATAGCTCGGCACGTTGGCGACGACTTCTTCAGCCGTGAGGACCGCGGCGCGCCCGAGCGTTTCGGACTTCTCGCCAGCCTGCGCGCCGTGAAAGAGGATGTAGTCGTCGACGATCACGGCGTTCAGCGCACGGATCACGGGCGCGCCATCGGGAGTGGTGGTGGCGAGGTGTACGTGGTGGACGCGCCCGAGCACGTCGAGCGCGTAGTCTCTGCCCTGTTCGAAGACGCGACGCCTCATGGCAATGGATGTACAGTTCGACTGGTCTGTGCGTCAGATCCATTTCTCACATTTTGGATAGACCAGATGAGCCTCGCCCGCGATTACACCCCAAGCCTGGATCATGCGGAAGAACAGCCACTCTTTCTGCAACTCGCGCGCGCGGTGACCCGCGACATCCGGGCTGGGCGTCTGCGTCCAGGCACGCGGCTACCCGGTACTCGGGAGCTCGCGCAACGCGTCGGCGTGCACCGTAACACGGCGTTGTCGGCGTACGCCGAGCTCGAACAGCAAGGTTGGATCACCACGGCCAGAGCGCGCGGCACCTTCGTCGCGCAGTCGTTGCCGGAGCGCCCGGTGAAACGACCTCCCCGAGTCGAGCCAGCGGCTGAGCGCCGGTGTCGAATGGACCTGCCGGCGTTCGAGCTGGACGCGAAGACCCATCCTCCCGACGCGCCATTGCCACTGGTCGGTGGCATGGCCGACCTGCGCCTGGTGCCACGCGCGGCCCTCGCACGCGCCTATCGACGCGCGCTCAAAGCCCCCAAGGCGCTGGGCTACCAGAACGAACGCGGCGACCTGCGCCTGATCGCTGCGCTGCGCGAGCTGCTCGGAACGCAGCGCGGCGTGCTGGCCAGCGAGGATGAGCTGATCGTCACTCGTGGCAGCCAGATGGCTCTGCACTTGGCGGCGCGCGCGATCTGTTCGCCGGGCGACGTGATCGCCGTGGAAGCGTTCGGTTACCGGCCTGCCTGGGATGGTTTTCGTTTGGCGGGTGCAGAGCTCGTACCCGTGCCGGTGGATCGCGGTGGTTTGCGGCTGGACGCGTTGGCTCAACTTGCCGAGACGCGGCGGCTGCGTGCGGTGTACGTCACGCCGCATCACCAATACCCAACCACCGTGACGATGCAGGCTGGGCGTCGTTTGCAGCTCTTGGCGCTGGCGGAACGTGAGCGGCTGTTCGTGCTGGAAGATGACTACGATCACGAATTTCATTGGAGCGGGCGCCCGGTCTTGCCGCTCGCCAGCGCGGATCCTGCGCGCGTGGTGATCTACTGCGGGACCCTGTCCAAAGTGTTCGCTCCAGGCTTGCGCATTGGATACCTGATCGCGCGCGCGGAGGTGATCGAGCGGGTGGCACGGCTGCGCGCGCGAATCGACCGCCAGGGCGATCACGTGGTGGAGCGCGCCGTGGCGGAGCTGATCGAGGAGGGTGAACTGCAGCGTCACGCGCGCAAGGTGCGACGCCTCTACGCCGAGCGTCGAGAGTGCCTGCATCAGCTGCTCACGCGTGAGCTGGGCGCGGCGCTGGAGTACGAGCTTCCGGCAGGCGGATTGGCATTTTGGGCGCAATTTCACGGCGCGGGCGGGGTGGAACGCTTCGCACAAGCTGCGCTCGAGCGCGGCGTGGCGCTACAGACCGCGCAACGCTTCACCTTCGACCGCAAAGCGCGCGAGGCGTTGCGCATCGGCTTTCCGGCGCTGACTCCAGAGGAGCTGCGGCGCGCGGTGAAGATTCTGGCCGCCGTGTTGCGCGAACAAACGGGCTGAGCGCGCTCCACAGTTTGTCCCCAAGCGATTCCACGCGGGTAGCCTGCACGCTACGCTCCCGGGTGACGACAGTATGCGCTACGCTGCGCGCGACCTTGTCGAGTTTGCCAGTGCACGTTGCGACGTCCGCGCCGCGTCCCTTTCTCAAGTGGGCGGGGGGCAAAGCGCAACTGCTCGATCAGCTGGCGCCGCTGTTTCCTGCCAAATTCGGGCGCTATTTCGAGCCTTTTCTTGGTGGGGGCGCCGTCTTCTTCAGCTTTCGGCCGGAGCGCGCCCGCCTCACGGACGTGAACAGCGAGCTCATCGCCTGCTACCGCGCGGTTCGCGACGAGCCGTCGGCCGTGGTGACTGCGCTTTCAGCCCATCATTACGACAAGGATCACTTCTACGAAGTCCGCGAGCAGAACCCTGAGCAGCTGACTTCCGCAGAGCGCGCGGCTCGCACGATTTTTCTGAACAAGGCGGCGTTCAACGGCTTGTATCGCGTCAACAGCCGCGGCCTGTTCAACGTACCGTTCGGCAGACACAGAAATCCCACCATCTGCGATCCGGGGAACCTCGCGGCTTGTTCGGCTGCGCTCCAGATCGCAGAGCTGGAAGTCGCGGATTTCTCGAGCGTCCTCGCGCACGCGCGCGCGGGTGATTTCGTATACTTCGATCCGCCCTACGCACCTGTCTCTGACACGGCGGACTTCACCGCGTACGCCGCCGGGGGTTTCACCTGGGCGCGCCAGGAACAGCTCGCGGCCACGTTTCGTGAGCTCGGCGCGCGGGGGGTGCGCGCCGCGTTGTCCAACTCGGACGTGCCCGCCTTGCGCCAGCTCTACGCTGACCAGCGCATCGAAACAGTCGCCGCACTCCGCCGCATCAACTCGAACGCGGGTCGCCGCGGCAAGCTGAGCGAAATCGTGGTGTTGAACTACTGAGCGCTCAGCGCCGCATCAACAGCCAGACCGCGACGAGCGAAAACACCACCAGCGCCACGGCGAACCACGGCACCTGGCTCGAAAGCTTGGCCGTGCGCGAGAGCGGCGCGGTTTGCGCGCCTTTGCGTGAGGCGACAGCCGCGGGCGGTGTGGTTGCCACTCGCGCTGCTTTCTTCGGCGCCGTGCGTGCGGGCGCCGCGGCAGCTCGCTTGGGTCTCGGCTCCGCGGCGCGTTCCAGCGCGCGCGCCGCCAGCTGTTGTTTGACGATGGCGTCGCGCTCCGCTTGTTTGGCGCGTTCGGCTTCTTGTCGCTCGATGCGCTCCTGTTCGCGCTCTCGGCGACGTTCGCGTTTGCGCTCCGTCTGGCGTTGCGTCGCGAGCGCCCGTTGTTTGCGTTCGAGCTCGCGGCGCTCCTTCTTGCTCAGCGAGCGTTGCGCGGCTCGGGCTTGCACCGGGACGGCTTTCAGCGCGGCGGGCGGGTTCGGGGCTGCGCGCGGTGCTGACCGCAGGGGGGGCTCCGCCGCCGGCGGGATCGGCGTCCAGGAGGCGGGGCTTTCGAACTTGGCGGCAGTAGCCTCCAATTTCGCGATCCGCTGGGCAGCCGGCGAGCCGGCAGCGACGGGGACTGACTCGATCGCGTCCCACAAGTCGTCCAGGCCTGACGAGTCGACCGGGACGCTTTCCGGCGCAGCAGCGCGCGGAGGCACGCTGCCAGATGCGGCGGGCTCTTCGTCCCAACCGGAATCCAGCTCTTGCTCCGCGGGGGTTTCGTCTGCCTTCATGCCTTCTAGTCAGTGGTAGTGGGGTGGCCGGAACAGGCGCGCGCAGCCTAGTCGACGTTGCCAAATCAGGCCAGCCGCGCGGACCCCGCTGATTCTGGCTGCAATCTTCGGTCGCGGTGAAACTTGCGGCCTGGTTTTGCCGTAATTATGGGGGCCAGCGCGCAGGCTTTTCGTCGCGTGTCCTTGACATTAGAAGTTTGTCTATTAGGTTTTCGCCTCAGTGACCGTTCCCAGTCCAAGAGCTCGCCCAAATTAGGAAACGCCCCATGCAATCCGCTCGGTCCGCCGCCCCAGGCGCCAGACACTCCGTCGTTCTCGAAGTGAGCGAGAGCCAGCCCATGCGGCGCGCTTTTCGTTTCGAGCACCGCGGTTGTCAGCCCGTACGCGTGGTGCTGACCGGAACCGTGAGCGCGGAGCTCGGACAGCACATTCGAGCGCGCTTGGCAGAAGGTGCGGCACCCGCGGGGTTCATTGAGCTGGGTGCGGGCGGTGCAGAAACGGACGACGTCTTTCCGCAAACTGGGTTGTTGCTCTCCGCGGAGCTGTCCGGCTGCGCGCAGGCTCAGCACGCCGTGTTCGAGCTGGCCTCGGCGCTGTGCCGCGACTTACCGCCGACTCAGGTCGTCAGCGTGCGCTTTCTCCAAGCGGCGGCGGGCGCTCGCGCAAAAGTGGTTTGCAGCTCGCCAACGCCCGCGCCAGTTGCGCCGCGTCGGCGTCACGCGCTGTCACGTCTGCACGCCTAACTCCCAGGCGGAAACCGTGGCGGACTGCCGCGGTCGCTACGGCCGAGCGGTTGAATCCGCTGCGTACTTCGCTTTCAGAAAGCGATCGGGCAGACTGCGCTCCCCAACGGGCGCCGCACTACTGGCGCGCCGAAAACGCGAGAGGGATCCGATGCATCGCCAAATCTCCATGCCCACCGTTCTTCGCTCCGGTCTGCTCCTGCTAGCGCTCAGCGCAGCAAGCTTTGGTTGCAAGACCGATCCAGCAGCGGGGAAGACCCACGCCACCGTGAGTACGCCCAGCGCGGGCGCACTGGCCGTGCAAGAGGCGCCCAAGACGTTACCAGGCGCCGCAACCTACCTATTTACCAACCAAGGCTCGACCTTCGGCTTCACGGGCGCGAAGGTCACGGCCAAACACGAAGGCTCCTTCGAGAAGTTCCAAGGCACGATCCAAGTACCCGATGGCGATCCTGCCAAGGGCCAAGTCACCTTGGAAGTAGAGACCGCGTCGCTCAAGATCGACCCCGAGAAGCTCGCTGGGCACTTGAAAACGGCGGACTTTTTCGACGTGGAGAAGTTCCCCAAAGCCACGTTCGTCTCCACGGGCGTCAAGTCCGGCGGTGACGGCGGTGCCACCCACACCGTGACCGGCAACCTGACGCTGCACGGCGTGACCAAGACGATCTCCTTCCCCGCCAACATCAAGCTCGAAGGGGACGCCGTCAAAGTCACCAGCGAGTTTGCGATCAACCGCAAAGACTTCGCCATCGTCTATCCTGGTAAGCCAGACGACTTGATCCGCGACGATGTGCTGATCAAGCTCGACATCAACGCCAAGAAGTCCTGAACGCAGCGAAGCAGCGTCGCCCGCCCAGCTCCAGGCTTGGAGTCGGCGGGCGATCTTCGTTTGTAAACTCATTCACACGCGGGCAGACCGAGCAACAGTTCGCGCTCCGCAGCCGAACATTCACGGTAGCGTGACTTCGGCATCGGCATCTCGGAGGTGTCGAACAGTTCGTTGTCGCGCAAGCGCCGCATGCAACCACGCGCGATGGTACTTTCAGGTGGAAGCAGGCCGATGCAATCGACGTAGACGTGCTGCTCCCAGCACTGGTTCGCGGCGTCGTAGCGGTCGCCGCGCACTGGCGCCGCGATCGAGCCGCCCTGCAGGCACGATTCTTCATAAGCGATGCCGCAGGTGAGCTCGCAATCCGACAGCAACGCGAAGTTGTTGAGGTTGCCTCCACAACCGCCATAAGAAAACGGAACGCACGAATTCGAAGCCGCGACGTAGGCATAGCGGGGAATCGCGGCATCGCAGGGGCCCACGTCGATCGGTTGGTTACAGGGATCCTCGGTCGGCGTTGGATCCACAGGTGGCAAACACTTCGCCTCGCACTCTTGCCGCTCCTTGAACCAGTTGGCGTTGTTGCCGCAATCGTCCTCTGGATACTGGACACAGGCGCCGACGCTCTCGTCGAAGCCCCACGCGGCGTAACCTAGAGCGCAACTCTCGTGCAGCAACGGCAGCTTGCACTCCTCGGGTAATACGAACCCTGGCGGAGCACCGCCAATACCCCCGTCCGGTTCGCCCGCGATGCCAAGTAGTCCGCCGCTGGAGCTGGTACCACCAGTGCCGGAGCGACCTCCGCTCGACGAGCCACCGGCGCTGGGAGCGCCCGCCTCCGCCGTCGCCCTACCGCCGCTCGACCCGGTGTTACCGCCCACAGCGGTGGTCGGCTTACCCCCGCTCGAATTGGCGCCGCCCTTGCCGGACGCGCCACCCAAGCCCGCGGCGGTTCCACCCTCCCCATCGCCCAACGACACGTCGTCAGTGAAGACGCAGCCCTTGGCCGCGACGTTGGATCCAGCGAACAGCAGCAGTGCGAGCGGGAAGAACCCCTTCATTGATTTTGCCATCCCACAATCTCCTTCAAGTCAACCCTGCCTGGCCGCGTTGGGCGACCCTCGATGCACAGTGAGTGGTTCGAGGTCGAGCCGTTCGTTAACGAAACCTAAGGTCGTGCCGAATTGGTGTCCGCGGCCGCGGCGGCGTCCGTTGCACAACTCGCGCGCACGCGCGCCGCCAGAGCCGAGCTCGAGTCAGACGCCAGAAACTGCTGGGCGGCGCGCTGCGCGCGGGCGCGATCGCCCCGCTGACAAGCAGCAAAAACCTCCGCGGCGGTGCGCTCCAAGAGCAGCTGTCCACGCGGGAAACGCGCCGCATGCTCGCGGATGAGGCGATCGGCGCGCTCCGCCGCGCCATCACGCAAAGCTGCTTGCAACGCGTTCATGAGATCCAGCTCCGCGCGCAAATCAGCGTTGGGTAACGCCACGCTCGGTCCCGAGCTGGGCGCAGCCATGGCGGGGTTGGACGCGCCATTTCGCGGCGCGCTGGTCGCCCCCGGTTGCGCGCGCGCAAGTGAGCGGGCCGGAGGTGCGGTCGTCGTCGCCGCAGGTGTGGCGAACGCTGACGCTACGGGCTGTGACAGCGTTGGCTCAGTCGGTAGGTGCGGCGGGCGCGCAGCGCTGGGCACGTTGCGCGCCGCAGCAACGGTCGGCGTGCCCTGGGGCTCATTCGGACTCCGCACGAGCTGCACGGTGCCCACCGCTAAAGCGCCCACGCCCGCGCCGACCACCACCCAGGTGAGCGCCGATTTCGCAGCGACCGTGGCTGGCAACGCGACGCCGGCGGCAACTTTGCCGAGCACGCCCGCTTTGAGCCGGGCTCGATGCGCGCCCGACAAACGCGGTTCCGCAGCGGTCGCCGAACGAAGCCACTCGCGAGTTTCTCGATCGAGTTCAGATGTCACGGCAATTTCTCCAAAGTGCTTTGGCTCGCTCCCGGCGCAACACCTCCGCGAACTTGCGACGCGCCGCCTTCAGGCGCGACGCGACGGTGTTCACGTTGGCGTTCACGACCTGCGCGATCTCCGGAGCGCTCAATTCTTCTATCTCGGCGAGGATGAAGACGGCGCGCTTGGCTTCGTCCAACTCGGCCAAAATCGCGTATAAAAGCGCAGCTTGCTGGCGAGCTTGTGCCAGCTCATGCGGATCCTGGCTCGCGTCACGGACGTCCGCGTCGAGCGGTTCGTGGCGCGCGGCCTGGCGCTTCTGCCGACGCAAGTGTTCGCTGGCCACGCGCAGTGCGATACCGATGATCCAAGTCTTGAGCGCCGAGCGCTGCTCGAACTCATGTAGCCGTCGATGTACGACCAAGAACACGTCCTGCATCGCGTCGTCGAGCGTGGGCGGCCGCAGCCCCATGCGACGCAAATTGCGGAAGACCAGATCGGCGTGATCCGAGTAGACCTGCTCGAATTCCAACGGCATGCCTTCAGCCGCGACCTGCGCGAATTGCGGCTGCGCAACTGAAGACGGGCCGACCGAGCGAAGACTCACCGTTCTGAGTGTGTGGTCCTAACGCTTGGGATCGGTCACCCAAAGTGCGCCGGCACCCAAGCGGAACCCGACCGGGTCCGGGCGTCGCGCTTCATCGTCCCCGACCACGAAGCCCGGGCGAGCTACCGGAGCCGAGACCAGCGCGTGCACCTGCACAGCTAAGTTATCGTAAATAAAGTAGTTTGAGCGAAACCCGGCACCTAAGCCCAACAACCACACCCTGCCGCTGCGACCCGCCCGGGAGCCATTCACCCACTCCACATCGACCGACAGCAACGGGTCCACCGCGACGGCACCTTTGAACAGACGGTAAGCCACTTCCAACCCGGCCGAACCAAACCCAATCCGAGCGTCCCCGTTCGAGAATGGAACGGCGCGCGACGGAAAGTAGCCCAAGCTGCCCAACAACCGCAGCCGTGTGAAGCGCGCTCCGGCGCCCAGCTGCACACCGGGCGCCAGCTCCGGCAAGCGATTCAGCCACACAACAAACTCCGCAGTAGCCTCGAACGTCGGTGCTTTCAACCCACGCACGGACGGCGTGCGGCGCGAAGCTGCGCGCGTCGACGTCGGGCTTGGACGCACCTCTCGCTCCGGCGACGGCATTCGTTCGGAGGATTCCGCAGCAGAGCGCGGCTCGGTTTCCGACTCGCCGGGCGCCGCTTCGTCCGCACGCACATTCTCCTCCACGGAGCCTCGAGCCGGTGGTTCGGGCAGCGTCGGGTCGATCAGTAAAGCCAGCAGCAGCGCCGCCGCGTCGGCCATTTCGGCGCAGCTTTTTCCCTGCATTTGGCGGGCTTGCGCGGAGCCCTGCGAGGAATCGAACAGCAGTTGCCACACGCCAGTCAGCGACTGCTCGACAGAGGCGCGGACGCGCAGTTCCGTCGTCGCGGAAGCAACGTGCGTAGAGCCGACCAAGCGCTCCGTGCGGTCAAGCACCGTTTCGCGGGTTGGGCACGTTGATGGCGCTTGCCACTCCAGCAGCAACAGCTTGCCGCCGATGCGACGGGCCGCAGGTGGGCCCTCGCCGCGCGCCGCGGCCGTAGCGAACAGCGCGACCATGGCCGCAAGCCAGCACAGTCCCGCACGCATCCGCTCGAGTCATAGTCAGCACGGGGCTCCGTGCAAAGACCTGCCTGCGCGGCCCGCTCGATTTCCGGGTATGCTCGGGCCCTTGCATGGCCGAGCCTGAAGCGCCCAGCGCCCCGCGGGACACCGCCGAAGGGCGAGCTCTGCTGCAATCCCGCCTGGCTCAATACGGCCGTTTTGGCGCGACGCTGTCGTCTGTCTTTCTGCTCGCGGACCTGGTCATCTACTTCACCCTGCCGATGCCGGGCACCGTTCCGCTGCTCGCGGCGCACCTGGTCAACATCACGGCTGGCGTTGGCACCTGGCTCGTCGCTCGTGGGCGCGCGCTCGGGAACGGCACGCTGATTGGCATCGATATCGGCATCAGCATGCTGGAGTGCGCAGCGTTCACGCTGGCTGCCACTACCTTGCCGCTGTGGGCGCGCCCGGAGCTCATCGAGCTGCTGTGTGTCGGGTACGTGCTGGGGCTGCGCGCCTTCTTGATCCCGAGCACCACCTTGCGCACGGCACTCCTCAGCGCTGCCTGCAATCTACCGATCGTGGTGCAGACCTACTTCCTGCACCGGTCAGAGAAGCTTCATCCGGACGCACCGGAGGCGCTGCCGATGGCGGTGATCATTCTGCTGTTGGCCAGCGCCTCCATCATCATCACCTCGCTGACCTCCCGCACGATTTTCGGCCTGAGGCAGCGCGTTCGCGAGGCGTTGACGGTCGGCCAATACACCTTGCTGCGAAAGATCGGCGAAGGCGGCATGGGCGTGGTGTACGAGGCCGGGCATGCCATGCTGCGCCGTCGCACCGCGATCAAGCTGCTGCGTCCAGAACGTGCCGGCGAGCACAACTTGTTGCGCTTCGAGCGTGAGGTGCAGCTCACGAGCTCGCTGACGCATCCGAATACCATTTGCATCTACGACTATGGTCGTGCCGCCGACGGCTTGCTTTACTACGCGATGGAATATCTCGACGGCATCGACCTACAAACCTTGGTCGAGCTCGACGGCTCACAGCCCGCCGGCCGCGTCGTGCACGTTTTGCTTCAGGTGTGCGGCGCGCTCCACGAAGCGCACCAGGTGAACTTGATCCACCGCGACGTGAAGCCGGCCAACATCTTCTTGTGCGATCGCGGTGGCGTGGAAGATGTCGCAAAAATCCTGGATTTTGGCCTGGTCAAGTCGCTGACCAAAGGCGACACCACGCAGAGCACCGTCGATCTCATCGTCGGCACACCCTTGTACATGGCGCCCGAAGCGATCGTCGAGCCCAGCAGCGTGGACGCGCGCAGCGATCTGTACGCGCTCGGCGCCGTCGGCTACTTCTTGCTGAGCGGCAAGCCTCCGTTCGGCGGCAGCTCAGTCGTGGAGGTGTGCGGTCACCATCTGCACACCCAGCCGGAGCCGCTGCGAGCGAAGGCGCGGTTCGAGCTCTCGTCCGAGCTCGAAGCGATCTTGCTGCGCTGTTTGGCGAAGTCCCCGTCGGAGCGCCCGTCCAGCGCGGCCGAGCTGGCGCAAGCTTTGGCGAACTGTCCCGACAGCAGCGGCTGGAACACGGAAACAGCCAAAAACTGGTGGGCGCAACGAGCACGAACCGCCCGCACCAGTGAACGCGTGACGCAGACCGAACACCCCGCCACGTCCGCGGTAGCGGCCACCGTCGCTGTCGATCTGCGCGAACGCCACGTCGCACCCCGCCGCCGCGCAGCTCGACCATGACCGCCGCCAACCCCACCGAAGCCATGCGTCGCAGCGCGCCCGTGCGCCGCGTTTTGCTGCTCACACTCGGCCTGAACGTCGCGGTCGCCGCCGGCAAGATAGTGTACGGACATTGGGTCAATTCCTTGTCCGTGCGGGCGGACGGATTTCACTCACTGACGGACGCGACCAACAACTTGGTTGGGCTCGTTGGCGTGTATCTGGCGAGTCGCCCGGCGGACGAAGGTCATCCGTACGGTCATCAGAAATTCGAGCTCTTTGCCGCTGGGATCGTGGGATTTTCGCTGCTCGGAATGGCGTACGACGTGCTGCGCAGCGCGTGGCTTCGCCTAGGTCAGCCGGAGCTCGCCCCCACCGTGGACGCGCGCGTGTTCGTGGTGCTGGTGGTCACGTTGGCGATCAACTTGTGGGTCGCGTACTACGAGCGTAAGCAAGGCGAGCGCCTCGGCAGCGCCTTCCTGTTGAGCGATGCGGCGCACACACGCTCAGACGTGTTCGTCACGCTGGGTGTGTTGCTCACGGTCGTGTTCGTGCAGCTTGGGTACACGAAGTTGGATGGCATCGCTGCCATCGCGATCGCCGGCTTCATCGGTTACGCCGGAGTGGACGTGCTGCGCAGCAACTTGCGGTATCTGGCAGACGGGCGCGCCATCGAGGCCAGCGTGATCGAGCAGGTCGTCGTGCGAGTGCCGGGCGTGGCCAGCGCTCACAAGATTCGCACGCGCGGAGCGCCCGGCGCGATTCACGTAGACCTGCACGTGCAGGTCGCGCGGCACCTCGACGTCGTGGCCGCCCATCGCGTAACCCACGCCGTGATCGACGCGATTCGCGAACAAATTCCTGGTGTTACCGACGTACTGGTCCACACCGAGCCCGCCCGAGTAGGCCAAGCCTACACGCCCTTGCCCGACGAGAATGAAACAGCGACGGACGCCGGTGTCGCGGTTCAGCCTGGTACGCGCGCGCCCTGAGGGGACGGGGCGGACTCGTCAGTGCGCTGCGCGGCCTTGCCAAGCACGTGCTGGTAAACGCGCGCCGTCTCGCGCGCCATGCGCGCCCAGGAGAACAGGCTAGCTCGCGCCTCGCTCTTCCTCTGCAGCTCTTCGGACAGGCCGGACTCGAGCAGCGTTCGGATCAAAGCTTGCGCCAGACCGTCCGTGTCATCCGGCTCTACCAACAGCCCCGCGTCACCGATGAACTCCGGCGCGTCCAGCGCAGCGACGGCGACGACCGGAGTGCGGCACGCCATGGCCTCGAGCGTGGACAAGCCGAAGCCGCAGCGCGACGGGAACACCATCACGGCCGAGCTGGCGTAATAGTGCGGCAATTCTTCCTCCGGGATGAACCCGGCAAAGGTTACGTGCAGGCCGAGCGAACGCGCGAGCGCCTCCACCTCTTCCTGATCCTTGCAGCGCTTGCCGCCGATCACGAGCTCGGCGTCGTGGACCACGTCTTTCACTTTGCGGAAGGCTTGAATCAGCGTGTCCACGCCCTTCGCCAGCTTGACCTCGCCCAGATACAGGATCTTACGCGAGCTGCGGGCCACTTCGGGGCGCGGCCGGTAGGTGTCGTGGTCTACGCCGTAATTGACGACGTGCACTTTGTCCGCCGGCGTGCCCAGACGCTCGACCAGCTCATCCTTGGTGACTTGGTACGGGACGATGATGGCGGCTGCCCGCTTCAAGCACAGCCGAATGAAGTGCCGCCAAATCCAGAGCTTCCACGACGGGTCGTAGCCGCTGAGATTGAACGGGATCAGGTCGTGAATGGTGACCACCAGGGGCGCTTTGCCGATCATGGTGGCGACGGTGCCGCCGACCGGCGACACCGCGTGGAAGACGTCCGCCTTCGTACCCAGCAGCTCGAATACCAAGCGGTAACCCATCGCCCCCGCTTCGGCGATGCTCTTGAACAGGCCCGGGTGCACCACGTCCAACGCCACGCCGGGCAGTTGCGAGCGGATGTTCTCGATCAACTCCGCGATGTAGCGATCGTGGCCTCGGCCTGTATCCCGCGAAGGTGAATAGGGATAACACACCACCGCGACTTTGAAGCCCGAGGGATCCTGAACAGCGTGGGTCATGTGGGGTCGGCGCCTCGCGCGTCCGAGCGAGGCGTGGCCGGCGTTTAGCACGCCGCGCAGAACCAAGCATCACGGCTGCTCCGTGGCCGAAAACGCGGTGGTTTGTTGGCCCAACACCGACACCTGGCGACAATCCTCCATCATGCAGACCCAAGCCAGCCCGGGCAGCATCATCCGGATTCCACCTCCACCACTCTGGTACGTTACCAATGGCGAGATCACGGTGGGACCGGTCGTCACGAACCTGCTGGTGCGTGGCATCGAGGCCGGGCGCGTTCCGGACTTTTGCGAGGTCAAGTCGACCGCCGGACGCTGGCGCCAACTCAACTGCGTGCGCGAAGTCGCGGCACTGTACGAGAAGCCCAAACCCGCCGGGCCGAGCACGGAACAGCTGGTGGAGTGGGGTCGGCCCGCAGAGCGCACACGCGACGAAGGCGAGCTGTGTCACACGCTGTGTTGGCTGGCGTTGATGGTGACCAACGCTGAAAATGCCATGTTCCATTACCGAGCGCGTTTTGGTCGCGCCATGATCACGCGCTCCGTATTGGGACCCATGTCCACGGATCGTTTGGGTTACCCGCTGTCGGAGCACGACTTGGTGGTCCAAGCTGCGCGGCGACGTCGCGCTGTGTTCGGCCCCCCCTACGGTCCCACCGAGGATGCCTTGGCGATGCGCTTCGCCAACAGCCAGGGCGGCGCCGGCGCCGTCGCCATGATCCCGTTTTTCAACGGCGACGAACTGACTGCGATGCTGGAGCTGTCGCGGCCGGGTCACGCATTTCGCCGTACGGATCTGCAGCGGGCGGAATATTTAGTGCACCGTACGCTGCAACCGCGCTTCGGCTGAAGCTAAAGTCGCGGGGTGCAAAAGCTCGAAGCCGGCATCCACCACTTCCAGGCCACGTACTTCGCGTCGAACCGCGAGCTCTTCCATCAGCTGGCAACGGCGGGGCAGCAGCCGGAGACGTTGTTCATCACTTGCTGTGATTCGCGCGTGGTGCCCAACCTGATCACGAACGCCGCGCCCGGCGAGCTGTTCATCATCCGCAATGTCGGCAACATCGTGCCGCCGGCGAACCTCAACGTCCCCGGCGGTGTCTCGGCGGCCATCGAGTACGCGGTGGAGGTGCTGGAAGTCGGCAACATCATCGTGTGCGGCCACACCAACTGTGGTGCGATTGACGCAATTCTGCACCCGGAGCGGGTCGGACATTTGCACTACGTCTCGCACTGGTTGGAGGGTTCTTCGCGCATCCCGCAGCTGATCAACGAGCGCTACGGCAACCTCGATCCGGAAGCGCGGCGCGCTGCCGCGGTGGAAGAGAACGTCCTGGTGCAGCTCGAGAATCTGCGTTCGTTCGATTTCGTCGCGCGTCGCTTGGACGCAGGGCGACTCAAGATCAATGGCTGGGTGTTCGCCATCGGCACGGGCGACGTGTTCAACTACGACCCTTTCGCCGAACAGTTCGTCAAGCTCGGCTCCGACGGTATCTACGAGACGGCGACGCCGAGCTCACGTCCCCCTTCCGCTTACTGAGCCGGCCGCCTGCGCACCGGCATTCCCACGCTCAAAGCCAGATCGGCGCGGCGCTGAGTTCCGGCAACCGGCACGCTTCGCGCGCGGCGGAGGCTGTGTGATAGTGCGCAGCGGTCCATGTCCGTGCGCCCTTCGTCTCCGAGCTCGTCGCGGCGGCGCGGCATTTCGAAGTCGTTTCGAAGCTTGGGCGGGCTGCGCGTGCATTGGCCTGGGCTTCTGGTGTTCGTCGCCGGAGCGCTGGCTTCGTTGGCGGCGCTGGTGTGGTTGCGCGCGCGCGCGAATCAGGAACGCCGAGCGGTGTTCGACCGCGAGGCAACCTTGGTCGTCTCTAATCTGCGCTCGGCGTTGGAGCGTCCGCTCGAAGTGCTGGAGACGAGCGCGGCACTTTTCGAAGCCTCGGAAGAGGTAACGCGCGCAGAGTTCGGAAGCTTCGTGAAGCCTGCGTTGGAGCGTCACCCCGGAGTACGCGCTTTGGAGTGGATACCGATCGTGCCGCATTCCGAGCGCCGACCGTTCGAAGAGCGAGCGCGCGCGGACGGGCTTTTGGGCTTCGAGTTTCGCGAGCGCAACGACACCGGCGCAATGGTCACCGCGGCCGAGCGCGCGAACTACTTGCCGATTTATTTCATGGAGCCCGGTCATCCCCTGGTTTTAGGCTTCGACTGCAGTTCGGACTCCGAGCGCGCCGCCACCGCCGAGCGGGCCCGTCAAAGTGGCGCGACCGTCGCCTCGGAACGCATCCAGCTGCTGGATGACCCTGTCAGCGTCTACAGCATCGTCGCCTTTCGACCGGTGCACGCGCCGCGCAAACCGCGTTCTCCGGAGAACGTGCTGGGGTTCACCTGCGAAGTTTTTCGTGTGCGTGCCGTTGCCGAACACGCCATCAACGACAGCTTGCGTCGCGGCATCGAGGTCGCGTTGTTCGATCCCTCGGCTGCGCCAAACAAGCGTCTGCTGTTCGAAAGCACCGAACGCGGCGCGCGGTCCGAAAGAGGGCCTCGCTTCGAGAGCGCCATCCAATATGCCGATCGAAAGTGGCGCTTGGTGTTGTCAGCTCGCCCCGACTACGCCAGCAATCTGTCCAACGCGGCCGGATTAACGCTGCTTGCGGGCCTGATCGGCTCGGCGTTGGTCGCGCTCAGCATCTCCACGTTGCGCCTCACGAACCATCTGCGCCGACAGGTGCGCGCTGCGCAGAAGCTTGGTCAGTATACGGTACTGGAGAAGCTGGGGGAGGGCGGCGGCGGAGTCGTACACAAAGCGCAACACGCGCTGCTACGTCGGCCCACCGCGATCAAGCTGCTCCATGAGGCGAGCGGCGACGCGCGCACGTTGTCGCGCTTCGAACGCGAGGTGCAGCTGACGAGTGAGCTCACGCATCCGAACACCATCGCGATCTACGACTACGGTCGCACGCCCGAGGGCATCTTCTACTACGCCATGGAGTACATCGACGGCGTCGATCTGGAGCGTTTGGTCGAGCAAGAAGGGCGCTTGCCACCAGCGCGCGTGGTGCACCTGCTGAAACAGGCGTGCAGCGCGCTGGCGGAAGCGCATGCCATTGGGCTGATTCATCGCGACATCAAGCCGGCGAACTTGATGGTGTGCCAACGTGGCGGCATCCCGGATTTTCTGAAGGTGATGGACTTCGGATTGGTGAAGAGTATCGCGCCCGCGCAAACGGAGCTCGCCATCACGGAGTCTGCCGGCACCACCATCGTCGGGACGCCGCTGTATCTTGCGCCTGAGACCATCTCTGGCTCACAGAACGCGGGCGCGCTCAGCGATATTTACGCGCTCGGTGCGGTGGCGTATTTCTTGTTGGTGGGTGAACCGGTCTTCCTCGGACAAACCGTGGTCGAAATCTGCACACGCCACCTGTGGTCCGAGCCGGTGCCGCCGAGTGAGCGCAGCGGCGTGGAGCTGCCGGTCGCGCTGGAAGCCATCGTGCTGCGCTGCCTGAAAAAGCCGCCCGATCAGCGCTTTGGCAGCATGACGGAGCTGCTGGCCGCACTCGAGCAGGTCTCCACGCTCGTCCCCTGGGATGCCGAAGCGGCTCGCGAGTGGTGGGCTCGCTGGCACGCGCGGCGCGCGCCTGCCAGCGACGCTCAACGGCAGGCTGCCGCGAGTACTAGCTGACGCCATGCTTCGTGCGCGGCGGGGCCGCCGGCCTTGTCGTCCAAAGTCGACGAGTTGACCGACACCACAACTTGGCGACGCCCGTCGAGCGTCGTGTAGCCGGTGTTGTCGTAGCCCGGCGTTTGACCATCGTGCCCAACGAACGTGCCGCACTCGAAAAAGTCTTTGAACCGAAATAGGCCCATCGCGTAGTTCGACGGCACGCTGGCATCGAGCGAAAACATCTGGGGCAATTGCTCACGACTGACGACCTCTCCGCGCGCCAACGCGCGGTAGAAGTGCGCCACCTCCAGCGGCGTCGAGATCAAGTTGCCATTGCCGAACACGGCGCTGCCACTGATGCGTGTCGTGTCCACCAGCTCTTCACCCAGTCCCACCAAATATCCGCGTGAAAACGGGGCGTTCATGTCGGAGTCGGTCTCCATCGTGGTCGACTGCAAACCGAGCGGACGCGTGATGCGTCGTTCGACGACGTGCTCCAGGCTATCGCCTTCGATCTTCTCGAGGATCATCGCAAGCAACGCGAAGTTGGTATTGGAGTAGGCCCACCGCGTTCCGGGTTCGAAGTCTGGCGGATGATCCGCTGCCAACGCGACTAGCTGCTCAGGCTGCCAAAAGAACTCCGCCTCGCCGCGGATGTACGGAGCCATGTGCCGCTCGTCCGCAGCAAAGTCGAAGATGCCAGACTCCTGTCGCAGCAGCTGTTCGATCGTGACGTCCGCTGATGCCGGCAACGCTCCGGGCAACCACTGCTCGAGCGTGTCGCTCAGCTTCAACTTATCTTCGTGCACCAGTTGTAGGATCATCGACGCGACGAACGACTTGGCGATGCTGGCCACGCGAAACCGATGCTGAGGCGTGACTTCGTCGCCCGTCTCCAAGCTCGAGACCCCGCGCGTGATCGTCACCGTTTGCCCGTCCCGCAAAATCGCTAGGGAAACACCGGGAATTCCGGCTTCTACGGCCGCGTCTGCCAGACGTTCGACCTCTGCGATGCCGGCCGCATCGATACGAATGTCCTCCGTCGGCGCGTCCTCCGACTCGGCACAGCCGAAGAAGACGTTGGAGAGCAGCAAGGTACCTACCGAGATTGAGCGCAGCTTGTTCATGATTCGACTCCTGGTTGCGAGCGAAGCGACGCGATTGCAAACGTGGTGCCGAGCAAAATTTAGCTAAAACCTCGAGTGTGCGAGGCCGGTCGTTCGCGGACAGCTGTCCCCCGCCGGACAGGCGTCTCGCTGAAGCGGCTTGGTTTGTGGAGCTCCGCTCGCTACTGTTCGCGGCCTTCCGAGATGATCATGACGATGGATTTCCGCGGTTTGATAGTAGTGCTCTGGTCGTGGGGCATGACTGCGGCGCTCGGCTTGTTTGGATTGATCGCCCTGGTACTCGCGGTCCGTGAACGAAAAGCCATGCCGGAACTCCAAGGCACGACACGCTGGGGCAAGCGCATGGTGTTGGCCTGGGGCTTCGCGTTCGCGATCTTCGCCATGCCGTTCGTGATCGACGGCAGCAAGACGCTGCTCGGTCGCATGGACGACACCGCGCAATACTGGGGAAGCGCCGTGACCCTCGGCGTGGCGTACGCATTGTATCGTGTCGGCCGGCGCACCTGACAGCCCAGCCGGGGGCCAGCTCGCAGGACGCTCGACCGCCGACCAAGCGAGCCCTATGGGATAGGCTTATCGGTAGCACCATGACGGACCAGTCCACTCCCACCCCGCCTGTTGCCCCTCAGAAACCGCTGCACCTGGAGCGTCATGGTGTGGTCTGGGACGACCCGTGGGCGTGGCTCAAAGATCCCAAGTATCCGAAGGTAGAGGACGAGGACGTCCTCGCGTACCTCAAAGCGGAGAACGCTTACTTCGAAGCAAACATGGCGCAAGACGCGCCGCTGATCGAAGCGCTGTTCACGGAGCTGCGCGGCCGCGTGAAAGAGGACGACGAGAGCGTGCCCACCAAAGACGGGGCATTCGTATACTTCACCAAGTTCGAAACCGGCAAGGAGTACCGAGCTTGGTACCGCACTCCGGTCTCTGGTGGCGAACGTGAGCTTTTGCTCGACGAGGTCGTGCTCGCGCAAGGGCTCGACTACTTCCGTTTGGGCGGTCTGGAAATCGCGCCGAACGATCGACTGTTGGCGTACTCAACGGACACCAACGGATCGGAACGATATCGCCTGCGAGTGCGTGATTTGACGACGAAAGCCGAGCTCGCTGACGAGATCCTCGACACCCACGGCAGCGTGTACTGGAGCGCCGACTCGCGCGGGTTCTTCTACACGTTGATCAACGAAAACTGGCGCCCGTACATCGTGAAGTACCACCGCTTAGGTGATGACCCGGCCCACGATATGGTCGTTTACGAAGAGCGTGACAACGGCTTCTTCGTCGGCGTCGCGCGTACGCAGAGTCGTCGCTTCATCGTGGTGTCCACGGCCGATCACGTCACCTCCGAGAGCTATCTCATCCCGACCGACGCCCCGCTGTCTGCGCCGCGCCTCGTCTCTGCCCGCCAGGTCAATCGTCGCTACAGCGTCGACGAACGCGAAGGCACGCTGTACCTGCTCACCAACGACACCCACACCAACTTTCGCGTGGCGACCGCTCACGTCGACGACCCTGGCACGTGGAAGGAGCTGATTCCCGGCTCGGATCAGCACTATTTGCGCGGGCTCACGGCATTTCGCAACCTGCTCGTGATCGAGGAACGCCTGGACGGTCTCGATCAGATCCGTGTTCGCGATTACGACGGCAGCGAACACTACGTGGCGTTTCCAGAGAGCACGTACACCACGGCTCTGGCATCGAACCCCGAGTACGACGTGGCCTCGCTCCGTCTCGCTTACGAGTCGCTCGTCACTCCCCGCACGATCTACGACTACGACCTCGGCAGCCGATCGCTGCTGGCGCGTAAGGTTCAGGAGATCCCGAGCGGCTACGATCCAACGCAGTACGCCTGCGATCGTCTATTGGCGGTCGCGCGCGACGGAACGCGCGTCCCGGTCTCGGTCGTGTATCGTAAAGATTTCCCGCGCGACGGCTCGGCGCCGCTCGTGCTCTACGGCTACGGCGCGTACGGCCTGGCAATTTCGCCCGGATTTTCCAGCGCGCGACTGTCGCTGCTGGATCGCGGTTTTGCCTATGCAATCGCGCACATTCGCGGCGGCGACGACCTGGGTTACCAGTGGTACCTGGACGGCAAACTCGGGAAGCGTAGCAACACGTTCAACGACTTCGTGGACGTCGCCAGATTCTTGATTCAGCAAGGTTTCGCCTCAGCCGGCAACATCGCTATCTCCGGCGGCTCCGCCGGCGGCACCTTGGTTGGCGTCGCGGCGAACCAAGCGCCGGAGCTCTGGCGCGCCGTGATCGCGCACGTGCCGTTCGTCGACGTGCTGAACACCATGTTGGATGACAGCTTGCCGCTCACGCCGATGGAATGGCCCGAGTGGGGCAACCCCATCACCGACGCAGACGCGTTCGCACAGATTCGCAGCTACAGCCCGTACGACAACGTCCGCGCGCAAGCCTATCCCGCGTTGCTCATCACCGCGGGCCTGCATGATCCGCGCGTGACGTACTGGGAACCGGCGAAGTGGGCCGCCAAACTTCGCTCCGTCAAGACGGACGACAACCTGCTGCTACTGAAGACCAACATGGGCGCGGGCCACGGCGGGAAATCCGGCCGTTTTGACCGCCTACGCGAGGTGGCGGAGGAGTACGCCTTCATCCTGCGAGCCTTCGAGAGCGACGGTTGACCGGTGTCCGGTGCGTGACCTTGCCGGCGAGCCGTCAGGCGCCTGAGCACGTACTTGAGGTGGCCAGCGAGCAGCAATGACCACATGAGCGCCTAAGTCCCAAACCTCACGAAGATTGCGCGAGTCCTTCGAGCGGACGCAAAACGTTCGCCGACGGCTCGAATGCCCGCTCGCCGCGGGTGTTGAAAGCGGCCTGAATCTTTGAAGCGGGAGCGGCGTAATCTCAACGCGGGCCTGGTGCGCATCCTGCAAACTCGTACCTGGAATGTCGAAACGGATAGAGTCGGCCTGCCCCACGGTAAGTGTCGCAGCGCTCACTGCGCCTGCCGTAACGACGAAGAACGACTGCGCAAGGCCGGTCGAAGTCAGCAAGAGCGAGCCACGTCGCGGTCGCCTGCTGCACGAGTATCGGCAGTTGCTCAAGGCGGCTGGTACGCACGAAAGCGCGGAGTCGGAACGACTGCACGTTCTTCTGGAAGAGGCCTTGTGCGAGCAGGCGAGCGCGCTCGAGCGTGCAGAAACCTCGCTGCGACAGAGCGAAGCCGAGCTTCGTCACGCGCAAAAGATGGAAGCTATCGGTTGCTTGGCGGGTGGCGCCGCCCATGATTTCAACAACCTGCTCTGCGTCATCCTGTCCATCTCCGAGATGTTGATCGCCCAGCTAGCGCCGTCGAGCGAGATGCGTGAGGACCTAGAGCTGATCCGCGAAGCAGGCGCGCAAGGCGCGCGTCTCAGCCGACAGCTATTGATGTTTAGCCGTCGACAAGTAGCGGAGCCCAAGCTGCTGGACACGGCGGTCGTGCTAACTGACGTTCAGAAGATGCTCAGGCGCGTGTTGGGGGAAGACATCGAGCTCTGCTGTCGGATTGAAGCGCCCGCGCCGCAAGTGAAGGCGGATCCCGGCGCGATCGAGCAGGTGTTGATGAATCTCGCGGTGAATGCGCGAGACGCCATGGCCGATGGTGGACAGCTCGACATCGAAATCTCAAGCACCGTGATCGCGACGTCGTCCCAACCTGATTTGCCGGCAGGGCGGTACGCTGTCTTGACGGTCACCGACACCGGCATGGGCATGGACGCCGCCACGCAGGCGCGTATCTTCGAGCCGTTCTTCACCACCAAGGGTGTTGGGTGCGGCACCGGGCTGGGCCTCTCAACCGTGCTCGCGATCGTACGCCAGTGCGGCGGATGCATCTCCGTCTCCAGCGAGCTTGGAAAGGGTACGCGCTTCGAGATCTACTTGCCGAACGTCTCAGTCGCACAACCTACCGAGCGCGAATACGCGGCGCCAATCGCGCCGGACGGCGACGAGACGATCTTGCTGGTGGAGGATGAGGACGCCGTACGCGGCGTGGCGGCGATGGCTCTGCAGAAGCACGGCTACCGCGTGATCGAAGCCAAAAATGCCGGCGAAGCGCTGCTAGTTTGTGAACAACATCCCTCGCTGATTCATCTACTCTTGACCGACGTGGTGATGCCGCGAATGAAGGGCTCGGAGCTAGCCGCCCGACTCGCGCTGATCCGGCCCGAGATGAAGGTGCTCTTCATGTCAGGTTACGCAAACCTCTCGCTAGCTCCCGCCGAGACGACGGACGAACACATCCCGGTTCTGCAAAA
>Ga0247764_1000196_pt1 | contig 22391 bp, 26 predicted proteins | sample UWRJL051202B4_FD_179932 | JGI IMG/M metagenome (GOLD analysis project Ga0247764, IMG submission 179932) | Plant litter microbial communities from Arlington Agricultural Research Station in Wisconsin, United States - UWRJ-L051-202B-4 | ecosystem: Environmental > Terrestrial > Plant litter >...
TTTTTCTTGTTTAATTCAGAAATTATTTATTTCTTTGGTTTTGATATGTTAATCACACCTAGTTTTTAGGTGGCAAATAACTTAAAACATTATAAAAAATGAACAAAGAAGAACTTAAAAAATTAGTGGATGTTAAATATGCAGACCTAAAATCAGTAGTCAAGGGCTTAACGGTAAAAGAGGTTGAGTTTCTTTTTTATGCATTTCGGGAAAGATTGGTTAAAGAAATCAAGATTCCTTAGACAGACCTTTAGTCAGGTTATCTATAGCAAATTTTAATTCACTCATTCCTTTTTTAATATCTACGACTTCATCGTAATAGCTGTGTATTTCAGTAGTTAACGTCTCTATGGCGGTTTGAAGCGTTAGCATGGCATCTATTAATTTTTGTTCACCCATATTTTTTGATGTTTAAAAGAATGAATGGCTGTTTTTAATTAAGCAAAGTACAATATCTAATTAAATTGTCAAATAGTCAAAACAAAATAATATATGTGTTCAAGGTTGAAATCACCAACCGAGTTTAATTCTCTAGTTGAAATGATGCTTTATTTCAGGGATGAAAAAACCTGCTTGGATTATATAGAACAATGGGCGTGGGGTGGAAAAGTAAAATGCCCTGACTGTAAGGATAAGATTCACAAGGTATACCGGTTTAAGAATGGTAAAATACTTAAATGTTCCCGGTGCTCGAAACAATTTAATGTGAAAACAGGTACTATCTTTGAGGATACAAGATTACCCCTGATAAAGTGGTTTATGGCAATATATTTTATCAGTTCCCATAAAAAGGGCATAAGCTCTCACCAGTTGGCAAAGGATATAAATATTACCCAGTGTAGAGCCTACCCAATGCTGCAGAAAATAAGAAAAGCATTAAGGCCAGCGTATGAGGGGAAATTAAGCGGTATAGTCCTGTCGGACGAAAGTTTTATAGGAGGCAAGAATAAGAACCGGCATTTAGATAAGAAGGTAAAGAACAGTCAGGGCCGTAGCTTTAAAGATAAAGTGCCTGTTATAGGCTTATTGGAAAAGGGAGGTGAGATTCGGTGCTTAGTTATGGAAGATACGTCGGTAAATAGTATAAGACCTATGCTTGAGCAGCATGTTTTAAAGAAAAGCACTCTTGTAACTGATGAATGGAAAGGATACGAAGGCTTACACAGGAAATACAACCATCAAGTAGTTAAACATAATAGATTGCAGTTTCTTAGTGAAGAAGGGCACTCTACAAATGCAGTTGAAGGCTTTTGGACACATTTAAAAAAATCATTGGTCGGTATCTATCATAGAGTAAGTAAAAAGCATTTGCAGAAATACCTCGATGAAATGGCTTTTAGATGGAATACCCGGCACATGAAAGAAGGAGAAAGAATGAACCTATTAATGAGTAAGGTGAATTTCAATCAACGATTCTACCAATAAAAATTATACGATTATGGGCAAGACTAAGGAAATAACTCTGGAAGACGCTAAGCGATTAGACGAAAGGATATCTAAAGAATACCCTGACAAGAAGCCTTTACCCTTAGCCAAGATACTATCTGTTGTGGTTAAGAAAAAGAAAGTAAAGAAATAAGTGGTTTTTAACCCGCCTTTTATGAATGAATGACAGTACTGAATGCAGGCTTTATTATGGAACTCGTATATTTATTCTGTGCAAAATGTAATCAAAAGTAATTACCAATCCTTCCATAAAGGATATGGTTCCTATCAATGGCGGTGCATTATCGTGGTCTAAGCATCCAATTAGATATTCCTTTGTTCTATAAACTATAGTTTTTCTGTCGGGAGATAAAAGAGCCATTTTGAAAGTATGGTTCCATACCTGCACTTTAGATTCACCTACCCCTTGGTTTATTGAACTACTCACTCCATCGCCTTTTAAATTATGCCCGGTAGTTTCTGCTATTACTTTTGGGAAAACACAGTCGTCTGCCCCGGTATCTAAGAGACCCATTACCTTTGTCGACTGACGAGTATGTGGATTTATTATCTCCAATGGTATAAATGGTCGATACTTACCTAAATGGTCTTTTGTTAACTGATATACGTATGTAGGCATTAAAAAATATAAGTATTCCCTTCAATCGGGAGATACATAATAAAATAGTCGTTGGATATCTTATTAGCTTCTGAAATCACTTCGGATGGATTAATTCCTTCGGAAATTACTTTATCATTGCTATCCAAAGCAACCCACCTAGAATCTGGATTCTTAGGTGTTACGATCATTGCTATGTCATTTGTGCAATCCATGAGTTAATTTTTAGGAATGTGCGAAGATACTACCAATATATAACAATTTTCATTCCAGTTAGTTTATTTTTAGTAGTCATTACCTTCTTAGATTAGATTGATACTAATATAGTTAGTAAATGTAACTGCTGGATTATCCTTTTCTATAATAGTATCCGTAGATACGTAAATAAGCAATAGTGTCCCGTATATGAAGCAGGGATACAGTTCATTATAAAGGGGCAGCGCTGTCTGGAATTTCATTCCTCCGAACAGAAATACCTCTCCCTCTTTCAATTGACCTACTGTTGTATACTTTTTCATTTAAAACTAAAGGAAGGGGTTTTATTTCATTAATTTATACGGGAACCAGTAAAGTTGGGGCAACTCCTCTCCTTAATAGGAAAGGTTAAGACTAAGAAGAAGGTAGGTAAAGGGAAAAAAAAGGGAAAAAACATTAAGCCCCCCAAAAAAACAGTATAATGGTATGACTGATGTCTTGGTAATCATCCCATTTAATGGCATAAGTGGGTTGGTATAGATAAGGTTTTAAAGAATAAAGTCTAGGATGGATTAATTAGCAATTGGTTTTTGCCCATTCATAAAGTTCTTCCATAGTACAGCCTATAGTTCTACAAGAAGTTTTTAAATGCATTGCGGGAATTTGCTTTTCATTTCCCCAAACAGGTATAGTTCTACTATTTTTCTTTACCCATTGGTCATGGCTTCCCTTAGTTCTTACATTCGTATATCCTAAAAGAGTAAGGTATTCCTCCCAGCATTTTAGTGCCAGAGGACGAAAGTTAGTTCCCATGTAAAAATTTATGCAGCAGTTAAGGTTATCCGGCTAACAGAGTTTTCTTTAACGTTGAAATTTCGCAAAGCTCCATTCTCATCTACAAAAGAATTTGAATATTGCTTATTGAAATATTTATTTTTCATCCATCCGTACCGTTTAAGTTCGGCGTTAAGTTTCTCTTGCTTCAAGTCGGTTAGATACTCAAAAAGATCATGTAAAGCGGCTTTTAGCATTTCTTGTGCCTTTTCTGGTGTTTCCCCATAACCAGAAATTTCAAATGAAGGAATATAGGAAACGTGTTGAAGGGTGTCTTTATCTATAAAATCTATCCCCCCTACAACCGCATTAATATGGCCTTTCCTTAAATTAATACTAAGGTGATTAATAGTAGTAGGTTGATTTATGACTTCAAAAGTATTGAAAGACATAGTTTTATGACGGTTTAAAAAAAAGGTTTATAACTTAAAATATAGTGGCATAAAAAAAGAAGATAGCCTCAATTACCTACTAAAATATAACACAATTATAGAACAAAAGTTTCATTTTACATACAAAAATACACGAAAGGAAAGAAACACGGAAAGCTAGACCAAGAATAGGGGGAAACAACCGATTACCCACCATGCTGCCAGCAGTACCCACCACTTCTAGCGTTCCTTTTACATTGTGTACCCTTTTTGGTCAGTGCCTGGCATTGGAGGGGATAGGAAATGGTAGTAGATGAAATCCTTTTCTTTTTCTTCTTTTGCAATACGCCTTGGGGTGTTAGGGATTGTCCATAAGTAAGAGTACCCCCTAATAGTAATAATGCTGAAGCAATGATTAACTTTTTCATACTGTTTTTAGTTTAGAGGGGGAAAGTATGACAATCAATTGAGGTTATCTTGAGGGAAACCGTAAAAAAATGCTCATAAATAATTTACGAGCATTAAAAGTATTTAATTGGAGGTATATTGCTAAGAATCAATGGTGCACACTTTTCTTTTTATTGGAATCCTTCAATGCCTGTATTACTCCTGCAACAAAAAGAATAGTAAAGATACCAAGAACGATTTTTAGCACAACCATTAATGCGTTACCCATTGTCTGTATGTGTTTTTAAGTAGATGAAATATTTACCAAAAGTACAATATCCTATAGTGAAAATAATCACAAATATGTAGAATTTAGAGAATGTAGTGAATACACTTTCATTAACCTCCCCCACTATAATCATAATGTACAGAAAGCATATTATTCCCAAGAGCAAAAAAGGAGCCACATTAAAGGCAAAGAACGAAACCTTACTCTTAAAGTTCACATTTTCAATGAGTATGTCTATAATAACCGCCCCCATTAAAGCGCAACAAACGAATAATATCGTTCCTCCTTGCATAAGTTTATGAATCTCTTCTAAGGCACTATGCTTTGATAGAATGGGATTTACCAAACAAAGAGAAAGTAAAGGAGCGAGCCCAAAAAGTGCATTGGAAATAAACCACAAAGCAGATCGGAAAAGGCATCTCCCTTTAGAGATAGGTTTAAGTACGGGTTTAGGCGCATCCATCTAAGGTTAGTTTTTTCAAGAGTAATAATACAATGAATTTTTATGATATGCAAAAAATATACAATGTTTTTTGCATTAATGGAGGCTATTTATTGGTGCCCAGTACTACTACGTAGTCATTAGTCTACTTTACAAAATGAGGAATGACTACCCCGGGATATATGATATATTTCTACATTGTATTATTACTTTATATACTGCAATTGATATTGCTACCCATATTAGTCGTATACCTTGGTAAGGGGCTTTTCTCTTGGTAGTCCATATTAGTATGCGGTAGTATGGCATCTTGACAATTTAAAACTTTTTTAAGACATTTGTACTGAATACCACTTTAATCCTTATGAAAAATATAACCTTCAAAATGAAACTTTTGCATTAAAATTGCATTTAGTTAGATTACTGCTGTCTTTAAAAACAAAACATTATGTCAAAGGCTAAAAAATATAAAACTGGTTTCCTTTACACTAAGCATAGTGCTATGATTGGAGCAGGTAGTATTTTTAATATCTCCGGCAACTACTTTGACTTCAATTATTCAAAAACACTTCAAGAGGCTGATAATAAAGCTATTGAAAATGATTGGGGTATGATTGGGGAGGACTTGAAAAAAGCTATAAAATCTTTTTCTAAACAATAATAGTTCCCGCTAATGGAAGATATAGAAGCGCCAGCCGAAGATGAGCAACCTACGGATAAGGAAGACCTATTGCCATCACAAATAGAAATCCCGCAGGAAGTAGAAGAAATGATAGAAGCCCTCCCTGAAGATAAGAAAAAGGAAGTGAAGGGCATGATAGTGAGAATGTTGATTCAGGAATCGTTTAAAGGGCCCCTGCCACCTCCTTCAATTTTAAAAGGATACGAAGATGTTTTACCGGGGAGTGCAGAAAGAATAATGGCAAGAATGGAGAAGCAATCCGATCACAGAATGCGCTTGGAAGAAAAAGTTACTGCCGAAGATCAGAGACAAAGTGGGAAAGGTCAAAATTACGGATTTATTATAGCCATTACCGTAATTCTAATTTCAGCAGGTTTGATATTTACTGGACATGGTGTAGAAGGAACTATTTTAGGGACACTGGATTTAGTTGCATTAGTTTCTATTTTTGTAATTGGTAAGTTTCAACAGCGGAAGGATTAAGATTTTTAAGGTCATTTAAGAAATAAAATACATTGCCCCATCACCTGATGGGCTTTTTTATACCCATTATGTACGCTCTTACCTACAAGCTAAAGTATTAATAGACTGCAACACATGATATTTTAAATTATTGTATTTGCAGATAATAAATGCTATTTTTGGCAATACTATTCTATAAAATATTCGGATAATCGCCAAACTGTTCAAGCTGTCAACATAAAAAACGGCAGCTCACCCTACGTACCCTACTTTGGTTTTCTGGCGATTACCAGTGTTTTAGAGTGGTATGAAGAGGAGGTTGCCGTTTACTTATTTTGACTTTTTACTATTGTAATATTAAACAAAAAAATCGCCAGAAAATGATACAAAAGACACTATCGGGGTAATTATCTTACAGATTGCTCTGTATACATATTTAGCGTTAAGCTAAAATTCGGGAGACGAAAATCAGCAACATTCCGCTTTCCCCGAAACCCATATTCATATAAACAGGTTCAAATTTTAGCAGTAAATCTCACATCTCATTGGCGTGGGCTTTTTCTGTCTATTTGAACCTGTGGGTTTCGTTGCTGATACCCCGTCTCCTCATTAGGCTTAAAAATGTCCCACGCCTTTAATATGTAAGTAGACCTATCTACCCACCATCCACACCATACTTTTTTTATTGGTTGTTTCTAATCTTAATCTTTTAAACACATATACTGTTTTAGGGACTGAACGGTAGTATTATAAACTATTGTCTGTTATGAAGAATTTAATTCTTATAATAATTACTTGCGCATTAATATCATCTTGTGGAAATTCTATTAAAGGAAAGATAGAAGAAAGAGAAGATGGAAAGATTTATTTAGTTAATACTTCTACTTCTAAAGAATACCAGTTTACAGTAAGAGAAACTATAATTATCAATGATACAGCAAAACAATACCATACTTTAGCAATACCGGTTATAGCTGGTGGAGAAGAATTTATTGGAATAAAAGAAGTTGTATCCCCTGCAGAATATCCTATAATAGAAGTTGTGAATAAAAGGCTGGTAGAGCCGAAATTCGATCCTAGTATGCCATTTGAAATAGTCCAAACTGATACTTTAGATTTAACTCGGGATAAAGAAAAAGTAGAAAATCCTGTACCTTCCTATGTTTTATTACATGATACAGTTATTAACGGGTATCAGCGTAAGTTCTGGTATGTTAAAGAAAAGGTTAAGGATACGCTTCATCCATTACCTCCTCAAAAATGTAAGTACAATTACCAAGTAACAGCTCAAGTCGCTGTTATAAAAACAAATGGGGCTTCTATAAAGCACTAATAATGTTCTTTAATAGAGAGCAGATTTTTATTATTTGAAAATATAGCTCATTCAAAAAAGTAATATGGAAAAGGTATTAAGATATATTTATAGAAAGGGACAAGAGGGGAATCTTGTTAACTTACTGGATTTTTATACTGCCAATTACCCTATAGAAAGCGAAGAGATTTACTTCAATATAAAAACGACGTTAACCCACTTATCTGATTTGGGTTTAATAATTTTGCGAGGGGACAGAATGAGCCAATTAGGAGAAAGAAAAGAACATGGCACTTTTACTCTTAAAAAATGGAAAGAAGAATCAAGTATGACATTAATGGATGGCGCTTCGTATGGCACTAATCCCGTAGGATTATTCGCTAAAATAACAATAGAAGGAATGAAATATATACAACAAGCAGACTTATCTAAAAATGTAAGGATAACAAACAATACATCTAAAATAGCTTTAATTGTTACTGTTATATTGTCTGCAGCGGCAGTGTCTATTCAAATAATTACTTGCCGAAGAGACGATACAAAAAGTCAAGAGAACACCAACAAATCATTCCAATCACCAGTGCCGCAAATGCAACCAAGGCCAGTCGAGAAAATAGATACCAAAACGCCCCTTCCTGTGTTTCCTGTCCCGAAAGATACCGCCAAAAAATAACGAAATAATTATGTTGAGGCGTGAATTTATCAAAGCTATCATCAAACATTTGTTTTCCTTATCCTGTACCGCCTTTTATATACTTTTTATTTTAAATAACTAATGAAAAGTAGGATTTATATTAATAGTAAATAAAAAAACCTCACTTATCTAGGTTAGATTAGTATATTAGTACCAAAGGAATAATTAAAGATACAACTTTTTGTTATTCTGGCATATACTGTCCAGTATTTTCATTCCATGTAAAAGTTACTCCCTTTTGCCTAACCTGATAAGGTTTGCCATTGGGTAGGGGATATTTAGGGGCAGTCGTAGTAGCGGGAACCGTTGCGGTAGTACTAGGGATAGCTTTTGTAGCTCCCTGAATGAGTGAATTTCTATCTACATTCTCTACTTTACCGCTTTCTATGGCCACGTTAGTATTATACTTATTATCTACAATATGATCAAAATTTACATAAGTGGCTTTAGTTTCTTTCTTCCCACCAAAAATAGTAGTCCGGGTTGTCGGATTTATTAGTATAGTATTGGTGCTTTTATCAAAACCTAATGGCGTACCCTCGCCTACTGCATCATCTAATGAGAACTTACCTTCAATAAGTTGGCTATTACCAAGCATTTTCCATTCAAGAGGGGTTATTTTAGCTTTCTCTAAGTCTACTGAACCATCAGCGTTAGTAGCTGCCGATATTTTATTAATTAGGTTATTAGAAAAAACAACGGCTTCATTCTGGAGGGTCTCTTGAGTTTTTGGCGGTATTTTAAGACCGGCAATAAATCTTTGGGTAGCATTATCATCTGCATTTCTTTTATTCTGCCCTGCCTGTTGGATATTTTCCAATTGTAGTTTCATTGCATCACCTGTGTATTGGAATTTTTCGTCCTTGGTATCCGGGGCGGCATCGGCAAATTTTTGCAGGAACACTACTTGAGCAGGGCTTAATGGCTTGCTCTTATCTATAATAAAAAAATCTTCCGGCTTAACTGTTTGCAGAAGCCTTACCCTATTGCCTAACCTATCAGTATAATATCCTGCTTCGGCATCTGCTCTCCTTTCGGTTGCATAGGCATTATATCTATCTATTAATTGTAAGGTATTATGAAGTATTGGGTTATTTGCTTCTATGGCATTAAAATCTAATCCAGTTTGATTCCCTGCTTCATTCGCGGGTAAAGGTATTTGATACTTTGGGTCGGATAAGGCAGTATTATATATTTTGGCTGCATCCTGCCAAACGTTATTTGTGCTTTTTACTTTCAGTTTCTGCTCATACTCCTGCTTCTGTAAAGCAGAAGCATTGGGTGGAAGAGTTGGTAATTCTAACCCATTAGCTTCTAGAAAAGCAGCATTCATATTACTAGCCGGGTCGAAGAATCCTAAAGTTTGGTCAACTACACCGTTAGGGGTCTCCACTAAAACTCCTGTTTTCTTAATAATTGGAGCGCCTATTTTCGGTACACTTAAATCAAACTTTGGCTCTATTGATATCTTTGTGTAAATATCAGTATTATCAAATTCTTCGTCTAACTGTTTTAATTGAGTATCTTTTAAAGCAGCATCCGCATTACTGGCTAGAATATTATTCCTTCGTGCATTATACCCAATACCTCTGGCATTAACCGAGGTGATTATATTTTCAGCTTCCTGTATTTTTGTTTGGTATTCTAACTGTTGCTTTATTTTTTCATCAGGTGTTTGTGGAGTCCCTTTGGCGGCAAATTCAGCCCCGAATTTCTGCAGGTCTGCCAATGCCTTTATGCCTGCTTCTTTATCTTTCCCCCTTGCATTTGCTAAGTCGTAAGCGGTTAGTTTAGCCAGTTCAGCTATTTTTTCATCTGCATCTTTCTGTCTTTGATCATACTGGCTTTTATTATATAAGTAAGTATATTGGGCTAATTGCTGTAAGGGGCGTATATCAGTTTGAATAACGCCGGTATTAGCTCCCCCAAGGGCGCTATCACCTCTATATGAATTACCGGTTGTTATATCGGATATGCTGGCCAAATATTATTTATTTTTTTTAAATGATGTGTTTATCCGCCAAAACCGCCGCCGCTTGCGCCGCCATTATTCCCACCGCCGCTACCACTTGTATTACCAAATGTCCTATCCAAAGGGTCTACTACTGTATTGGTATTAGGCATTACTCCACCATTTCTTTGCAAGTACAATTTCATTTGTTGGTCAGCAGATAAACCGCCAATCAATGTGTTAATGCCAGCATTTACATTGCCATAATTATTAGCCAGATTTACCCCTTCTGCTTGTAATTTATCTTTTATAATATCCTGCTGACTTTGCCATTCTGCAGCCCTGTTATCTGCTACTGTACTTAAAGCCCCCAGATACTTACCGAAGGATTCCATATTAGAAGTATGGAACTGCTCTCCAATTTTAAGGAGACCTCCTATTTTTGACTGGAATAAAGCGCTAAGGCTATTTGGGTCGGCACCTAATAACTCCGATGTATTTAAGATATTGGAGAACACCTGATTTAATTCGTTTGTCTGGAAATCTCTTGTGGTGGTATCTCCCTGTGCTGCACTTTGTGTTGCATTTAATATCTGAAATATTTCATCTGGTGTCGAATATGCCTGACGTTGCCCTAGCAGTTTACTTATTCTTCTTTTTGTATCACCGGCGTTCACTAAGTTAACAACGCCTTGCGCCGCTCCAATAGCGGTAGTAATCAGCGTGGGGTCTATATTTAGCGGCATTGCTTAAGAAAATTTATAAATTGTTTAAAAATCCACTTTGTTCACTGAACATAAATTTGGAGATAACCAGATCCAGTTCATCAAAAATAATCTTTTTTGCGTTATCTATTGTATTATATGCTAAATTTTGTGTGTTATCTCTTACTAATGTGACGGCACAATAATATCCTCTTGGCCCTTCCCCTGCTACCCTTTTGTCTATCCCATACAAGCCACCCCTACCGTTGATGTTACATAAGAATTCCGCATTCCATTTATTCTCTGTTTTTTTAAATCGTACCGGCGGTATCATGCTTTTATATGTGGGATTATCTACCCTGACATCAGTAACAAACCACCTTACTTCATCCTGTATTTCCATGGCTTGGAATCTCTTTATTTTAAGGGGCTCTTTATTAATGCTTATACCCACCACACTATCTACTGCTACTCCATTAAATTCGTTATACTTGAGGGGCAATATAGGATGAATGTATATTTGCCCCCTGTAAAAGGAAACAAAGGCACAGCCATTAGCATTGAATAGATTAATATTTGAATACCCCTCTTGTGTATATGACGCAAATGTTAAAAGTTCTTCTGCCCTCGGCTCTATCAATAAGGTACTTTTCATGGAAAGGTACGGTTCCAAGTCGTTATTGATTCCATCTTCATTCAGCCCCTTTACTGTTAATTGTAAAGCATTGGTGTGAAAGTTATACCCTGTGCAGAACCGTTTCTTTTCAGTATCATTTACTGCTGTTCTATTGAAGTTTTCTACGTATTGGACGACCTTTTTAATCCATGTGTTATATTTTCCTTCTGACATATCCCGGGCGTTTGCGAAATCATGTTTAACGTGAGCAGACTTACCTACATCAATCCATGTTACCCATCCATCACCGAAATATATTGACCCTATGCTTTGATAGCGACAGCCGTACATACCGCTTATTTTGGGCTGCGTATCGCTTACGATGCTTCCGGCGGCGGCAGCCTGCAGCACACCAGCTGATCCTACCCTTAAAAACTCATCGGACACCTGCAATAGGGCATTATCATATTCCCCGATTGCTAATACTACCTTCCCATCATATATCCCCATCGCGGTAATATCACCCTGCTCCGGTGCATCAATTGTTTTTTCTAAATCACCGAACCTGTTAAATTGAGTCTTCCTGTTTATTGTTATATTCCGGCCAAAGCGGCTTTCGTTTTCATACTTATTGGTGAAGTATACTCTTCCTGCATCACTTAGCCCGGTAAAAATACCATCTCCATTTGCATTACCCCAAAAATCCGATGGGAACTTATGCTCAAAACGTTGTGGTGGATTCGCACCAATTTGACGATTCACTATAAAAGTATCAAAGGATTGAAAAGTGCCGGTTGGATTTGCCAATACTTTTTGCCCACTTATATCAATTACAGGGAGTGATAAAACCGCAAAGTATTCCGGCTCGGTTGTACAGTCTCTTGGTCGCTGCAATTCTATTTTAGCACCCTTTTCTAAATTATCTAATTTACCGTCATCATCAATTATAATCTGGTTAAATATATTTGTTGTATTCTGTTGTTCCCCATTAACAATTGTATCGTTATAAGGACTTAGTATCTGGTAATTCAACAGGCCATAAGTTGCAATATCAAATATATCTCCATCACCGTTGCTTATAAATTCTACACGATCATCCTTTTGATATTGATAAATTGTGTTTGTCTGAAAGTTATAGGTGGCATTATAATCATTAAGGCTTTGAATGGTCAATTTTATCTTCCCATCAATCGTTCTTTCGAAATCATCAACTATCCATTGTAATTCATAATTATTTACATTAGCGCTTCGGGCTACATATAAGCAGGTTACCCAATCAGGTAAAACCATGCCTATTGCCCTATATGTCAGGTTGCAAAAGTTAAGATATCCTTTTTCCTGCGTTTTAGGGATGTTCATGTAATTATCTAAACTCTCTAGACTTGCATTTAGAATTGTTGCTGGATATGCTGCACTTAACCGCCCGCAATCTCCCTTTGCTACTATAGCCCATCCATATCTTCCACCTGCTTTTAATCCCTTTTTATTTATATCTGCTGCATCTTTGTTAATCTTTGATGTAGGTGGTAAGCTAATAGATGGTGTGCCATTAAAGCACGATGCCAGTGCAGTATCATTTGATGATGGCAGGCAGGGATTACATTGATTAAGACAATCTAATGAAAAGCAATTATTATTATCCATTATCACTGCCCGTGCAAACCTGTTACGGGTGCTATAATTCCTTAATCTAAATGTAGCAATCCCTGTAACCCCATCGGTGACCTGATATTTACTACCGCTTAATGCAACTCGTATACCTCCTACCGGCTGATTATTACAATCTGTAACCGGGACATTGACAGTTTCGTACCAATTTGTCTTATAAGCAGCAAAATCAGTGTCGGTAATTTGAATATTATTCTCAACCAATGTTCCGTAACTACCTTCCAGTGTAACATTTTTTACATTGTTAAACCCGCCTGTACATCCTGTTTCTACACGAACAGTAACTTCTATTGTTTGGTTATTTGAATCGCCATACATATAAAAATGATAGAAGCCATTATGGTCTGTTATCGCTCTCCTGCTTCCATCGTACCATATTTCAGCCCCTTCTACCCTTTTATTGTTTGAATCAGATATATAACCTGCGTAAGCGGATGAAGTATGCGCCCCGGTTTCAAATTGCTTAAAGTTATCATCAATTATAAGCGTTTCTTTTATTTCTACATCTCCACTACAAGTATCAAAATATAACTCTTCTTTTTGGGTCAGTAAACCGCTGATACTTGAATCACCCCTATATGCTGTGATATCAGGTATAGTCCCGACTACATAAGTTGAGGTATCTTGCCCTTGAGATGGCAACCCATTTGTTGTTTTATGGGAAGCAAGCCTAATAAATCCTTTGGTACCTTTTGGCACTCTGAATTTGTATTGCTGATAGTAAAAGTTTCCGTTTTGTATCTCTGAAGAAACCTGCAGTGAATTAAATAAATCAGCCATCCCGGATACTACTCCTACTTCCTCTGTATTCACAAAAAATGGCTCGGATTTAAATTGCTTCATTTCTGCATAATAATTCGTTGCATCAATATAAGCAATAAAGTTTCTTGTCTTTTTCCTGAAATACTGACCGTAGCCATCGGGAGTATTGGCAAATGGATGTCCAAAAATCGCCTTATCGGTGTTATCATCGGGATCATCTACCCCAGCGCCACCCAAGCGGTATATTATACCGTTCAAATTCCTTTGCCTATTGTGAACTATTGCATATACAGTTATCTCTGACAGTTCTTCATTACATACGTTTACCGTAGGACAGTCTAGTGATATTTCGAACTTTTTAGTCTGTGCTCCATCTAAAGGACAGTTGCCCTTGACATAATTATAAAACCCGAGATTGTCCTTTATTCTTATAATTCCCTGGGGTTGTCTTGGGACTGGATTTGTTACCCTGCTGGTTTCAAGAGGGTCTATAGGATTGCATTGCTTGTCATTACAAAATATATAATCGAAAGAGCAATCCACTAAGGAGAAGTTTGGCAAATCTGATAACTCTCTTTCATACCAATATTGGCTGCTGGAGTCATAAGGCTTATATTTTTCAATGACATCAACAGACTTCCATGTAAGGCCGTTGTCCGTGCTTACTGCAAATTCTATTTTATCTACCAATGGGTTTCCTACGGGGATCCTAAAACGCATACACCTAGGGAATCCTTCTGAACTATCAAAACATCCCCTGCTATCCTGAAAATAAAGGCTACTATAATCACTCCATTCATTAGCTCGTCCATCATAATATATATGCCTGAACATTACTTTAATGCCAATATCGACTATATGATTGGTAAGATCAACTTCGTCTGCTGGTAAAGGAATGAACTCCCCTTCCAATGCCCCACAAATTTCCGGCACACACATTTGAATAGGGGCACAGTCATCCGGGCATAGGTCAAAAAATGCAGTTGTAAAACTTTGGGTTGCTATAGATGCTTCCACATCCAGCATTCCTATATCATTTATACCGTCAGTCCAAATCAATTGCTTCCCATGCTGATGAGCGCAATATTTATCATATTTTAAATAACATCGCCATTGTTTTATAGCGTGTCCCGGTGCTGCAGACAATGGCAGACATGGCCCATCATATACCACTTGGCATTCTCCTTCCCCATTTATTCTTGCAATGTAGTTAACGCCATTACTATTATAAACCCACCAATATAATTCATTTGTCAGGACGCTATAGTGTTCGCCTACGGTATAACTATCTCCTAGGGGTTGTTCTATTACACATGGTAAGTAATTTGCTACCAATGGCGTTGTTTTACCTAGTGTACCTGTCCCATTTATATTCCTTTCCCGATTCAGCATATAAAATGCTTCTTCCGGCGATAAATATTTCTTAGATTTATCCAGATTAACTTTAAGTGGCTTATGTACTTGAGGTTCCTGCAATTATATTAATTTATCAAAATCTGTTATTATAGAGTCCCCTGCAAAAAATATGTTGGGGCTTCTATCAATAGTCCCTGTATTGGAATCGAATGAAAAGTTACCTAAGTTTTTAGATTCGTTATTATTGTTAACAATAATCCATTCTAAATTTACTGCTCCTATCAATGCATCACTTTGCCAAATACTACTACCTGCTACTGGAAGATTATCTATTTCCGTTTCCGGTACAATAACAGCTAATTTAAATGGGGTTAATTTTGGCACTGCATTGCAGATTGGTATATTAGTATCACACCCCGTTAATGAAGCATTTGTAATAGAAATAGACGCTTCCCTATCAGGAGGACAAAAATTATTCCATGAGGGCGCTGTCCAGTCAAATTTAGGGGTAAGCGTAATAATATGCAGGATATTATCCAGACTTATACGCCCCATTACACGAAGCATATTTTTTCTGGCGTTTGTGTACATATTCCATCTCCATTGCTTATCCGGGTTTGAAATATTTCTTTTCCCTTCTATACTTTTAAATTTAGTCCATTCTACTAAAGTTTCAAAAGCCACTTCCGGTACTGCATATTGCCCATTTAATTTAGGGATAAACCCAATATATTCCAAATATACTTGGGTATGCCTAAACCTGTAATCAAATTGTATTAAGCCACTTTCCTCAAATATCTTATACCCACCGGCATCTGTATCACATACATTAGTGCAGTTAGAAAAATGGCAACAATACGCTTCGTAACAACAAGATTTAATTGTTTCAATATTTTCTGTAGTAGTCTCTACACACCCACATTGTTTTAATTCTATTTTAGCGATAAATTCTTTAGTAGTCGTAAACTCTATTGTATCGGTCGTTACATTCCAATAAGGTATAGTGGTTTCTAAATAATAACTGCCATCTGGGTATAATTTTTTTATGGTCGTTTGCTCGTATGCATTACCATTTACTATAACCATTTCTACGCTTTCGGTTACAGTGAGATCATTGCATATAGATTTATCCTGACGGCATTTATCACATATATTTTCTGATACTAATTCCTCTATCTCTACAAGGTTAATTAAATTAGTTTTTAATTGGATAGGCACTCTTTCACCAAAGTCATTAATATAACCTACGAATAGTTCATAATCAAAATCTGGAGGTAGCGTAGCTGTTCCGGTATTAGGATTTACGGATATTAATACGCTTCTGCGGCCGCTTTTTAAAGTCTCTGTTTGTAGTTTACGCAATCCCCTTGCTGCCCAATGAAAAAACAATTGCTGCATTTTCCCAATATCCTCCCACGAGTCAATAATACTAGCTGATACTACCTTTGAAAGTGGCACTAATTTCTTTAATTTATCTGGACAGTTGGGATTCATTATGTTTGACCTTGTGTATTATTTGTTTTATCTTCCATACCTACTTTCCCATATATTTCCATCAGCCTATTTCTAACTATTGCTCCCACGGCATCATCAACTTCAATATTTTCATCTATTTCTTTCCCAGAATTAGCTACTATAATAGAGAGCTTATTGGAATGCGTTCCTTTTGGAAATTTTATTTTCTTGCCTACAATGAGATAAGGGCGCCACGTTTCCGGCAAGCTATCATCTTCGCATAAAAGTTGGGATTGATTGATATTACTTTTAACATAATTACATTCGCATGTGAGGCCACCAATATTTTGTAACCAAATACTGTCAGGCAATCGGCTCATTATATCCAAATCAGAAATATCAATTTCATTATTAACTACATCTAGTTCAACTTCTGTTGATAATTCAGCTGGCATATTAAATGAGCCTTCCTCCCTTTTTTCTTTCCAATAAAGTAATAAGAACTGGTAGGCGTATTCCAAACGTGCTGTTGATAAAATTTCCTGCAAGGAAACAGGGGTCTCATCCGTTGGGTTAGGCCAAAGCTGATGTAAAACTAAGTCTGATATTTCTAATAAATTTGACAATAAATTATTTTGTGTTTTGGAAACGTTTTTTCCTATCTTTTAAATTAAAGTATTCTTGCTGTTCTAAATGTTCATAATATTTTCCTTTCACCTCAAAATACTTATATCCACTCCAAATAAATCCAGCAATCATACTTGTCCCCGATGCTACAAATATATGGCATAAAAGGTACTTCCAATTCCATTCGAATGGTATAATATTTAAAAGAAAGGCTAAAGGCCATACAAATAAAATACCATGTATGTTTCCAAGGCAAAAAGGGCATGTTATTAATCCATCGAATACCTTATAGCCTTTACTCAATTTTTCTTCCCCAAACTCACCAACTTTTTCCAGCAGCATATTCTTTTCAGTGATAATTTTCCACCCAATTACCCAAATAACATCTAATAAGATCATCTTTAATATTATCTCTATCATATCTTCTTCCCGGTTGCATTATTAAATTCTTTAAGTGCTTGTTCTCTTGTATGATTAGCGAAGGAATCAGTTAAGAAAAATATTAATGCCTCTCTTGCCCATTCTGGCCATTCGCAATCTGTAGATGCTATTGGATCAGCTACTTCGTCATAATAAACAGGATCTATTATCGTTATAATCTCACCTGCAATGGGATAGCGTATATACTCCAAGGTGCAACTACCGAGTTCTTGCGGTTCAAACTCTATGGTATTACCTACCAATTTAGCTATTGGTTTTTTGGGGGATGGTCTAAGCCCTTTTATATAGGTTTGACACCGGGTATAAAACTGCTGCCCATCTAATAATTCTACAGGTGTTTTTATTATTGTCGCAGTCGTTGCTTCTGTCTCGCAATTCGCAGTGTCTTCTTCGCACCCTGTTTCCGATAGCGATAAAATAAATAAATTGTCGTAATGATAATAATCTGATGGCCGTTCGATAATACCCCCCGTTATAGATGCAGAATATTTTGTGATAAGAAAGGATATAAAATCCTTAGCTTTTTGAGTGGAATATGATATAGGTAATTGCTTGTTAGAGGAATCTCCGGTTATGTAGTCCAAAAGACTGTTAGAAGCCCTTTGAATCATCCGGTTGAACATAGCATAAGAATAATAAGAATTCTCATCTTTATTTGAATTATCCCTTACTGCATCCTCATACAAACTAATGATATCCACAGAATAATTTTTTAAAGGTTAAAGAATACTTAATTGAATAGAAGTGGCATCAAGTTGATTATCGGTATTCGTTCTTACTAAAATTGAACTATCCGTAAATCTAGATACTTCTAAATCAATATTACTGGTCCTATTGGAAAGAATGAAAATATTATCCCTCGTTAAAGGTGGGTAATTACCTGCCAACGTACCTTCATATTGTCCCGATGCAAGTCTAGCCCAAGTAATGGTCACTGGATTTAAAGTAGAAACTACTTGTGTTGGCGCATCTGTACCTGTTTGAGTCAAAAGCCCTCTATATATCCAATCTTGTGCCTCGTAAGAACTATTAGCGATAGGGCTTCCTTCATTGCAATTACAGGTACAGGAACATCCTAGTAATTTTTCTAAATCGGCGATGACTTCTGACGGATCTTCGCCACAATCTTGAGCCAGTTGTGCTGTTTTCAATAAAAACAACGCATCCAAAATAGTTGACGCTGTATTTAATTTTTCATCCGGCGAACAATCCGCATTTGATTTCAGATATAATTCATTAAGTCGTGTATACACACAACATTCATCAATAATACATTTAATGATTTTTTCGCAATTTATGCGATACCGAATTTCAAATACGATATTGTCCGTTGAATTATAATTAGCGCAAACATACCCTGTAATTTTATATTGTCCCTCAAAGAGAACTAAGCTAAAATTATTTAAAGAAGTATTCAGGGGTGATAGCGCACTAGAAGTTGGATATTCTACCGTAATTTCATTAGTCTGCTGGTTTGAAACAACCCCTCTATACGTTGGTACTGCATTTAATATTACTACTGCCTGCCCTTTTTTACAATCTCCCTTTATATTCGCCTTTAGACATCCATCCTTTTTATTTTTGTTATTGGGATCTGGAGGGCAAATGTTTACATTCTTAGAGATAATGTATGTATCCCCATCTGCATCCGTTAAGCGTACATCAACTATATAAGTTCCATATTGATAATTTGCCGCTATAAGCGGGATAGGGAAGGAAAAACTACCTGACATCGGTGGCACTATATCATATCCAGAAGTTGGGTAGTTGGTTATAATTACTCCGACAGGATTTGTGATTCGTACACTTGCGCCCTGCACATTATTAAATCCAGACCCAATCCAAACGCTAGGCGTTATATCTACAACAAAGTTCCCCGAGCACAGGGAACATATAATTTTAGAATCTAAAATTGATATATTGGGACTATCGCTTATTGAAGTGGGCATATACTTAAATATTTACGCTCTATTGAAAATTTCTTTAGCCCATTAGTTACAAGCGCTAATTGACCATTAAACCTTAAAACAGTAAGTGCATCACCCTTGTTCCCATATCCATGCAGGGTTACCAAAAGATGATGCCTTACGATAGTATTATTTTCTGCCACTAAATGTTATTTTAGGCTTCCCAAATGGATTGCTAAGGGCGGCCGCAGATTTCCTAACTGCATAATTCGTATTAGGCGCCTGCTTCTTATTAATCGAAGAACTCTTAGCCATAATCTTACTGCTTTTGGAACATCCCATACACATAGTTGTAAAATTTAAATTGTGATTTATTCCTTTGTCTCGGCCTTTGATTTCCTGACAAAGTTTTTTAAGTCTTTTTCAAGATCATTTTTTAATGCCTTGCCATCTTCTGTATTCAAGAAGTCGGAAAACAATCTTTTTCTTTCTTCTATGCCATATTCAGAAGACATATCCCTAACAGTTATCCATTTACCATCCTTATCTTTTTTAGATATATTCCCCTCTACGGCATCAAATGAAAGCAATCCTGCATTAAATAGTTGCCCAATAAGTATTGTTGTTTTATCGTCAACATTTATTTCACTGTCTTCTTGTAAAACTGCATCCAACCCACGTTCTTCCGCATCATCTACAAATGCCATCAGCATATTCTGGCACTCTTCGAGTTCGCTTGGGGTGGTTACGAATGATCCGTTAAGACGGATAATCATTTGTTGTGCTGCATCCAGTTCTAAATCCAGAATTTTACTGGCAGCCCTTACCCGTTTGCGCATTTCTACATTCTTTACTTTTGCTTCTGCAGCTTCATCGAGCAATTTATATTTAGGCGCTCTCACATCATCACAATTCCCTTCAAATCCTTCAAATTCGGGGTGGGCTTCGAGATATTCCTGCGCTCTTAACTTATTTGTCGTAAGAACTCCGAACCGGAATTCCAGATCCTTTTTTTCTTGTGGTGTAAAGGGTTCGTTAGCTAAAATAGTTTCCTCCTTAATTTGCTTGTCTTGGTCGATATAAGCAGAATGAGCCTTATATCGAATTACCCTGCTTTTCCCTTCCTTTGTATAAAAGGCTTGTCGCCTTGTTGGGTGGTGAAAGGGTATTTTTTTAATTTGAACCCTTTGGTTGTCTCCTATCTGTTGATATACAGGAGCTGTTGCATCCATACTATCTAAAAGTACGTAAGTCTTCGTAGCCATTTTTTTAGTTTTATTAATTTTTGCCTCAACTTTAAATTACGGGCTAAGGCGTTAACCGTTTTTATTTTGAAGGAGTGATAATTGCTTTCTCAATATCCCAACCTTGTAATATTCTCATTTTTAACCCAGAATATCCAAAGAACTTTTTAAAAATTGGTAACCAACGAAATAAACCGTTGATTACCAATGCTATTTATAATTAAGACAATCCCATATAAATCCACCCACGTAAACAATATAACTCCATAAGAAATCTTGACTCGGCAGACCACTCATGAGTTTTACAGCCCGTGCCAAAAGAGTTTCTACCATTAGGTCCGTTTAGGAAGCCGTTACTGTCTGTAACGATATCATACCTTTTACCTTGTATAGATTGGAAGTATACGGTTTTAAACATTTTATTGCTGTAACCATTACCATACCTACCGGTATCTGGAATGTTCCTTATAACGGAATCTGGATTATCCCACATTGGAACAAATATGGCAGATTGAGGGAAATTCATTCCTACTGCGCCAAGGGACTTACCATTAGAGAACGATTTTTCTTCGTATATATGAAGGGTTAGTCCTTCTACCTTTATACCGCAATATTCCATGTTAATCCAGGCACAATCATTTAACGGTCTTTCAGAATATAGTAATTGAGTAACCCCTGCAGTTAGCAGCATGCGCTGAAATTGGGAGAATATATCCCTACCAGCAAAGACAGCATATTCCCTACCTGATACACCAGCCTGATCCAATTGAGATTTCAAATCCCTTATATCATCGGTGGTAATTGCAGTTGTAGATGATGGTGAGAATTTAATACCTCTGGCCCTCAAGTTTGGAACAATACCAAAGTTAGGATTGAGGAGTTTTTCGTAGAATTTACGATACTCCAGATCACGATACATATCCTGTTGTGCTCCGGTAAACCAAGGAGATTTTTCAGGGATAACATTACCTTGTGCATCTAAGAATGGGATTTTTAAAAACTGGCATTTTTCGATAGCATCACCGCAAAGGGAACCCTTTACTGCTACATCAATCATTGCCAAATCAATTTCCAGAGGTAAATCCCTGAAATTAAATTGACCTGTAGGGCAGGCGCAATCTGTTAATATCATACCCTGCAATACGAGCATTTCAGCGTTTGCGGGGATAGTGATTGTACCTACTGTGCCGGGGCGCTGCCTAACTATTACCTGTGTATCAAAACCTGTAGCGTGAGTAACCGCAGTTACATCTACCAATATACCGCTTGGCGCAGTTGCAATTGAATTACCTACTTGAGGTAAAACATACGCACCTGAAACAAAGTGATCTTTCTGTGAAAGAGGGATGTTAACTGTTCCGGGATAAGCAGGAACTACTATTGTAGTATTACTGTTAGAGCGGATTTGCCTGCGGTAGCCATTGTATTCAAGGTTAGTAAAGACAGGATGGCAATCATAATCAACACCACCGAATTCATCCAGCCATGTACTCATGGTACTGAAATCTTCACCGATAATATTACAATTATATGCGTCCTTATATATTTTGTTCGTGTTAATGTGGCCAGCGAAGGCTGCATTAAAAAACGCTTGGTCAACAGGAACACCTACCGGGCCTGAAAAATAGCCGGTTTGGTATCCTAACCCAAGCGGGTCATTTGTTGTTATTGTTGCGGGCATTTTATAATTTTTTTTTGTTAGTTAAAAAATGATGCAAGGCCATTAGTTCTGATTCACTGGCCTCATTTTTTGCGTTTTCCCCACAGATGCTGCTTTTGTTTTATCAGCTTCGCTTCCGCCATTTTTTAAACCTAACTCGTGAGCGCCTCGATAGGGCAATACCTTTTCAAGTATTTCAACCTGCCGATGACCACCTTCTAAGTAAGAGGTTTTAACTGCGGAATCAAACATTTTTGCCTTTAAAACTAAATCAGCAACATTATTTAA
>Ga0247764_1000197_pt1 | contig 22269 bp, 19 predicted proteins | sample UWRJL051202B4_FD_179932 | JGI IMG/M metagenome (GOLD analysis project Ga0247764, IMG submission 179932) | Plant litter microbial communities from Arlington Agricultural Research Station in Wisconsin, United States - UWRJ-L051-202B-4 | ecosystem: Environmental > Terrestrial > Plant litter >...
GCGTAGGACTCGAGAGCGGCAACTACGAGCGCTTTATGGAGTCGCTGCACAAGAACCTGGTGCACTATTACCTGATGGCTCACCATGCGCTGCCTGCCCTTAAGAAATCGAAAGGCGCCATTGTCAACATCGGCTCCAAAACTGCCGAGACCGGACAAGGCAATACTTCAGCGTACGCTGCGTCTAACGGAGGACGTAATGCGCTTACCCGCGAGTGGGCCGTAGAGCTCCTGCCATACTCTGTGCGCGTAAATGCCGTGATCGTGGCCGAGTGCTACACGCCGCTATACGACAAGTGGATCAAGACCTTCTCCAATCCCGAAGAGAAGCTGAAAGGCATTACCTCGAAGATCCCCTTCGAGCAACGTATGACTACCAGCGAGGAGATCGCCAATATGGTTGCGTTCTTATTATCCGAGCGTTCGAGCCATACTACGGGCCAACTGGTTCATGTAGACGGCGGCTACGTTCACCTGGATCGCGCCATCTCGCAATAATTATTTTCTATACCCTAAGCTACTAACCCGCCATGCCGATACAGAGCACTGAAACATTTGAGACCCGGAACGAGACCGGCAGCAGACCGTCTTACCTTATTCCGTTTATGCTTGTTACCAGTCTTTTCTTTTTGTGGGGACTGGCCAACAGTTTGAACGGCACGCTGATCAAGCACTTCCAGACTGCTCTGAATCTTAACCGCGCGCAGGCGGGTATTGTAGACTCGGCGTTTTATATAGGATATTTTGTGATGGCGTTGCCTGCGGCATTCCTGATGAATCGTATCGGGTACAAGCGGGGCATCATCATCGGGCTGGTGCTGTATGCTATAGGCGCATTTATATTCTTTCCCGCAGCGGAGCTTCGTGTTTACGGTGTGTTCCTGTTTGCGTTGTTTGTGATCGCGTGCGGGCTGGCGTTTCTGGAAACGGCGGCTAACCCTTACGTTACTGTGCTGGGCGATCCGAAATCTGCCGACAGCCGGATCAACCTTTCGCAGTCGTTCAACGGTCTCAGTACTGTATTTGCGCCGATCATCGGAAGTATGCTGATCTTTTCGAAAACGGAGCATACCAATGAAACGCTTAACGCCATGCCGGTAGCCGAAGCCGAAGCGATACGGATCGCGGAAGCACACGCCGTGCAACTTCCGTATCTGTTGATCGGAGGTCTTGTGTTGTTCATCACGATCCTGTTTGCGATCACGAAGATGCCGGAGATCTCTTCGACGTCCGAGAAGGAAGCATCGTTCAAGGGTATTACACGGCATCGTCACCTGATGTTCGGCATAATCGCGCAGTTCTTTTATGTAGGCGGGCAGACGGCTATCTTCGGTTATTTCGTAGACCTGAAGCTGCATTTTGCTAAAGACGTGCATATGCCGCTTGTGATGTGGCTGTACCCTGTGGAGTCTGCCATGACTCCGGCGCAGATCGCCGGCTTCCATGCTTCGTTTGCGTTGGCGTTATTCATGGCGGGCCGTTTTGTGGGCAGCTGGCTGATGACCAAGGTAAAGGCACAGAAGCTGCTGGCGCTGTATGCTGCAATCTGTATAGTGCTGTCGCTTTATGGTTGGGTGGGAAGCGGAGCATCGGCTATCATCGCGATCGGGTTGACGTATTTCTTTATGTCTATCATGTTCCCTACGATCTTCTCGCTGTCTATTCGCAACCTGGGTGAACAGGTTAAGCTTGGGTCGGGGCTGGTGATCATGGCGATCGTGGGAGGTGCTATATTGCCTCCGCTGGCGGGTTTGCTTTCGCTGAGCAACGTTCAGAATGCTATGATCATACCAACGATATCCTTCGTTGTTATCCTGTTCTTCGGTCTGTGGGGCTATAAAGTAGAAACCAACTGATTCTCATGTCTTCTATTACACGATATTGCCTGGCCCTGGATCTGAAAGACGATGCGGCGGCTATTGCTGAATATGAAAAGCATCACCGGGCGGTATGGCCGGAGATCCTCAAAAGCATTCGCGACTCCGGAATCGAGCAGATGGAGATCTACCGCACGGGTAATCGCCTGTTCATGATCATGGAGGTAAGTGCCTCATTCTCATTCGAAGCCAAGGGCAAAGCCGATGCGGCAAACCCCAAAGTACAGGAGTGGGAGCGGCTTATGGAGAACTTCCAGCAGTACCTGCCGTTTGCGAAACCGGGTGAAAAATGGATTCTAATGAATAAAATCTTTAATCTTTCATAAATATTAGCCTTTTCAGGCACTATTTTGCGCGGGATTTGGTATAATATACCGAAAGGTATAATTTCGCCCCGTGACAAAGTCAGAGAAAACACGTCAGCATATCATCCAGTCGACCGCGCCGCTGTTCAACACGCGCGGGTACGACGGAACAACGCTTTCCGACATGATGGAAGCGACGGGTCTCACCAAGGGGGCGCTGTACGGCAACTTTACCGATAAGGAAGAGATTGCCTACGAGGCGTTCCGTTATTCCGTGGGCCGGATTCGCGATATTGTTCGTTCCCGTCTGGAGAATATCCCATCTTTCAAGGAGCAACTTTTTTCCCTGTTCAATTTCTTTTCCGAGTACGTGTTCGATCCCCCGGTTACGGGCGGTTGTCCACTTCTTAACACTGCCGTGGAGGCGGACGATTACCGGCTGTCCATGAAGAAGGTGGTGCTGGAGGAGATCATGAACATGGTGGGATTTATCGAGGGCCTGCTGGAGCAAGGTGTGGCTGCGGGCGAGTTCAAAGCCGATCTCAACACGCGTCAACTGGCATATACCTTTTTCTGTGCAATGGAAGGTGCCATTATATTTTCCCGGGTAGAGCGCTCGAATGAGCCGATAGACCTGGTGATGGCACAATGTAAAACCTTATTGAATACTATTTCTAATTCATAATTATGCAACCACGTAGAGTAGTCGTAACCGGTCTGGGAGCCCTGGCACCGCTGGGAAACACAGTTCCTGAATTCTGGAACAACCTGATCGCGGGTAAGAGCGGCGCTGCCCTCATTACCAAGTTTGATACGACCAAATTTAAAACGCGTTTTGCCTGTGAGCTGAAAGGTTTTAATGCAGCCGATCACTTCGAGAAATCGGAGATCCGTAAGATGGACCCCTTTGCGCATTACGCTATGGTGTCCAGCACCGAAGCTATAAACGATTCGGGCCTGGAGATGGATAAGATCGATAAGACGCGCGTAGGCGTTATATGGGGCTCCGGCAACGGCGGTTTCTATACGTTCCAACAGGAGATGATCGAGTTCGGTCGTGGCGATGGTACGCCGCGTATCAATCCGTATTTCATACCGAAAGTAATTGTCGATATCGCATCGGGCTGGATCTCCATGAAATATGGTTTTATGGGACCGAACTTCACCACGGTATCGGCATGTGCAACATCAACCACGGCCATTATCGACGCGATGAACTATATCCGTTGGAACAAGGCGGATGTTATTATAACCGGCGGCTCGGAAGCTGCAGTCAATGAGGCGGGTATCGGCGGGTTTAACGCGATGAAGGCTTTGTCTACACGCAATGACGATCCTGCGACGGCGTCACGTCCTTTCGACGTAGACCGTGACGGCTTCGTAATGGGCGAAGGTGGTGGCGCGCTGGTGCTGGAAGAGTACGAGCATGCCAAGCGCCGTGGTGCGAAGATCTATGCTGAAGTAGCAGGCGGCGGTATGTCGGCCGATGCGTATCACCTTACGGCTACACACCCCGAAGGTGCGGGCGCGATGCTGAGCATGAAGTGGGCAGTGGAAGATGCAGGCTTGACGCCGCAGGATATAGACTATGTTAACCCTCACGCTACTTCAACACCGGTTGGAGACCAGAGCGAGATGAAGGCTGTATCGAAATTCTTCGGGGAGCATGCCAGCAAACTGCACATCAGTGCTACTAAATCGGCTACAGGCCACTTATTGGGCGGAGCCGGGGCTATAGAGGCGATCATCTGTATCAAGGCTATACACGAGGGCATTATACCGCCTACCATCAATACCAAACAAATAGACCCTGATCTGCCTCAAGGGCTTAACATTGTAACCGGGCAAAAGAAGGTGATGCCTGTAAAGGCTGCGCTCAGCAATACGTTCGGATTCGGTGGGCACAACGCAACTGCGGTATTCCGTAAAGTAGAGCAATAAGGATTACGATCAGAACCGGAGCAGGAACACTGTTTTTACGCCCGGTTCTGATTCTACTGTTATAGAGCCGTTATGCATTTGCATGATCTGGCGCGACAGGCTCAGGCCTATACCTGAGCCTGTTCTTTTTGTGGTATAGAACGGCACGAAGATGTGCTCCACGGCTTCTTTGATAATGCCGGGGCCGTTATCGATCACTTCGATCTTCACGACATTCTCGTCGTAGAAGCCGATCAGCTCAAGGGTGGCATTCTCTGTTTCAGCCAACGCCTCGATGGCATTCTTCAAAAGATTGATCAATACCTGTTCGATCATCTCAGAGTCTACCTGTATGGTGAGGTAATCCGACTGACACTCGTAGCGAAAGTTTACCTTGGTCTTGCGCAGCTCGGTACGCAGCAGGTGCGCTACTTTTTCGATAAGATCTTTTAGGCGTACGGTTTCTATAACGGGCTTTGGCAGGGATGTATATTCACGATAGGCGTCAATGAATTTGATAAGCCCTTTACTACGGTTTTCAATTGTGCTGAGGCCTTCGCGCAGGTCTTCGGCACCTTCTTCCATCAGCTCATAGTGGTTATCTTTCTTCACCATCTCCTGGCCCAGTATTTCGCGCAGGGTAGAAGTGAGGGACGAGATGGGTGTAATGGAGTTCATGATCTCATGACGCAGTACGCGTGTGAGGTTCTGCCAGGCTTCGAGCTCCTGTTGTTGTAATTCGGGCTGGATGTTCTGTAAGGTTATGAGCTTTACATCGGCGCTGCGTATTCGCAGCTCGGTGGCCTGTATGGTAAGATATACTTCGTTGCTGCCTTTATACAGCTCGCTTTTGCCGGACTCCACACTGTTGATGGAGTGATAGAGCTTCGGGTTTGTGGCGATAAGCTCCTGGATATTCTTGATCGTGGTTACGCCGATGAAGCGTTTGGCGTTAGCGTTTATCAGCTGCACGTTGCCATCGGAATCGAACGAGAGTATACCGGTGCGCACCTGTTGTACAACGGTGTTGAGATACTGACCATGCTCTTCTTTTTCCGTGCGCGCCTTGCGGAAGGCCTCCAACACCTCGTTAAAGGCCAGGTTGAGATCCTTGAAGCTTTTGCCCAGCTTGTTGTCGGAGGTGAAGCCCGAAATGAAATCTGAGTATTTTACAGACTCCAGGAAGCGCGTGAGCTTACGGTTGGTCTGACTTACAAAACGAAATATCTCTACGTGCTGCAGCACGATGATGACGCCGGTGAGTATAGCCGCAAATAACATGTTCGGACGGCTGACCATGTATATAAACAGGCTTATACTCAAGCCCAGCAAGACAACACGCAGGATAACCCGGGTGCGGAAGTCATTGAATCCAAAGTTCAAGCGCGAATGTTTTCGATGTACCTAATGTGCTAAGGTAAGGGTTTTAAGGTCAGTATTCAGGTTCGGATATGCTATTGATGCCGGGTTTATTTTATAAGCCGTATTTTTCAAGACGCCGGTAAAGCGACGAGCGTGTAAGGCCCAGCTCGGAGGCGGCCTGCGTGATATTGCCATTGAATTTCTTCAGCACCTTACGGATCAGCAGCTTTTCTACTTCTTCCAGATTATACTGGTCGAGGCTAAGCGCGCTGCTGTCTTCTTTACCACCTGACGACGGGGTGAAGTTGAAGTCTTCCGGCTGCAAAACGCTGCTGTTACTGAGGATCACGGCACGTTCCAGCGAGTGCTGCAGCTCGCGGATGTTACCGGGCCAGGGATGCTTGTGCATGCGGGCCATGGCGCCTTCGCTTATTTTTGCCACGGTCTTGCCATACTTGACGGAATAGTGTTTCAGGAAATGGTTTGCCAGCAGTGGAATGTCTTCAAAGCGCTCGCGCAGCGACGGGATCTCGATCTCGATCGTGTTGATCCGATAGAGCAGATCCTGGCGGAAACGGTTCTCTTTCACCATTTCATACAGCGGCATGTTGGTGGCACAGATCAGGCGTATGTCCACAGGGGTATCTTTATTGGCACCTACGCGGCTTACCTTACGGTTCTGCAATACGGTAAGCAGCTTGGCTTGCAGCGGCATGGAGAGGTTTCCGATCTCGTCGAGGAACAATGTGCCGCCATTAGCCAGCTCGAAGCGGCCGGCGCGGTCTTCCTTGGCATCGGTAAAAGCTCCCTTTTTATGACCGAAGAGCTCGCTTTCGAACAGCGTTTCGGTTATGGAGCCAAGGTCCACACTTACGAAGTTTTCCTTCTGGCGTGACGAGTTACGGTGTATGGCGCGGGCGATAAGCTCTTTGCCTGTACCGTTCTCTCCGAGAATAAGCACATTGGCGTCTGTCTTCGCCACGCGGTCTATTGTTTGAAAGATCTTTTGCATGGCGCCGCTTTGCCCGATGATCTCGCTGTAGCGGTCGTTGAGCGCCTGGTTGATCTCTTCGTTCTTGATCTTTAGATTTTCGATCACGTCGCGCGACTCGCGCAGGCGCATGGCGGAATATAGTGTAGCCAGCAATTTCTCGTTTTCCCAGGGCTTCAGTACGAAGTCGGTGGCGCCGGCCTTGATAGCTTTTACGGCCATCTGTACATCGCCGTAAGCGGTGATGAGCACCACGACGGACGAGGGATCGATCTGGAGTATACGTTCGAGCCAGTAATAGCCCTCGCTGCCGCTGCTTACATCTTTTGTAAAGTTCATGTCCAGCAGAATGACGTCGTAGTCATCGTTGTTCATGAGGGCCGGTATGGCTTCCGGATTTTTTTCAATATCAACCTGAGCAAAGTGCCGTTTGAGGTGCATCTTGGCCGCCTTGAGAAGATCTTCGTTGTCGTCTACGATCAGAATTTTTCCGTGCTTGTTTTCCATGCAATAACAATAGGTTTAAGCGCAAAAAGTGTATCAATACCAAACACACTTGTCCGTTAGTGGGCAAAGTGCATACCGAAAGCGTGAGGTTTGTGAAAACAATCAAAAATACGTGTTTAACCCGTTTTTTCAGTGGAATTTACGTTCGGAACCGGACAGGTCCGTTCAGATGTGAACGAAAACGGATGGCAAAAAACCGTTAAAAAGGGCTTTTCTCCTGCCTGCTGGTGTTGGCACACTTGTTGGCACCAGGGTCCTTGACAAACGTGAATCAAACTACGAATGGATAAGAAAATTCAGAAGCGTAAATGGACCGTAAAACGGATAGCTACTTATGGCGGCATAACTCTGTTTGCAAGTTTTATAGCATACCAGCTCATCTTTGCAGACCGCCGTGCATCCGTTAAGATCGACAAAGACAAGATCACGATCTCTACGGTACAGAAGGGAGTGTTCCAGGAATTCATCCCCCAAACCGGAACAATCGAGCCCAGCCGCACCATTTACCTCGACGCTGTAGAAGGTGGTACTATCAAACGCGTTGTGGCCGAAAGTGGCGCTATGCTTAAAGAAGGCGATGTTATCCTCGAACTGAGCAACCTCAACCGCGAGCTTTCCGTATTGAGCCAGGAAGCGGCGTTCAACGAAAGTATCACCCGTGTACGCGATACCCGTCTGAATATTACCAAGAACGACCTGGAGCAACGCCAAACGCTTGCCCTTATCGATAACCAATTGCAGATCCTCGAGCCTCAGTACCGCCGCCAGAAGCAGCTTTTCGAAAAGAAGCTCATAGCCAAGCAGGATTTCGAAAAGACAGAGGCCGATTACAAGTATAATCTGGAGCGCCGCCGCATTACTTACGAGGTATACAAGACCGATTCCGTTGATCGGATACGCCAGGTACGCGAGCTGAACTTCTCGGAGAAGAAAATGACGCAAAGCCTTGACGGCGTAGGCAAGATCCTCGACAACCTGATTATCCGCGCCCCTATGGATGGGCAGCTTTCAAGGCCTCAGCTTGACCCCGGTCAGAACGTAACACAAGGTCAGCGTCTTGGCCAGGTGGACATCGTGGGTAGCTATAAGGTACGTGTTCCCATCGATGAATTATACCTGCCGCGTATTACTACCGGTCTGCATGCGACCACGACCTTCAACAATAAGGACTACAGCCTGGAGATCATGTATATATATCCTACCATCCAGAACGGCCGTTTCGATGTAGACATGGTGTTTATGGGCGATGCGCCTCAGGGCATCCGCCGCGGCCAGTCGCTGCGTCTGCGGATCGAGCTTGGCCAGTCGTCGGAAGAGCTGTTGCTGCCGGTAGGTGGCTTCTATAAGGACACCGGTGGAAACTGGGTGTTCGTAATGGATGGCGATAACCGCGCGGTGAAACGCAATATCAAGCTGGGCCGTAAGAATACCGAGAATTTCGAGATATTAGAAGGTCTGAAACCTGGCGACCGTGTGGTAACGTCCTCGTATGAGAACTTTGGAGATAACGAAGTGTTGTTGCTGAATTAGAGCGGTTGGATACACAATAAATACGATTCAAAACAATAAAATCGAACGAAGCGTAACTTTTAGAAGAAAAAGAAGTATCTAAATGCAACCTTCGGAATATTTTCAGCATCCTATAAACTAAGTAAATAAAAACCAGCCATGATCAAATTAAAAAATCTTGAGAAAGTCTACACGACCGAAGAAGTAGAGACCACCGCCCTCAACAACATCAATCTGGAGATCAAAGAAGGCGAATTCGTTGCCATCATGGGTCCTTCAGGTTGTGGAAAATCGACACTGTTGAATATTCTCGGTTTGCTGGATAACCCTTCGGGCGGGGAGTATCACTTCGGCGACCATGAAGTTGCCAGGTACTCTGAGCGCCAGCGCGCGCAGCTTCGTAAAGGCTCTATCGGCTTCGTGTTCCAGAGCTTTAACCTGATCGACGAGCTTACTGTGTTCGAAAACGTTGAGCTTCCCCTGTTATACATGAAGGTGCCTTCTGCCGAGCGTAAGCAGCGTGTGGAAGAAGTGCTTGAGCGGATGAACATCATGCACCGCCGCAACCACTTCCCGCAGCAGTTGTCTGGTGGTCAGCAACAGCGTGTGGCGATCTCCCGTGCTATCGTAGCAAAACCTAAAGTGATACTGGCCGATGAGCCCACTGGTAACCTTGACTCGGCAAACGGCGAGGAAGTAATGAAGCTCCTGTCTCAGCTTAACGAAGAGGGTACCACCATTGTGATGGTAACTCACTCACCTTATGATGCCAACTACGCGCACCGTATCGTGAACCTGTTCGACGGTAAAGTGGTTACCGAGAACATCAAGGAACATTTCCATATTTAATAGTATATCCATGCCGGTTTACCCGGTATGGAATTGAAATACCGAGACGGTCTTCCCCGCACCCGGAAGACCGTATGCATAAGGACGCTGGAAGATCGTGGCACACTATATTTCCAGCGTCCTTTCTTTTTTCTGTATCTATACTCTCTATAGTCTGAGTTGTAACGCGCTGAGCCATTCCGGTAGTCGGCCAGCTTTCTATTACCTGTTATTAAGGTAAACAGCCATCGGGATCGCGCTATATATTTTATAAATAACGCGCAACCTTTCTCCGTGGAATTGAGTCTTAGCAGTATTAAACAACCCTTCCATGATCCGGAACTATCTACTGATTACTGTTCGCAGCCTGATGAAGAACAAACTCTTCATCCTTATCAATGTACTTGGCCTGGCCGTAGGCATTGCCTGCTGTATAGTGGCGTACTTCAACTGGGAGTATAACGCGGAGTTCGATCATCATCACGCCAATGCGGAAAAGATCTATCGCATCAACTCTATACGTGAGTTTGAAGGCCGGACTACTACCTATGGCGTGGTGCCCGAGCCGTTGGGCAATACGATACGTCAGAACATACCCGATGTGAACCAGGTGGTGCGTATGTCTTGGTCATGGTCAAATCTTAAAATAGAAGACAATCTTTTTCCTTCGTGGATGGCTTATGCAGACCCGGAGTTCTTCAATGTATTCAGCTTCTCCTTCCTGTCCGGCAAACCATCAGACCTGAAGGATAAGTCTGTCATCTTTGTAAGTGACGAGCTGGCGATGAAGTTGTTCAATACCACCGATGTGGTAGGCAAGCAGGTCACACAGGTACTGGGAGCGAAATTGAAAGAAGTAGCGATAGCCGGTGTATTCAAAAAGCAGCCTGCCAACTCAAGCTTTCGCGAAGACGCGTATATGAGCTATGAGGCATCGGCAGACGAGAAGAAAGATTTTAAAGAGAACGACTGGAAGAACCGGAATACCGTATTTATAAAAATAGATGATCCCGCCCGCGTGAGTTCGGTGCGCCAGGGTTTACAAAAATATGCGGAGAATAATAACGTGGTGCGCGAAGACTTTATCATTCGAGAGTTCGCGCTGCAGTCCCTGGTAGACATGGCCGTTACCGATCAGGCTAATAATGTCTACAGCCGATGGACAAACAACTCCAGCCCGCCGGCCGCGGTAGTTGCACCGGCTCTGATGGCGATACTCGTGTTGCTCATTGCCTGCTTCAATATGACCAACACAGCGATAGCGATCTCGTCGCGTCGTCTTAAGGAAATAGGTATCCGCAAGGTGATGGGCAGTATGCGTACGCAAATCATTGCGCAGTTTATTGGTGAGACGGCGTTTATATGCTTCGTAGCATTGTTGCTGGGTTTGTTTCTGGGGGAGGTGTTGTTTGTTGCGTGGAACTCGCTCTGGGAGGATATGAAGCTTTCATCGCACTATCTTGATGATCCGCAGTTCCTGTTCTTTCTTATCGGCGTTCTGTCGTTTACCGCACTGCTGGCAGGTAGTTACCCGGCATTCTATATCAGCAGCTTCGAGCCCGTCAGTATCCTGAAGGGCAAGCTGAAGTTTGGCGGTACCAACTATTTCACCCGCGTGCTGCTGGGGCTGCAATATGCCATATCGCTGCTGGGTATCATATTTGCCGTGGCGTTTTATGAGAACTCGCTATTTCAGAAGTCGTTCAATCTTGGTTTCGACCAGGAGAGCGTTATCATAGCGTATGTAGACAGCCGCGCCGAGTATGAGACCTATCGCAATGCGCTGCTGCAGAACAAAGACATTGTATCCATAGCCGGCTCCAAACACAGTGTGTTCTCGTCACGTTATAACGATCCGGTTAAGTACGAATCGAAACAGCTGGAGGTAGACATAATAGACGTGGGCGATGGTTATCTGCCTACCATGGGGCTTACGCTTACAAAGGGGCGTGATTTTGTAAAAGACTCCGAGACTGACCGGAAGGAGTCGGTTATCGTTACCGAGAAATTTGCCGAGCACTTTGGCTGGAAAGATCCACTGGGCAAGGAGGTAACCTGGATGGACACGACGAAGCTCTATGTTATAGGCGTGGTGAAAGACGTTTATACAAAAGGATTATGGGAAGAGATGGATCCGATGATGATACGTTACACCGCACCCGAGAACTATACACACGTGATCGTAAAGGCGCCGGTAGAGAAGCTGTCTGAAATAAATACATTTATGGAGAATCAGTGGAAGACCGTATTCCCCAACCGCCTGTATAATGGCCGGTTCCTGAATGAGGATATGGCGGAGGCCAGCACGGTTAACAATAACATCGTAAAGATGTTTGCGTTCCTCGGCATCATTGCCCTGATACTATCGGCCACCGGGCTTTTTACGCTGGTATCGCTTAATATAATCAAGAAGATGAAAGAGATCGGGGTCCGCAAGGTGCTTGGTGCCTCTATAGCCAATATCACCCGTATAATAAACAAAGAGTTTGCTATAATACTGCTGCTGGCCTCGTTTTTAGGATCTGCCCTGGCATACTTTGCCGTGGATGCGTTGATGGACAGTATATGGGATTATTATCAACCGACAACCCAGATGGCCATGATCCTGTCTGTACTGGTAATGTTTACCGTATCAGCTGTGGCAATTGGTTATAAGGTCCTTACCGCAGCGTCTATGAACCCGGTGAACACCCTGCGCGACGAATGACATTTTATTGATTAACCTGAACATAATTCATACGAACACCACCGCCTATGCTACGCAACTATTTCAAAGTGGCCTTACGAAACATACTCAAGTATAAGTTCTTTTCGGCTATCAACATACTCGGTATGACCATCGGCATTGTGTCGTGCCTGCTCCTGGTGCTGTATGTTGCCGACGAGCTGAGCTTCGATCGGTTTCATAAAAACGCCGATCGTCTGTATCAGCTCGGGCTGCACGGCAAGCTGGCGGGGCAGGATATCCGTACCGCTACCACGGCGCCCCCGATAGCGGCAACGCTCGTGGCGGAAATACCCGAAATAGAAGCGGCAACCCGGCTGGCTAACTTTAACGAAACCACCGTTCGCTACGAGGACAAAACGTTCCTGGAAAAGAGATTTATGGTGGCAGACTCTAACTTCTTCGAGTTCTTCACCTTCCGCCTGCTGGAGGGCGATGCAAAGACGTGTCTCCGCGAGCCGAACGCCATTGTGTTGACGGAGGACATGGCTACCAAATATTTCGGTAACAGCCCCGCGTTGGGTAAGCTGCTCGCAATAGGTAACGACAATAAGACCTATAAGGTGTCTGGTGTGACCGGTAACGTGCCGACCAACTCGCACTTTACCTTCGACGCGTTGATATCCGCCTCGTCGAGAGATGACATGAAGACCACCGTATGGCTTAACAACTATATGTATACCTATTTCATGCTTCGCGAGAACACGCAGATAGAGACCGTTAACGCTAAGTATCTTGCATTGGTAGAGAAGTATATCGGTCCCGAGCTGGAGAAGTTTATGGGTATAACACTCAAGCAAATGCGTGATCAGGGTGGTGAGTTCGGATACTATTCCACGGCGCTTCCCGACCTGCACCTTCACTCAGACAGCAACGATAACCTCGAAGCCGGCGGGAATATCATGTATGTATATTTCTTTATGGGCATCGGCGCGTTTATCATAGCTATAGCCTGTATCAACTTTATGAACCTGTCTACGGCCCGTTCGGCCGGTCGTGCAAAGGAAGTCGGGCTACGCAAAACACTGGGCTCGCTCCGGTCACAGCTGGTGGGGCAATTTTTGGCGGAGTCGGTTATCTATAGCCTCGTGGCTGTAGTGCTGGCATTGGTGGCGAGTTATTTCCTTCTGCCGTATTTTAATTTGTTATCGGGCAAGGAGCTCACGCTGCAGGCCTTTACGCAACCGTGGTTCATCGGCGGCATTGTCGCGTTGATCGTGTTTGTGGGGATTATAGCAGGCAGCTATCCGGCGTTTTATCTGACGTCGTTCAATGCGGTAGAGGTGCTCAAGGGTAAGGTACGCTCGGGCATGAAGAGCAGGGGCGTGAGAAGCTTCCTGGTAATATTCCAGTTCGCGCTGTCTATATTCCTGATCATATTCACCGTGGTAGTATATCAGCAAATCACCTATATGCAGGATAAGAACCTCGGCATCGATAAGAATAACGTGCTGGTGCTGCGAAATACGTGGCGGCTGGGGAACAATAAAGAAGCCTTTCGCAACGCCCTGGGGCAACAAACCGGTGTTGCCAAAGTAAGCTATACCAATAACAACTTTCCGGGTGTGAACAGCACCACCATCTTTAAAGCCGCCGGCGACGAGCAGGATCATATCATGGGGTTGTATTATGCAGACTTCGACCATAAGGATGTGTTGCGGTTCGATATGAAGGAAGGGCGTTACTTCTCGAAAGATTACCCATCGGACTCACTGGGCATAATCATCAACGAGGCTGCGGCAAAAGAATTCGGATATACGCAGAGCGCGCTCGACCAGGAGATCCTGTACAACGACGATAATGTGATGAAAAGACTGAAAGTCGTTGGCGTGATGAAGAACTTCAATTTTGAATCGTTTAAAACCCAGGTACGTCCGCTGGCTATTCTCCTGACGAAAAACTCCGGCAACCTGCTGGTGCGTTATGAAGGCAGCCCCAAAGAGGTGGTAGCCCGGATAGAGCAGCTTTGGAAACAGCAGGGTCCTAACGAGCCCTTTGAGTATACCTTTATGGACGACAACTTCGACAGCCTGTTCCGCTCCGAGCAACGCATGGCGAAGCTATTCAGCGTATTCTCCGGTCTGGCCATCTTTATAGCCTGTCTCGGTCTGTTTGCCCTGGCTGCGTTTACGGCCGAGCAGCGCACCAAGGAGATCGGCATACGTAAGGCCATGGGTGCATCGTCTACCGGTCTTGTATTGCTGCTATCAAAAGAATTCACGCGCCTGGTTATCGTGGCTTTCGTGCCGGCAGCGGCCGTGGGCTGGTATGTGTCTGACCATTGGCTGCAAAGTTTTGCATATCGCATCGATGTGGATCCGATGGTCATTGTGTTCAGCGGGTTGGCGTCTATTTCCATCGCATGGCTTACAGTCGGCTACCAGGCTATAAAAGCGGCGGCCTCCGACCCGGTGAAAGCTCTGCGATACGAATAATAAAAGAACACGGTTCTTTAAAAGAACAACTGATAAAAGTCGCGTTTTTAAACCAGAAACGCGATTTTTTGCCGTCTATGTTAAGTTTTTGTTAAGTTGGTAATACTAACATAACAATGTTTAATTTAGACGCAACAACATTAGATCTATGGATAATAAAAAGACGTCAAAGAAGGCATTAAGAGGCTTGATCAATGACTCAATGCAGGGTGCGATCAACGGCCTCGAGCTGCCTCAGCCCAGCAAAAAGGTTAAGAAACTCCTGAGCCGCAATTCAAAGAAACTGGCCGAGGTTTTTGCCGATATGCTGAAACGCGAAGAAAAGAAGAAAAAGAAGGCTGCTAAGTTTATGGATGGCGCTGTAAAAGGCAAAGCCAAAAAAGAGAAGACCGCTAAGACCAAAGGCAAGAAGGCAGAACCTGCCGCATAAATTTTCCAATCCCACGAGGATATTTATGAACAGAAGGCTACGGGCAATGTCCGTGGCCTTCTATTTTTTTACGCGAGCCTGTCTGGCCCGTTTGTACCGTTCGCGCTCCTCCAGCCACTCCAGGATAACCACGTTCATCAGTATAAGCAGCAGTCCGTAAAACACATCCTCCACCGGTATCGTGCCTATTCGCAGGCCAAGGTTTTGCTTGTCGTTGTACCAAACTACTTCCTGGTCTATTCCCGTGCCTGTGAGGATCCCGTTCACGATAAAGAAGGGCACCAGGATGAATCCGAATGCAAAGTAGAACCGGCCCATATAGCGCGGCCGGAGCCGCAGCAGCTGGAAAGCCATAAACATGCCGAGCAATATGAAGGTTACACCGGTATACATCTGCTCGAAGAAATACATCCCCGAGATCAGCAGCCCGATGATCAACGCACTGGATATCAGTTCCTGGTGGGGGAAAAGGTAATCTTTCTCAAAAATATGCGTGATCGCAAAGTAGGTGAACAGGCATGAATAGGGGATGCAGATAAAGAACAGCACTTCTTCCAGGGGAAGCGCTCCGAGATAAATGCCGGTGAGGTAACGCGGATTGAAGCCCCAGATACCCGCTATCGTAAAGATCTCGTCCCAGATAACGAAGAACAAGGCCGGTACGAGGATGGCGATCCACACGTATTTCCACTTTTTGTAAAAGGGAGCCTTGCTGTAAAAGCTGGCCAGGAAAGGGACGATGAACGATGCGAGATTAATGAGCAAATACAGATACTTTTCCATGTGCCGGTAGCAGGGAGGTGCCGGAAATTGGTAAGCCCCAAAGATAAGCAGGAAACGTAATCTATTGAGTCTCTTTCCGGTCCTTTTTCAATGCAAAGCTTTTCGGTTCGTACTTTCCGGGAGCCCAGAGAAAGCCGAATGCCTCACAGCCCTCGCGCGTGTGGCGGCTGTGGTGAACGTAATGGGCGTTTATCATGCGCTGCAGGTAGCGGCTTCGTTTCCGCGGAAACCATCGTACCCGCTGGTGTACGATGATGTCGTGAAAGACAACGTAGAAAATGCCGTAAAACAAAATACCCAGGCCCACCGCCAGCATATACGGATTGTAGGCCACCAGCGAATAATAATAGAAGATACCGATGGACGGTATGCTGAATACAACGGCAAAAAGGTCGTTGCGTTCCAGGGTATGATCATGCACCGTGTGGTGAGACCTGTGCCAGGTCCATAACAAACCATGCATAATATATTTATGCGTGAACCACGCCACGAACTCCCAAAAGAGAAACGTAGCGATGGCAATGATGGCGCAAAGAAAAATAGTAACGGTATTCATAGAATCAAACCGGTTTCCGGGTGGCCGGGTTAAAGTGTTGCTGAAGAACCTGGTAACGATAATCAAAAATACGCGTTAGCATACGCTTCACAAACAGCGTATGTGCCAGCCGCCCGATGATGCCGAACGGAATAGCGTACGCCAGTTCATCCACCATTTCAATGCCATCAACGGTCTCACGAAAACGGTGCTCGTGGTGCCAGAGCGCGTAAGGGCCAAAGCGCTGCTCGTCTACAAAATAGGATAGCTCCTGCACGTGTGTAATCTCCGTTACCCAGCTTACACGCCAGAACGGGATAGGATACAGCTTGTAGTAGATGATCTGACCCGGATACATTTTCCCATCGCCCGATGAATGCAGCGTGAGAAACTGCAGGTGCTTCGGCGTGATCGTTGCCAGGTTATCCGGAGTGGCAAAAAAGTCCCAGGCCTGCCTCAGTGTGATGGGTAATATCTGTATGCGTTTAAGTGTATAGAGTTTCATGGCCTGTATTTATCGCAAAGCTTTTTTATAGGCATTCAGCACGCGTTCACGTGCGGTCTTATGGTCTACTATCGGATCCGGGTAAGCGGGTGTGCCGTATTCGGGAATCCATTTACGGATATAGGTTTCGTCGTGGTCGAACTTCTTTGCCTGCAATTCAGGATTGAAAACTCGAAAGTATGGTGCGGCGTCACAGCCCGAGCTTGCTGCCCATTGCCAGCCGCCGTTGTTGGAGGCAAGATCGTAATCCAGCAGCTTCTCGCCAAAATAAGCCTCGCCCCAACGCCAGTCTGTCAGCAGGTGTTTTACGAGGAAGCTGGCCGTAACCATACGCACACGGTTATGCATAAACCCGGTTTCATTAAGCTCGCGCATACCAGCGTCCACCAGCGGATAGCCCGTGTTACCTTCACACCAGCGTTTAAAATCGTTCTCGTTGTTAAGCCAGGCTATACGATCATACTCGGGTTTAAAGCTGTCGGTTTGCACATGAGGGAAATGGTGCATGATCATCGCGTAAAAGTCGCGCCAGATAAGCTCGTTAAGCCACACCTCGTTTTTACGTCTGGCGATTTGAACAAGCTTGCGAATACTTACAGTGCCGAAGCGCAGGTGTATGCTGAGCCGCGTTGTGCCGCGAATGCCCGGGAAGTCACGCTGCTGATCATATTTTTCAATAATGGCCTGGCGGATAACACGCTCAGGAAATTCAGCGTTCGTGTGTTCGAAGCCAAGTGCTTCCAGGGTAGGGAAGGGCAGGTGCTTTGTCTTCTTCAGTTGAGCAAAGTACTTATGCGTGGGGTAGCTCTTCAGGTAAAAATCATTTAGCCGGGCCTTCCACTTGCGGCTGTACGGGGTGAAAATCGTATAGGGTTCTCCGTTGTCTTTAACGACCTCGCTCTTTTCGAAGAATACATGATCCTTATAGGTTTTGAAAGGTATTTCTTTACCTTCCAGGAGCTTGCGTACTGCGTCATCGCGCTGATTGGCGTAAGGCTCGAAGTCGTGGTTCGTATATACCGCGTGAGGCTCCAGCGATTTGAATAGTTTGACAGGGTCACCTTGCAGAATGAGTAACGAGCTGCCCAGAGCATGAAGCTCGTCGCGCAGCGTTTTCAACGTTTCGTGGATGAACTCTACACGCCGGTCTGCTTTAGGAAGGCTTTCGAGTATTTGTGTATCGAATATAAAGATCGGCAGTACTTTCTTGTTCTCGCGCAAGGCATAATACAGGCCTGCGTTGTCTTCCAGGCGCAGATCGCGCCGGAACCAGAATATAGTGGTCTGGCTGTCTACGTAGGTGTTGATGTCCTTTATTGCAATCACGTGGTTATCGCTTTAATCCTGTAACACCGGGACCGTCCGGAATGTTATGACTGCAACGACCTATTCGCTTACAACGTGGCTTGCAGGGTTCAGCCGCGCATCGTCCACGATGAGCTTGAACCAGTACGTGTAGCGATCCGGGTGTAACTGCATGTCTGCTTGCAGATCTTTTAGGGCAATGAATTTCCAGTCCTCCACCTCTGCGAGATTGATGTTCGGCGTACCGTCAAAGGTGCCTACATATACGTGATCGAGCTCATGCTCGATCAGGTCGTGATCCAATGGCGCTTTGTAAACAAAGGAATAGGCAAATTCCGGCTGAAGGTCGATGCCCATCTCTTCGAACAGGCGGCGACGCGCAGCAACTTCGACTGGTTCGCCCGGTAGAGGATGGCTGCAGCAGGTGTTGGTCCAGAGGCCGGCGCTGTGATATTTACCGGCGGCGCGTTTCTGTAACAGTATTTCGCCCCGGTGGTTGAAAAGAACTACAGAGAAAGCGCGGTGCAGCAGACCTTTCTGGTGCGCCTCGAGCTTTTCCATCGATCCGATAGCGTTGTCGTAAGCGTCAACAAGAATGACATGTTCCATCAGATCAGGTTCAGTTGATGTTTAAAAAAGGAATACGCCAGCAACCTCGCTTTGTGCCGGTTCCGGATCCGGATGCGGCTCCGGAGCACAAGATCAGACGGCGTATTGCGGATCTTCTTAAAGAGCGCAAGATAGTACACATACGCCACATATACACCCAGGCGGGCTGCCCGCGGCAATTTGCGGATGCCGAGGTAGCCGTTATGAAAATCCTCCTGGATGCTGGCCTCGATTTTCTGCTTGCACAGATCGTCAAAACGGTCCATTTCCAGTTCCGGAAAATACGAACGCCCCATCCCGATATAGTCGGCCCTGAGGTCGCGCAGGAAGTTTATCTTCTGAAAGGCCGAGCCCAGGCTCATGGCGTGTGGCTTGAGCTGTTGGTAAAGCGTATTGTCGCCGTTACAGAACACGTGCAGACACATCAGCCCCACCACCTCGGCCGAGCCCAGTATATATTCCTTGAACCCGTCACTGTCATAGTCCAATCGCGTGAGATCCATTTCCATACTTTTCAGGAACAGATCGATGAGCTCGTTCCCGATGCCGTAAGCGTGAACGGTGGCCTGGAAGCTGTTCAGGATCGGGTTCAGGCTGATCCGTTCCTCCAGGGCGCGGTAGGTGTCTTCGCGAAACCGGTTTAGAAGCTCGCGTTTGTCGAAATCATGAAAGGTATCCACGATCTCGTCGGCAAACCTTACAAAACCGTAGATGGTGTAGATCGGGTCGCGCAATGGCTTGTCCAGGCAAAGAATGCCCAGCGAGAACGATGTGCTGTATGCTTTCGTGGTGATACGGCTGCATTGAATAGAGACCTTGTCGAAGAGCGCTTTCATGCTTGATGTAGGTTAGAATATCCCGATGATCGGATCAGTTCCCGTGCAACAACCTGTCCTGAGATGAGCGACGGTGGCACGCCCGGCCCGGGCACGGTAAGCTGCCCGGTATAAAACAGGTTGCTGACTTTCTTGTTACGTATAGACGGCTTGAGATTGGCGGTTTGAAACAGCGTGTTTGCCAAACCATACGCATTACCCTTAAAGGCGTTATAATCGTCTATAAAGTCCCGGTGAGCATAGCTTCGTTTATAAATAACAGAATCCCGTATAGTCTGGCCGGTAAGTGTTTCCAGCCGCGTCAGGATCAGCTCAAAATACTTTTCCCGTATAGCGTCCGTGTCCTCCAGCCCGGGTGCTACAGGCACCAGTATGAATACATTCTCGCAGCCGGCCGGCGCCACGCCCGGGTCCGTCTTTGAAGGACACGATACATAGAATTGTGGCGACGAAGGCCACTGCGGATGCTCGTATATATCTTTGGCGTGTTGCGTAAAGTCCTGGTCGAAGAACAGTGTATGGTGCTGGAGACCGTCGAGCTTTTTGGAAATGCCCAGATAGAAGATCAGGCAGGAAGGCGCCAGCACACGCTTGTCCCAGTAACGGTCCGAGTACCGGCGATACGCGGCGGGCAGAAGCGTTTGCTCTACATGATGATAGTCGGCGCTTGCGATAACATAATCGAATGCGTGAGCCTCGCCGTTTACAACAATGGTTTGAATGCTGTTACCGGCTATGGATAATTGCTCCACTGTGCTGTTGAAATGAAACGTTACCCCCAGCGAGACGGCGAGTTTTTCAATGCCTTCGATGATCGTATACATTCCGCCCATCGGGTACCATGTACCCAGCGCCATATCGGCATAATTCATCAGGCTGTAGAGCGCCGGCGTGTTATTCGGAGTGGCTCCGAGGAAAAGAACCGGAAACTCGAGTAACTGGATCAGCCTGGGATTGCTGAAGAATTTACGAATGTATCGCGCGATAGATTGAAACACGTGCAGCCTTACAACGCCTTTCAGAAGCTCGCGGTTTACAAGCTCACGCACGGAGAGCCCTGGCTTCTGCACGAGCTCGTTCATGCCGAAGTCGTACTTGAATTTACTCTCTTCCAGGAAGCTGTGCAGCCTAGGGGCACTGCCCGGTTCCAGGTGCTCGAACATGTCCGAAAGCGCGGGCACTGTTGCCGGCACATCGAGAACGTCGTGCTGGCCGTATACGATGCGATATGATGGATCGAGACGTTTCAGTGTATAATAGTCGGCTGGTGTTTTGCCGAAGTGAGCAAAGAACTTTTCAAATACATCGGGCATCCAGTACCAGCTCGGTCCCATGTCGAATGTAAAACCTTCCGCTTCGAATTTACGGGCTCTTCCGCCGGCAGTAGCATGCTTCTCGAACACGGTCACGGAAAAGCCGGCCTTTGCCAGGTGGCATGCGGCGGCAAGTCCAGAGAATCCCGATCCGATAACAGCTACCGATTTCATAAAGAGGTTTAATTTTATAGGAATATACTTTAAAAAGGGCAAGAAGACGAGCTTAATACCCTTGCAGATTGCGTTGGATCTCTTTGCGCGCATGAAATATCCGGTTCTTCACCGTGCCGATCGGGATATCCAGGTGTTCCGCGATCTCGTGATACTTGTAGCCGCTCGTATACATCTTGAACGGCTTCAGCAGCTCGTCTTTGATCTTGTTCATGCTGCACCAGATCTCGCGAAACTCCATACTTTCCTGCGGACGGTTGAACGTATGTTCTTCTTCCACATTGAGGAAGTAGAGGTCTTTGCTCTGGTCGTGCGTAGTGCGGGTACGTTGCAGGCGCCGGTAGTTGTTGATAAACGTATTGCGCATTATCGTGAACAGCCATCCCTTCAGATTCGTGTCGTCCTTGAACTTGTCGCGATACAGCAGGGCCTTCAACAGCGTGTCCTGCACCAGGTCGTGAGACTCCTCGCGGTTGCTGGTAAAGCGCCGGGTGAAGTCCTGTAATGTACCCCGCAAAGCCGCGATCTCGTGCGAAAACTCGGTTGCTGTCATGATTTTACTGTTTAATTATTCGTGTATAATATTAAACAAAACTAAAATATAATGCCATTACAGGTCAATATTGTTTAACTATTATTTATAAATATTAAACATAAATCCATGCCCAAAAGGTAACGAACTGATTACCAGCGGTGTCTTTAAAAGCTTATAAAAGGGAACGAAGCTCCAGCGCCGTATTGAACGTGCGGATGGTATTGAAAAATGTTTCTCCGGCATAAGGAGTTACCTGCATGCCCGCCGCGAGTACGCGGGTCGTGGGAAAGTCGCGCGACAGGATTCCGAAATACTCCAGAACGGGCACAGCCAGAACGGATGTGATCGAGGTTATCATCAGCACCGGTTGATGAATCTTGTGGATGCTGATCAGATCGTTGTGGGGCACGCTCTGTCCGAGATAGTAGGTGCGCAGGCCGGCTTTCCGTGTAAGATAGTGATAGAACAACAGCCCGATCTCATGGAGCTCGCCTTCGGGAAGAAACAGGATGATTTTATCGGCGGTCTTTGGTGGAATGGGCAGGCCGTCGATCGCTACGATAATTTTCTGCCTGATAAGGTTGGAAATGAAGTGCTCGTGCGCGGGTGTTATGTTCCCGGTCTGCCAAAGAATACCGATTTTATCCAGGAAGGGATATACCACTTCGGTAACGGCCCGCTCGAAGCCATAGCGCAGGATCAGGCTGCTCAGTGTGCGCTCGAACGGCTCTTCTTCCATATCGATCATGGCCAGCACCAGTTGGTCGATGTGTACAGATGCTTCGT